>Ga0184636_1000281_pt1 | contig 12404 bp, 9 predicted proteins | sample PLM3_60_b2_FD_133164 | JGI IMG/M metagenome (GOLD analysis project Ga0184636, IMG submission 133164) | Groundwater sediment microbial communities from an aquifer in East River, Colorado, USA - PLM4_90_b2 | ecosystem: Environmental > Terrestrial > Soil > Riparian zone | place: USA: East River... | reverse complement strand
TCCTCCACCGGATATTGTATCAGCAACAGGGGCGGTATCTGGGGAGAGGATGAATAATACTGCTGGATAAAGCCGGTCATAATCTTTGGCGGTTCTTCCTGCCGGGCGCCCTGCATCAAAAAGCCCTCGCGTCCCGTCAGCTTGTTCTCCCGCACGAAAAATACCTGCACATAAGCCTGGTCGCCTTCCTGGACGAAGGCAATCACGTCTTCTTCGCCGCGGATAACGGCAGCGACCTTCTCTCCCTCGATAACCTGGTGCATGGACTGTATCTGGTCGCGGACGCGGGCGGCGTTTTCATAGTCCATCGCCTCGGAGGCGCGGTTCATCTTCTCCTGTAATTCTTTAATGACGTTGTCCCGCTTGCCCTCGAGAAACAGTGTGACTTCCTTAATAACCTGGGCATAGTCCTCCGGCTTTACGTTACCGGTGCAGGGGGCAAGGCAGTGACCGAGGTGGTATTCCAGGCAAGGTCGCGATGGTTTATTGAGGTCTTGAGAACAAAAGCGTAAAGGGAAAAGACGCTTTAAAATACGGAGTGTCTGCCTGACCGACCCCGAATTAGAGAAGGGACCGAAATAACGTCCGCCATCCTGCTCCCAGCGGCGGGTGACATAGACTCTGGGCCACTTTTCCTTAACATCTATTTTCAGGTAAGGGAAGTATTTATCATCCTTGAGCATGATGTTGTAGCGGGGACGGTACTGCTTGATGAAGTTAAGCTCCATAATGAGAGCTTCCTGCTCGGAGCTGGCAATAAAGAAATCAATATCGGTAATATGTTCTACCAGGCTTTGGGTCTTAGGTGTTAGTTTCGCCGGCAATTGGAAATAAGACCGCACGCGGTTATGCAGGTCTTTCGCCTTGCCTACATAAATGACTTTTTTCGTGGCGTCCCGGTAGATATAAACGCCGGGGCGATGAGGCAAGCGTTTGAGCTGCTCGGCGATAGTGGGGTTTTTAGCCTCTGCCACTCTATTCATTTCAAGTTTATTCTAACATAGGCGGAATAGAGAGCAAAGAGAGTTAAAGCAAGTGTTCCAACAGAATCTTAATACCGATAGCAATGAGGATAAGTCCGCCGACTATCTCCGCCCGTTTACCCACCAGAGTCCCTACCCTGTTGCCGATTAGCTGGGCAATAATCGTGATGACCAACGCCGTGCCGCCGATGGTCACCGCCGCAATGATAATATTCACTTCCAGGAAGGCAAAACTCAACCCTACGGCCAGGGCGTCAATACTGGTGGCGATAGATAAGGCTAAAAGAGTCAGCCAACCGGTATATTTCTTATGTTCTTCATCTGACTTTTCATGGAAAGATTCCCATATCATCTTCCCGCCGATGAACACAAGTAAAGCGAAAGCCAGCCAGTGGTCATAGGCAGAAATATAATCAATAACAGCCCGTCCCACCAGCCACCCCAGCACAACCATCAAAGCCTGGAAGATGCCAAAAGCCAGCGGAAAACGGAAAAAATTGGCGAAGGTAAAACGTTTGGTAGCAATGCCGGCGCTTAAAGCGACGGCAAAGCAGTCGGCAGATAAGCCGATAGCGATAATAAGAATAGACCAGAAGCTGGTATCAGACACTGATTTATTATGGCATATTGAGGGCTGGTTAAGTCAACTTGATTAAACCCTGTTTAATGGCAACGACAACGGCTTCGGTGCGGGCGTTGGCGTTAAGCTTTCGCAGGATAGAAGTGACATGATTCTTAATCGTCTGCTCGCTGATGCCGAGTTCAGCCGCAATCTGCTTATTCAGATATCCCTGGGCAATGTATTCCAGGATTTCAATTTCCCTGGGGGTGAGGGGCGATATAAAAGGCTCGGTCTCGGTTTTGGAGGTGAGTTCCTGGAACTGCTGCAGTACATGCTCCGCAACCTTGGGGCGGTTGGTCAGGGCTTCATTGATGGGGTGCTCGCCCTTTGCTACGCGCCTGATAGTGTCGATTAGTTGCGTGCCGGTGACTTCTTTATTCAGATATGCTACCGCTTGGGCTTTAATCGCCAGGAACAGCTGATTATCATCCGGATTCGAAGTGAGTAGGATAACGCCGATATTTGGCGAACGCTGTTTTATCTTGCGCGCTAAATCCAGACCGTTTTCCAACTGGCCGTCAAGGTCAAGCAGGGCGACATCCGGCGGGAGGTTATCAATAGCTCGAAGCACGTCGCTATTAAGTCCAATCGTGCCTAAAAGAATAATGTCATCAGCGCCCTCGAAAGCCTGTTCCAAAGCCTGAAGGAATAACGACTGCTGACTGATGAGGAATACTTGTATTTTGTTGATATTGTTCATAATAAAGCTGTTATTCAGATGATTTTGAAGGATCTGAATCGCTTTCCCTCCTCGCCTTTTTATCGCTTTTGTTATCTTTCGTTTCAAAGATTGAAGCAAATCGTTCAACTAAATAGGGGTCATAATGTGTCCCGGCGCGTTTCTTGATTTCCCGAATGGCATTGTCATGAGTTATCGTCTCGGAGTATGATCTATCCGATGTCATGACGGCAAACTCATTAGCTATCGCCAGAATACGTGCTATTAAAGGAATTTCTTCGCCTTTCTGTCCATCAGGGTAACCAGTGCCGTCATATTTTTCATGATGATGCAGTATCGGTTCAGCGGAGTAAGCAAGCTGGGGAATCTGTTTAACGATATTCGCTCCCAGTCTGGGATGCGTTTTGATAGTCTCCCATTCTTTTTCGGTCAATTCGCCGGATTTATTTAGTAACTCGCTGTTGATAGCTGTTTTGCCAATATCATGAAGCATGGCGCAGGTTTCAATCTTTAAAGTTTCTTCCTTATCAAGTTCGAGAACTCTGGCTAAAGCTACCGCGTAATTGGTGACTTTCTTGGAATGCTTGGTGGTGTAGTAGCTTCTTGAATCCACCATTTCAGAAAATGCGTTAATAATACCGGATAGTTTACCGTCTATGTTATCGCCGGTTTGAGCTGCCGCACCGGTGAGTGATAGTCCAGATAAAGGACCGGAAGCGCACATAGTTTGATTGCGCCCATTACGCTTGGCGCGATAGAGCGTAACATCCGCGGAGGCAATAATATCGTTATGAGATATGCCATCATCAGGCCAGCAGGCAACTCCGATGCTGGCTGTAACTTCCATTTTACTGGTATCTACGCCATCACCGATTCGCTTACGCATTCTTTCCAAAACCATCAGGGCATCATCAATAGATGTTTGCGGCAGGAGTATAGCGAACTCATCTCCGCCGTAGCGGAACGCAAAATCAGAAGTTCTGACTGCGGCTTTGATATTCGTACCGACAGCTTTTAAAAGACCGTCGCCGGCAAGATGGCCATAAGTATCGTTATATGATTTCAGACCGTCCAGGTCGAGAATAGCCAGAGAGAATGCCCCACCATAGCGTGAGTGCCGGCTGATTTCACTATCAATCATCTCATCAAGCGAACGGCGATTGAATAATCCGGTGAGTTCATCAATGCGAGCTTTCTTTTCCGCTCTGGCATATAACTGTGAGTTTTCCAACGGCATGGCTATTTGCGAGGCGAGTTGCTCTAGAAGCCTGATGTAACGCTGGCTGAAGGCATGCGGCGACTTACTCACTAAAATAAAACTACCGATAATTTTACCTTTGGCAATTAACGGCAGATAAGCCGTCGAACGGAGTCCGTGCTCGTAGAAGAAATCACTGGTAGTAAAATATCTTTCCTGGGCGAGGTCATGTTCAACAAAAGGTCTCTTCTGGGAGACCACCCATGACGTGCCGGTCCTTTCCATGGGTACTCTATCGCCTATTTGATAAGCCGAAATTTCCGGCGCGGATAATGCAACACAGACGAATTCATTCTCATCTATAAGGACGATAGAAGCCCAGCTGATATCAACCACTTTCTTTAGCTCTTCAACGAAGCTGCCAAAAATTTCTTGAATATCCAGGCTTGAAGCTAAAATAACACTTGAATTGTTGATTACAGACAATTCTTGTTCGCGTTCTCTAAGCTGTTCACGGAGATATTCCTTTTCCATACTCACGGCAACGCGGCTGGTAACATTTTCGATAATACTTAAGTCCTCCAGAGAGTACCGTCCTGAGTGCTTTTCTCCTAGGACCAAGATAGCGATGAGTCGGTCACGACTTATAAGGGGAACAAACATCGAGATATTTTTCGAATCAATGTCTTCTTTTTCTTGAGGCCAAAGGTTTAAAAAAGCGGGGAGGACAGCGAGGTTTTCTTTGGTGAGGTATTTCTTTTCTTTCTCAATGTACTTAACAATAGGATTATTTGATCTAATTCTGAAATTACCTAGTTGGATATCATCTTCTTTGGGTTCACAGAATTTAGTAACTAAATCGCCGGTATCGGCTTCGGGGAAGAGTAAACATATTTGTTTGATATTCAGGGCTTTTGCCAACAATGACAATAGTTCAGCGCCCTGATCTTGAAGACTAAAGACATTGTGTATTCTATCGGTAAACTCATTAAGTTTTTTCTGAGCCTGGTACCTCGAACCTTGAAAAGCTCGGGTCAATAAATTGTATATACGACCACGTAAGAAAAACGTTATACCTATGAACACCAACATCAAGCCCGTAGCGGCGATGGTCGCGTAGATATCCATCTGGAAATTGAAAATACGCTCGGCAGCTATCAGAAATAGCCAGTAGAGAGCAGTCGCACCAACGCCAAGGATAATCCAGGCTGTGCTACGCCTGATAACGAGTTTGATATCGACTAATTGGTGCCTTATAACTGCATAACTCAAAATAAAGGCATTAATAAGATTGCCATAATGCGCGATAGGAAATTCTTTGCCCCAGGGTAAAAGAAGATGTGAAAGAGTAAAGACTGCGATGATAATAATGCTGATCATCAGTATCATAATCTGGTTATGAAGCAAAGGGTCATTTGTGGTTTTTAGCATCTTGTTAAAAACATAAAGATTCCTCACTACCAGTCCTAATAACGGTACGGCAACGCTGATAATACCAAGTCCGTAACTCGGAAAAAACCTAACATCTACAGTTGTGACTCCTTCAAGAACATAACCCAGCGCAGTGAGGATTATCATTAAGACTAATGAGCCATAAGCGAAATATAGCCATCGTCCATGTTCTTTGCTAAAAAATGATGACGTAAAAACATGGAACTGTACTGCCATTATCATGAAGAAAATGAAGGTAAGTTCCCATATCGGTATCTGGAACTGAGGTAAAACATTACCACGGAACAAAACATCACAAAGATTCCATAGCATGGAAGGTATAAGGAATAACATGAATAACAAATTCCGTTTTTGCCACGGGCGGCTGGCTGCCGTCGTGATTAACAGCGGAATATACGCTATAACTGCAATTAACGGTGCAATCGCATATGCATTCATCATGGGCATTATAACCTATACGTACTACCTGTCAAGGGGTAACTAAAGTCAGCAACCAAACGTCAGGGAACTAAAGTACTATGTTTTAGTGGGCGTTTTAGTGTAATCTGTTGTAGTTTTGGCACTTTTCTTCATTTTGGTAACAACAATGGTGTCTTCACTATCACCAAGAAGAACGGATAAGACTTTATCAGACGGATTTATATGAGGTGGTTTGAGATGGGCTAAATCGGCTCCTTCGGCCTGTTTTTTAGCCATAAAAGCAGAAAATACACCTTTTTCTAGGAAATTCACTTCTATATCAAAACCGACCATCTCGCTTGTATCTTTTACGAGTGTTGATGCCTTGAATTCACCCTGGTCAACTGTGTTTATGTATTTCCCCACATATTCTGCTAACTTTTTTTCATCCATATGATGCCCGTTTAGTGGCTCGACTATAAGATGTAGTACTTGATGACCGAGGGTTTTATATGCTATCCAATCTACGTACTCAAAGCCTGAATTTTCCAATGCCCGCCAAATTACTTTCTCGGTGAGACGCACCACGTTAAAATCAATAACATCATCCACACGTCGTTCGAAGGTCATTTGGGGAATGTTGATACCCAATTTTTCATTTCGGAGTGAAGTTATTTTAACCATATCTCCTATCCTGTACCTCACTAACGAACCGCCATGAAAACTCGTAATGATAATCTCATAGTTCTCGCCTGCTTGAACTTCGTTAAGTAATAACGTTTTCATTTTATAACTGCGGTCCATCTGCCACTTCAGTAATTCATCTTCCGGTATAAACTCCAAGAAGTTGAGGTAGGGGATAAAGGTCATTCCCTCATAATCCCAGGTCTGGGTAGCAATCACACCGCCTTCGGTACAGGAATATATGTCCAGGGGAATCTTACCCCATAATTCCTGGATTTTCTTTTTGTATACTGAGCTATCTACACCGCTGCTGATTATTCCTTTTAGTGACCAGATATCCTTGGGGTATAACGGTCTATGTTCTAACCGACTCCTGATTAATCCTCTCACCAGACGATATAAAGCGCGGGGTCGGGTCAAATACTGGCGGATATCAACTTTACTCGAAGAATCACGTAATTTTTCGCCTACTTTAACGAGTACAAGCGCCAGACCGAAGAAATAATCCACCCCTTCATTTAAAGCCTGCTGAAAACCTTCAACAATTCTCTGTTCATATGATAGTTTTTCGGCTGTTTCTAAGTCCGGCAGATACTTGAAGGGGGATTGTAGTCTTAATACATCCGCGAAAGTACCGGAAATATAGGGTCGGGGGGCTACGCCATAAAGTAGTTTGATATTTATGGGGATATGCGATACATCACCCCAATGGTCAGCGCAAGAAATCATGCCGATGCCATATAAAACCTTACTTAATTCGTGGACATAGTTTGGAGAAAGTGGCACCCATTTGCAGGGATAATCGCCCGCCCTGCCGGAGCTATGCGCCCACATTTCGGGTTTAGCGGACAAGACATCCTCTCTTTTTTCTAACAGCTCGGGACAATAGTCTTTATAATCAGTCAGCGGTACCATCCGGCGGAATTCCTCAACGGTTTTAGGCTTGGCGCCGCGCATTATCTTTTTACCAATCGGTGAATCACTAAATAATTCTAGCTGCTGTAAAAGGAGATTATTCTGAAGTTCCATGAACTCCTTGATATCTAGTTTGAGGAAGCCGCAGCACATCTGCCATAACTCCTCGTAATGTCCTTGTCGTAAAAGGTCTATCGCTTTAGGCAACTTTCACCTCTCAAACTAACCGCCATAGGTATAACTCAACCTATAAAGAGCCTAAGTGATAGCTGTTAGCTTGGGAAGTGACTATGTTCTAGAACATAGTTCTATTGGCTTTGGGATAAAGTGAATTGGGAATATCTGCAAAGATAGAAAAACTGACTTATGCTTCAGGATTTTCGGTGAGTTTCTGCACCGATTCCAGCTGTTGGCTTAACACCTGGATATTTTCGTCATGCTGGCTTTTGTCTTGAGACATGCCATAACTGATAAAGAACTCCAGGCAGTTGTGCATAAGCCCCAGCATCTGACATTTAAATTGCTGAAATTCTTCAATGGAAATGCTGTTCTTCTGGTTGGATTGGTCTTTCAACTGGCACTGAATCAGGTAATTGACAAATTCCGTACGGTTCATTTCGCCGCGGTGTTCATCAATCTGTTTAACGATATCTTCTTTGACGACCATGATTAAGTCGTCTTCTTCCAGTAAAAGTGTCCTGCGCATATAAGTTATCTTACCTCTTTACTATCGCCTTATTTGTACGGATTTATCGTTTGTACAATAACCAGTCTAGCATCGAGGTATAAATATTCCCGTAAAAATCATAATGGAAATATAAATAATACCTTAAGGTTTCATATCGGAAGGCAATAAGGCAGGGTAGGTTCGCAATAAAAAAGCCTGGAGACGGAGAATCTTCAGGCTTTAGCGGTTCTTTAGTTTTTACAGGTTACTGGTTGTGGCTGGCGGTGGAGTTTAACATATCCATTAAGGTATCAATGGTCTTAAGAAGCTTCAATCCGCTATCGGTAACCTGATAGGCAATCATTGTATTATCAACGTTGACTTTATTGATAAAACCCTGATTTACCAAGTATTCAAGGTATTTCTGAATCTGGCTGTAGCTCATGTTGGCGGTATACATTATCTCGGTCTTACCGGCGCCGTTTTCGCCAACGCGGAGCATATCGGCGATTATTTCGATATTAGAGCGACGTTGCCCGGTAACAGGCTTTTGCTTCCTGCCGGTACCGGCAACAATTTCACCCTTAAGTCCTATATTCATTTGGTACTATTGTACCTTTCACCGGATGAACTGTCAATCAAGTTAACCCCTAAAAAAGGTTTTACTAGAAATGGCTTTCCTTATGCTATAATTGATAATACTTGCCTCATAAAAAGAAGATGAAGATAGAAATGACAGGCTCATCATCCATAAAATACCGGCGAATCGTTGTAAAACTGGGCACCAGCCTACTGACCGGCGGCGGCAATCAACTGAACCAAGAAGTGATGGCCAAGCTGGCGGAGCAGGTAGCCCGTTTGTTGCAACAAGACGCCGAAATAGTGATTGTGACTTCCGGTGCCGCTGCGGCGGGGAGGCATAAGCTAGGTCTAACCAAGAAAACCAAGGACATACCTTATAAACAAGTATTGGCATCCGTCGGGCAAAGCCGGCTGATGAATATCTATGAGCAGCTTTTCGGGCAGCACAACATCATCGTAGCGCAGGCGCTGCTAACTAAAGCCGATATCGCCGACCGCGCCGGCTATCTTAACGCACGTAATACATTATTAGCGCTGATGGAGTTGAAGGTCGTTTGTATTGTTAACGAAAACGACGTGGTATCCACCGATGAAATAAAGGAAGTTAAGTTTGGTCAAAATGATATTCTGTCAGCGATGGTGGCTAACCTGATTGATGCTGACATACTCATGATGCTTACGGATACCGGCGGGCTTTATACCGCCGACCCCCATGTCGATCCCAAGGCAAAACTGATACCGGTAGTCAAAGAAATCGATGCCAGCATTAAACGGCTGGGGTCTGATACGGTAAGCGCCGTGGGCACGGGCGGTATGATAACCAAGGTAGAAGCCGCTAAATTGGCTACCGAGTCCGGGGTGCGGGTAGTTATCGCTGACGGGAGAGAGCCTGACATTATTATTAGATTAGCTCAAGGAGACTCCGCCGGAACCCATTTCTTAAGCACCGTCAGCCACCTGGAAAGCCGGCAGCGGTGGATGCTCTCCGGGCTTAGCACCAAGGGCAAACTTACCATCGATAGCGGCGCCGTGTTAGCTCTTAAAAAACAAAGGCGAAGTTTACTAGCGGCAGGCATAAAGGCTGTGGAGGGCAAATTCGAGCGAGGCGATATCGTGGCGATTTTCGATACTGAGGGCACACAAATCGGCTGCGGCATCACTAACTATAGTGCCGCGGATATCGATATAATAAAGGGAGCACAATCTGATAAAATAGGTAGTTTCTTAAACTTTGACTATGGACCAGAGGTAGTTCATCGGAATAATCTAACGTTACTAGAAAGGGAGAAACCAATTGCCAACAGGTAAAATCTATTTTTCCGTCAACCAGCAATTTGTCGCGAATGTCAGCTACCGTTTCCAAAACCAGGAAGACCACCACTGGTGGGGAGAACTCACGCTGGTAGAATACAAACAGGTGCAGGATGGAGGCGGTTACGTTATGGAGTTGGAAGACGGTAAAAAATGCCACTGTGTTCTAAAGAAACGGGTTAATCGGGCGGTAACGAGTCTACCGCCGCGTTATGTATATCATTTCAGCGGCAACGGCAAATTCGAGTAGCGGGATAATAGTTGATAGAGTTATTTGACTCTAAACGGCATGACATTCAAGCCGTAAAAGACCTTCTGGCTATGGCAATGGGCCGCCCTACACCGGAAAGAATCCAGGCTCTCCTTGATAATTTCTATAACGACAAAACCCATCCTATATTCGTCGCATTGGACGATAACAATGTCACCGGTATGATTGGACTTGACTGCATGCAGTCGCCTCACGGATGGATTAATCATATCGCCGTACAGCCGGAATCAAGAAAAAAGGGCATCGGGCGAGGTCTTATTGATTACGTCTCCCAGGCATTATCCTTCAAGAGCCTGACTCTTACCACCGACCAGGACGCCGTAGATTTTTACCGCGCTTGTGGTTTTCAGATTGTAGAGATTCCTAGCCCATGGCCGGAAACACACCGATACTGTTGTACTAAGGGACAAATCGAAAAATCTGTGGTAGAATATTTTATCAACCGCGAACGAGAATATTTTATGAAAAACGCTATAGATGATTTAAAAACCAAGGGGCGAGCCGCTAAGCTTGCTTCACGCCGTTTGGCGTATATGTCTACCGATATTAAGAACAAGGCACTGATTTATATCGCCGAGGATATCCTTTTACGTAAGGATGAAATACTGGCGGCCAACGAGCGGGATTATAAGAACGCTCAAGCTGCCGGCATGGGCGCCGCGATGCTGGATAGATTAATGCTTAATGAAAGCCGACTGGAAGGCATCGCCGCGGACACCAAAGCCGTCGCCGCCCTGCCCGACCCCATCGGCGATGTATTTGGTATGCGCACCATGCCCAACGGACTGCAAATGGGTAAGAAGCGTGTGCCCATCGGCGTTATCGGGGCTATTTACGAGAGCCGTCCCAACGTAACGGTGGATATCGCTTCGCTCTGTCTAAAGTCCGGCAACGCCGTTATCCTGCGGGGCGGCAAAGAGACGATTAACTCTAATACGGCTATCGTTAAGATAATCCAGGACGCCTGCAAACGGGCTGGCATGCCGGTGGGGTGCGTACAGTTTATTGATAATACCGACCGCGCGCTGGTCGACGAAATGCTTAAGATGAATGATGTTATTGATTTGATTATCCCGAGGGGCGGGGCAGGTCTCATCCGCTCGGTGGCGGCCAAAGCCACCATGGCGGTGGTAACCGGCGGCATTGGCGTGTGTCATACATACGTGGATAAAAGCGCTGATATCAAGATGGCGGTTGACATCGTCTACAACGCTAAAGTGCAGCGCCCTACAGTCTGCAACGCTCTCGATACCGTTCTCGTCCACGCCGAAATCGCTGAACAACATTTGCCGCTGATGGCAGCAGAATTGAATAAAGCTCATGTGGAACTACATTGTGACGCGAAGTCGCTGGATATCCTCAAGGCGGGAAAAGGACTTAAATTAATCCCTGCTGAAGAAGCCGACTGGGGCCGAGAATTCTTAGCGCTGATTGCCGCTATTAAGGTCGTAAACTCGTTTGACGAAGCGCTGGAACATATCGAGAGATACGGTTCAGGTCATTCTGAGGCTATTATTACCGAAGATTACGAGAGCGCCATGCGCTTTTTGAATGAAGTGGACGCCGCCTGCGTCTACGTTAATGCCAGCACCAGATTCACCGATGGCGGTCAGTTCGGGCTAGGGGCGGAGGTGGGCATAAGCACGCAAAAACTGCATGCCCGCGGACCGATGGGACTTAAAGAGCTGACTACCTATAAATGGATTATCTTCGGCAGCGGTCAGGTAAGACCGTAATCAGTGCCTCTGTCATCCCCGTGAAAACGGGGCTATTTCTGTGTTTTTAACGCTTCTTGCTGGGCTTTGAAAAGCTGCTGGATGCCTTTTTCCGCCAATGCCAACAAATCATCAATAGACTGCTTGGTGAAAGGCTTGCCTTCGGCGGTGCCCTGGACTTCAACAAACTCCCCCTTGCTGGTCATGACAATATTAAAGTCTACTCCCGCCTGCGAGTCTTCATCGTAACAAAGGTCCAGCATTAAGTTGCTGTTAACAATACCGACGCTGGTGGCAGCCACAGCGCTTTTTAAAGGTATTTTAGAAATAACGCCCATGTGCATCAGCTTTTCCATTGCCTGGTACAAAGCCGCATAGGCGCCGGTTATCGCGGCAGTGCGCGTGCCACCATCCGCCTGGATAACGTCACAGTCAACGATTAGGGTTCTCTCCCCCAAAGCCTCCATATCGGTCACGGCGCGGAGGGAGCGTCCGATGAGGCGCTGGATTTCCTGGTTGCGTCCGCCAACATGTCCGTTAACGGAATCGCGTTGAGAGCGCGTAACGGTGGCGCGGGGGAGCATAGCGTATTCGGCGGTTACCCAGCCCGTGCCGCTGCCCTTTAAAAACGGCGGCACCCTGTCCTCGATACTGACGGCGCAAAGAACGTGCGTCTTGCCCAGCTTAATCAGCGCCGAACCTTCGGCGAAGCTCTGGTAACCAGTAATAATCTTAATGGGCCTTAGCTCATCATAAGCGCGCCCGTCAATTCTTTTCACGAAAAAATCTCCCATCTATTTAGTGATATGGTGAGAGTATAACATTGATAGAGAAGGATGGCAATTAACTAATAACTAGATTGAAACCAGGTATTCTTTGAGCCACTTCAATGCCGCCTCGGCCACTTTTTGCTTTATTTCCAGACG
>Ga0184636_1000280_pt1 | contig 12469 bp, 8 predicted proteins | sample PLM3_60_b2_FD_133164 | JGI IMG/M metagenome (GOLD analysis project Ga0184636, IMG submission 133164) | Groundwater sediment microbial communities from an aquifer in East River, Colorado, USA - PLM4_90_b2 | ecosystem: Environmental > Terrestrial > Soil > Riparian zone | place: USA: East River... | reverse complement strand
TACCAGCATGTAAGAATGAGCCTGGTTTAAACTTCCAATCGGTGGCAGCGAAAATGCCGGTAGAAGTGGGAAGTTCACTAAATACCCCCCAGTAAAGCACATTCACAGCATGGGCTATCCCCATATGGGAGAAGGAATTCCAGCTACTAAAGTTCTCCGGCGAGGTCTCGGTAAAATCGAATGTAAGGTGGTCGTCTTTCTTTTCCACGGTTAAACTCACCTTCACGAGACCTTCTTCAGGACCGACCGAATCAAAAAAGATCGCACCCCTATATTTACCATCGTTCCACTCTTTGATCCTCGCCTTAGCTCCGCGCTCAGTCTCTTTCACCATCAGGTGCAGAAGCCCAACGAGGAAGTCGGCTCCCTTTTCCTCTACTATACTATTGAACCTGATACGGACCCGGTCACAAGCGGCAGCCCTCGCCCTGATATCCACTTCCAAGCTCTCAGGGGTGCGGGTTGCGTTTGATATCAGGTGGAGTATATCCTGACGTAGCTGATAGTTCTCCCCTATCTTCAGGGGTGTGATCGTAATCCCTTGCTCAAAGCGGCTCTTTGACAAAGGCGAAATAGAAGGACCTATTGCACCTGTATCCCCTTCGTGTACCGCTGCACCAATCCAGGCTATCAACTCCCCGTCAGCGTAGAAAGGAAGCAGCAAAGCCATGTCCGGGGGATGAAGTCCACCATAAAGAGGGTCGCTGTTAATCCAGATATCCCCTTCCTTCAAGCCAACGGTAGGGTCATCCTTCCAGCGTCTCAAAATGTACTTTATGGGCGGTGTAGATGTCACTGCATGAATATAAGCACCTGCCATACCAGTCACTAAGTCGCCCTCGGCAGTATACACTCCTACGATAAGGTCACCAGCAAGAAGCATTGCCGCCCGGCCTGAGCGGACAAAGATTTCCTTAGCTTCTTCGCAAATGAGCCCGAGCTTTTCCGTATAAATAGCATAGTCAGTATGCGAAATTTTGTCCGCCGCTTCCAACTCTTTTTCTGTTGCAGGCTCAGGTTTTAACAACCCTGGAACCTCATCTACAAATCCCCAACCTAACTCCATCTTAGCACCTCCTAAATTCTTACGTTCTTTCGATGATGCCATTCAAATATTCATCTATCTTATAACGGTATCCCGGATATATGACGACTGTTGTGTCGGGAGCCTCTACTATGGCAGGCCCCTCCACAATATTGCCACACTCAAGACGGTCCATAGTATAAGTAGCAGTATCCTTGAAGGTACCCAAATCCTCCCACCAGACAGGTCTTTTGGTGACAAATGCCTTCTTCGAGCTTGACCCGACCTTTCTGAATTTAGCGAACTCCGGCTTAACCTGAGGAACGACACAATGTAAGGTGAAATTCGTGATCACCACACCTGATCTGGGAAGAAGTGCCATAGGGCTAAAAACTTCACTATATTCTTTCATGAAGGCTTCATAAAGAATTTTCACATCTCCCTCATCCTTGAGAAATACCCTGGGAGAGTGGCACCTTAAGGTATGGATGTGTCCACCGAATTTCATGTCCAGCTCTAAGCTGTATATCGCATCCATCGGATTTACTCGATCCGCGACAAGGTCCCTCATCGCTTTGTTCTGGATTCCCCGGACTACACTGTTGAATTCCTCCGGCTCAGCGACGAGCTTCGTCGTTAACGGCTGCGAAAGTACCATGTACTTCGCCTGTTCATAAATACGTCGCATATCCATCACGGTCGATCCAAAAGCGCAAAAAACGGGCGAGTAAGGGAAAACGATGATTTTCTCTACGCCGATAGCCTGATTATAGCCACAGCAGTGCGTCGGACCTGCACCCCCATAAGCAAAGAGCAAGAACTCTCTCGGGTCAAATCCCCGGAGGACAGTCTCTTTGTAAAGGTTGTTCCCCATATTGGCATCAATAATCTTCTTTATCATGAGAGCTGTTTCCTCTACGTCTAATTGAAAATACTGTGCGATCTTCTTGATTGATTTAGACGCCTTCGCCTTATTCAGTTTGAGCTTGCCCCCGTGAAAGAAGTTGGGGTTGATGTAACCCAATACTACATCAGCATCCGTAACAGTTGGCTCTTCTCCGCCTTGGTCGTAGCACGCAGGTCCCGGCATCGCCCCTGCGCTTTGCGGACCCACCTCCAAGCGCCGGAATACCTCATTTACCCAAGCGATAGATCCACCACCCGCACCGATTGAACGGCTCTCCAAGGTGGTTATACCCGTTAACCATTTATCCATTACGGGCCAAAAGGTATAAAAACGCGGGTTCCCCTCAACGATCACACCCATGTCAAAACTCGTACCACCCATGTCAGTAACTAACGTGTTCTTGGCGCCATAGAGTTTGGACGAGATATAGGCACCCCCAATCAGCCCTGCTACAGGACCTCCATTGTAGGTCTGTATGGCCATGGTAGTAAATAATTCTCCCACACCTCCACTATTATGGATTATTTTCAAGGACTTCTCATACCCACGGCTTCTCAATTGATCCGTGACATGGGACAACTGTTCAGACATTGCTTGTTGAAGGTAAGCATTGAGTATGGTAGACATCGATCGGCCATATTCACCCTGCTTGGGCAGAACCTCGGATGAAAGAACTGCTGGCATGCCGCCCAGGCAGTAGTCTGGGTATTCCTCCTCGATGATCTCTTTTAGGCGTCTCTCATGAAGATCATTCAAATGGGCGAATAGTAGACAAACGGCAAACCCTCTGACACCCCTATCAACTAAATATCGAAGCTTCTCCCGAAAGTCTGTTTCATCCAAGGGCCAAACGACCTTACCCATCTGGTCTACCCTTTCCCTTACTCCTACTATTAGGTCTCTTGGTATGAGCGGCTCGGGCTTGGACATCACGGGTATACACTTCTTTTCTTTCATGGTTAACCCGTCCTGCCACTGGGTTCCCCTTCCTCGCAAGATGGTGTCCTCAAACCCTCGCGTAGTGATCAAACAAAGTCTGGGACCTTTCCGCTGTATCAAGGTATTCATTGCCACAGTAGTGGAATAAAAAATGAAATCAATTTCCTTCAGGAGTTCTTCTACTGGAATGCCAATAACTTTAGCCGCATCCTCGATACTTCGGACCAGCCCTATGGATAGATCATAAGTTGTAGTAGGTGTCTTTGTTGTTACATTTGAGTCTTTGTATCTTACGTAACAGTCGGTGAATGTCCCTCCAATATCAATACCAATATTATTCATTTTCGCTCCCCCTTCACTTAAAGCTTTACAACATTAATATCTGCCTGAGAGGCTTACCATGTTTGAACTCACGTTTTGCTGTATTTTGCTTTCAACTTGTCTATATCTAACTCGATGTCATAAATGATAGGATGACCAGGTGGCAACACATCCAATTCTATCAGTGTTCCACAACCCGGGCAGAAATAATTTACAATCCGGCACCAATTGGGGTCGGGCCTATAATCCAACTTCTCTCCGGTAACAGATGGCCAAATCTCCCAAGGATCCTGGTCATATACTAAGCAACCTTTCTTATAGTTTTCTCTCGCCGAAATGAGTGAATATCCGCACCTGTTACAATGCCACATCTCTTCATCAACATCGATGTCCAAACATTCAGTTATTTTAACTTTAAGCCCCATAGTTCACCCCCTCCATTTCTCGGCAACACGGTCATTTCAATCTTCCTATCACGCCGTTTAAGTATTCGTCCACGCTGAACTGCCAGCCTTTAGGGATAATGTACGTCGTATCGCTACTTTCCAGAATAGCTGGCCCTAATACCACATTTCCACATTTGAGAAGTTCTTTAGTATAGACTTTTGTCGCAGGTGGCCAATTTGTCCCCAGAACTGCCTTCTCTGTCTTAAGTGCATGACTTGGGTCAGCATCACCAATAATCTGTCTCTGAAATTCATATTTGAAAAGCGGACAATAACTCTTCAGGTAAAAAACCTCTATCTGGATATTTCGGCTCGCCTTCCCGTGTCCTAATTTTGATCTCTCCTGTTCGTAATTTTCGAAGATAGCCTGGACATCTGCCAGGTTGTTTAGCAATACTTTAGGGGAAGTTATCAGTACACTACGCCGATCTAATTCCCCTTTAATTTCAAGTTCTAATTTCCACTTTATGTCTTCTCCCTTGAAACCCTCCCCTACCATGTCCCTTAATGCGTTCTTTTGCTCCTTCTCTACCACATCATTAAAGGCTTCGATGTCGAGAACGGCATTGCCCCCTATGACAAGAGGGAGACTCTTGTAGCGCATATATATATGCATTAGATCCATCATGGAAGTTCCAAAAGCACCAAACGTAGAAGAGAAGGGAAAAGTATAAATCCTGGGAACTCCCAATCTTTCTCCTATATCGCAACAGTGAGTTGGCCCAGCCCCCCCATAAGCGAATAAAACGAAATCGTTAGGGGATTTGCCTAACTTGTCTAACATGCTCTTAATTTCGGCAACCATTAATTCATTTGCTTTATCGAGAATCGCTATCGCCGCTTCTTCTACATCAAGACCAAGGGGTTTAGCGACCATGGTTAGTATTGCTTCGCGAGCTCTGTCAGCATTCAATTTTCTCTTCCCCCCAAGAAAATATTCCGGGTCAATGCGCTTTAAAACCACATCGGCATCTGTCATAGTGGGATTCTCACCCCCCAGGTCATAGCATGCAGGGCCAGGCAGAGCACCGGCACTTTCCGGTCCGACTTCCACACTTTTCGTCTTCAGGTTCACTTTGGCTATAGACCCTCCACCGAGTCCAATGGAGGAGATCTCCCACACAGGGGTAGCAACGGGAGTGTCAAAAAGATTCCTCTCCTCGCTATATAAAGTCTCTCCGCCCACAATTAAACCTATATCAATGCTGGTCCCTCCTATATCAATAGTAATCACATTAGGAAGGGCATACTTCTTTGCCCAATATACTGCGCCCATATAACCCGCTGTAGGACTAGATCCTATGATGTCCGCTGCCTTCGTCTTGGCGACTCCCGAACAGCCCCCACTATTGTTGACTGCCAAAAGAGGTCTTCGATAGCCGGATTCTCGCAAAAGGTCCTCGGCGTGATATAGGGTTCCCGATACTTTTCTATGCACATAGGCATCCAATACAGCCAAATTCGTCCTTCCCGCTTCGTCCGGATGATTGCAAAATTTACTCGCAGGGATAACAGGGAGCGACCCAAGATAATGTTTTGGATAATAAGTACCTATGATTTCTTTGACCCTCATTTCGTTTTGGTGGTTTAGATGCGCATTATGAAGGGATATTACTATAATCCGAGCACCATAATCTAAAAGTCGTTTCAACTTTTCCATTATGTCGGCGTCGTCTGGAGCCTTCGTTACTTCTCCAGTCGGTGTGACTTCTTCTTGAATGGTTTCAACCAAGTCAGGAGTGAGCAAAAACTCGGGGAGGCGAGTCTCCCCCTCCTTCCGATACAGGCCATCTTCAAATCCTTTCGTCACCAACACGCCCACTTTGTCTCCAATTCTCTGGGCAAGGATATTGGTACTTGTTGTGGACGAAAAGCGAAGCACTTGGACTTCTTTTAAAAAACTACGCAAGTCTTTAAAACCGAAGGCCCTTGCACCTTCTTCAAGGCAATTCATAAAACAAACCGTCAAGTCATGGGGCGTGGTATCAACCTTAATTCTCTCAATTCGTGCTCCGTCACTCAAAAAACCGTCCGTAAAAGTCCCTCCAGTATCAATGCCCACAATGATATTCGCCATAACTTCCTCCTATGGTATGTTTCTGTCTTAAGTATCATTCATCATTGCGAAACTCTTTATTTCATCAGCCCGGGTAGCCACAACACAAGAGAAGGAAAGATAAGCATAAGGCCGATGACGATTAGATTCATGATGAAGTAAGGAATGGCGGAACCGATGATGTCGCCCATGGTGACATCCTTCGGCGCCACACCTTTCATCGTAAAAAGAACCATTCCAAAAGGCGGTGTAAGCAGTCCAGCTCCCAGATTGATCATTACCATAGTAAGGAACCAGATAGGGTCAATCCCAAGGGTATTAATGATTGGCATGAAGATGGGAGTGGTGATCATAGCGATTGAGATTAGATCCATAAAACAGCCAAGAATAAACACAACTATCTGCATAGCTATAATTAAAAAGATAGGAGGCAGCGTAAGCTGGCCGGCGTAACGTGCCAACGCATGAGTGCAACCCGTATATGCCAGGAACTGGGAAAAAGCCACCGACCCAATAATGATTATCATCACCATTACAGTAACCTGCGTGGACCCCATAATACTTTTGTTTAGGGCGCTCCAGCTAAACTTCCGATACGTAGCAACTAATATAAACGACGCAAGGGATCCCGTCGCGGCGGCCTCGGTCGGAGTGGCTACTCCAAAAAAGATAATTCCCGTTACCAGGAAGACGACGCCTGCTAATGGAAGGATATAGCGAAGAGATATCATTTTTTTCCTAAAGGACACCCGTTCAGCCATGTATTTGGGGGCTTGGTCGGGATGCAATATAGCCTGAAATATGATGTAAATCATGTATAAACCTGATAGTAAAAAGCCTGGGACGAACATAGCGATGAGCAGTTTGCCAATAGACACTCCTGCCAAACCTCCCAGAATAACTGCCATAGCAGAAGGTGGGACGAGCATGGATAAGCAGCCGCCGCCCATGACAGGACCTAACGACATTATCTTACTATAGCCCCGACGCCTCATCTCCGGGACCATAACAGTGCCCAACATGGCAGTTGTGCCCATAGGCACACCACTCACGACGGCAAATGCAGTACCTGCTGCAACCGCTAAGACACTTAGTCTTCCTGGGATACGCCCGATCCATTGGTCCAAAGCATCGATAACCAGCCAGCCAGCCCCGGAATGAAACAGGATCATCCCCATTAAAACGAAGAGGGGGACAGGAACGAGTAAATAGTTATTCAGCATATTGAAGGCACTCGACACGACCGTCATGAAGCCCGCCACCCCGCCCATCCAAATATAGATGCCAATAAAATTCATCGTTATAAAAGCAAACGCCACTGGCATCCCTGAAAGAAACAACACCAATATCAAAGCCCACACAATTAGAAGAATGTAATACCACTCCATGATGAAATCTTCCCTTGCAAATGTTAAACTGGCGTCTTCCCCAGGGCTCGGAAGTACTTATATATCTCGCGTCCAAATTGGATGCAAAGCAAGAGAAAGGTAAAGGGGATGAACGCGAAAAGAATAGCCAGCGGAACTTCCACCTCGCGATACAGAAAGTCTCCTCGCTGATAGGCACCCCAGGTTGCTTCAAAGCCCTTCCAGCCAAATATGGCGCAGGCTACCAAGGATATAGACGATGTGACAATGTTTAGAATTGTTTGTATCCGAGGCCGAAATTTATTCAGAAGTATGTCAATTCTTGTGTGAGAGCCTATCTTTAAGACCCAGGCCGCTCCCAACAAGACACAGGCATACTGCATATATCCAGAGAAATCCATCACCCAAGCGGTAGGAGCGTTAAGAAAGTATCTCATCACTACTTCGTAGCTTATAGAAAGCATCATGAAGATAATAATCCACCCAGACAGATAGGCTGTCCCTGTTACTATATTGTCAAATATTTTAGGTACTCCTCCAGATACAATACCAGCCTTCTTCATAGTCAACCCATTCTTTTTACTTTATATCAACTCCATGAACACGAATTAGATATCTGACTCTTCCTACGTCACAACCTTACTAACGCGTAAGATGGGGCTTGCATATTCCATAAATTTTCGGCACGTAGTCAGGCATCTTCTCGGAAAGCTTTTCCCAGGTATAATCGCTGAATGCGTAGTGAAACTTCTTTGCCTCCACTGGTGGCAACTCAGTTATTTTCATACCCTTTTCTACAAGTTGGGCCTCCGACGAATACATAACTTTTGTATAGTAATCATAAACTTCGGGTTCCATGGCAATGATCATGTCCATAATCAATTTTTTCACATCTGAAGGGAGTCCATCCCAACGTTTTGCGTTTGCCAAAAAGGTTGCAGCGGTCGTAATAGGCATTGGCGGGTGGAGGATATATTTAGAAACCTCATAGAGTTTCATTGCAAGTGGAACCGTTCCCATGACTGTGGGAACAGCGTCGACAACTCCTTTTTCCAATGCTCCGTAAAACTCTGGCGTTGACAGGGCTACCGTCGATGCTCCAAGATACTTAAGCCCCGCCGTATATTGAGGGATTGTGTGCATTTTCAACCCGGAAAAATCAGCACTCGTAATTGGCTTTTTTGATATTATTGTGAATTTTTCGCCTCGCCACAGCATCCCCAGATAGGCACAACCCATTTTTTTACGATGAACCTCGTCCATAATAGCGTTGAATCCGATCTTCCTCAATAGGGAAAGATCTGGAGGTGCATAGTACGCCGTAATGGCTTCGGGACAGAGCCCCCCATAATAACCAGGCGTGGTGTGTACCATATCAAAGACACCATCCCTGACTAACCCCGGACTTTCAGTGATCGGTGCTATTTCACCGCCGCCTTTATAGTCAATAAATACCTTTCCTTTACCTTTCTCATTCACCCGCTTAACGAACTCTTCTAATTTGGCATTCCCCTCAAAGGGTGATGTCCAACCGCTTACGAGTGTTAGCTTAATTGTCTGAGCATAGGCATGCCCACCCGCAAGAATAAGAGTTGCCATTAACATTAAGATGATTGTTAGGAAAACTGAAGTGAAGTAGTCTCTTTTCATTTTATCCCTTTTAGTAGTCATCCGGTTCATTGTCCCACCTCCTAACTAAAGTTTTATTAGCCCTAATTGCTTGAGACCCACCCACTTCAGTCCTCGCCTCAACCAGAGGTCATGAAATCGAAGTGGACATAAGTCGCCTCCCCACCCGCCGACATTTTGTGTATCAAATATCATTAAGTAAACCTCAACGCAATAGGGAGACTCGTGATTTTTTCTTTCGAAATACCTTAATCTGCTATCAGGAAAAGGATGAGATGAAACCTTTTTGGTGGCGGGATCTTCGAATTTAAGGACGATGATAGGGTTAGAGGGGGGTCAGCCTTTCTCGAATGGCATATTTTGTGAGTTCGGCGATGCTATGAATATCCAACTTCTCCATGATTTTATTTCGGTGCGTCTCAATGGTCTTCACGCTCAGGTGGAGGGAGGAGGCGATTTCCTTTGTGCTCTTTCCTTCAGCTAAAAATTGAAGTACTTCGCGCTCCCTGGGCGTCAGGATGGAGAAAGGAGAGGAAGTGGTTATTGACAAATGACGCACGTAGTCTTTGATCACTACCTCACCTATCTTGGGACTCAGGTAGGTCTGATTGGAGGCTACGGCTTGGATTGCCCGGGCGAGTTCGACAGAATCGCAATCCTCCTTCAGCAGATAGCCTGATGCACCTGCCATAAGTATTCCTGCGACTAACCGTTTGTCGGAATGCATCGATAACGCGATAACCTTAACGCCAGGGATCTCGGAATGAATCTGTCGAGTGGCTTCAATGCCGTTTAAATCAGGCATGGTGATATCCATGATGACCATATCTGGCTTCAGTTCCCGGGCCAGGTTTAACGCCATTCGTCCACTATTTGCCTCGCCAACCACTTCTAGACCGGGCTGCTTCCCAATCAAAGTACGAAGACCCTCGCGTACGATTTTATGGTCGTCTGCCAGCAAAATTCTTATTGTCATTTTGAGTTCCACTATTTAGTCATATTCTTTTCTTCAGCGGCGCTACTAAATTGACCCTGGTTCCTTTACCCTGTCTGGAGTTAATTTCAATGTGCCCGCCAAAATGGCTTAATCGTTCCCGGATGCTGAACAAGCCAAAACCGCCTGTTCTGGCCATATGAGAGCCAATTTCTAAGGTGTCGAATCCAACCCCATCATCTTCAACATTGATACGTATTTTATCACCGTCCCTCCGGAGGGATACACTTACTCTGTGTGCCTGTGCATGCTTGGCAACGTTCGCCAGTAATTCGCGCACGGCTGTGAAGAGAACAACCCGAATATCATCATCCAACGGCTTGGGTTCCAAATCGTCTTCCAAGTGTGCCGGAATGCCATGCTTTTCTTCCATTTGTTCAGATAGCCAATGTACCGACGCCTCAAAACCTAGTTCGTGGAGGATTGGTGGACTGAGCTCGAATGTCAGCGACCGTGCATTCTGTATGGCTTGGTCGATCAGCGCGCGGATTTCGTCCAAGGGACCAGAAAGATTAGTGAAAGGCCTCGATTCGCGTAGCATTCCTAACTTTATCTTGGCCATGGCAATCAGCTGCCCAACACGGTCATGCAGCTCCACTGCGATGCGCCGCCTTTCCCGCTCTTCCGTTAATGACAACTCTGAGGCGAGGGACCGAAGCTGCTCTTGATAGGTAAGAAGTCTTTTCTCCACTCGCTTGCGCTCGGTGATGTCACGCGCAATATTGAGTACTTCCACGCGGTGAGGCTCCCTTTCAAGAAGGCGAGTACTGACCTCCACCCAGATGGGTTTACCCTCTTTGCTGTAAGTCAGAAGCTCATACGGTTCGGACTGCGAGGAACCGTTCAGATTTTCCCGGATCTTACGGCTCGCCAACGGCAAGTACTCGGGGTCAATAATCTGTGCAATATTAAGCTTGAGTAGTTCTTCGGCACGATAACCATAAATTCCCGTTGCCTCCTGATTTACCCACGTTAAGTTGCCTACTAAGTCATGTGTGTAGATTGCGTCATTGGCGTTCTCCAAGAGCCTTCTGAATCGCTCTTCCGACTCCCGAAGAGTGTCCTGTACCCGCTTGAGGTCGGTGATATCGCGGATAATACCCTGATAACCCAGAATGCTCCCGTGGCTATCTCTTTGCACAGTTGCAGTGATGAGGCAGTCCATCTTCGTTCCATCCTTTTTACGGAGCTTCACCTCATAGTCTCTCAGAGATCCCATTTGCTCTATCTTCTGCTGAAACCTGGATCCTTCATCAGGGTCCACGTACAACTCCCGGAAGTTCAGATCCTTTACCCATTTTCTCGTATAGCCGAAAAGAGATAAAAAGGATTGATTAACGTCAACAAGTCTGCCGTCTCGATTAGTAATACAGATTGCATCTCTCGATTCCTCGAATAGGGTTCGATACCTCTCCTCACTGGCCTGTAATGTCTCCTCGGTCCTTTTGCGCTGGGTGATGTCCATCATAGTTCCCACAATTGCCAGATGATTGCTAACCACTCTTTCCAGTATTTTTCTTGACACCTGAGGAGGTCAATTTTGTTGATAACGGTAATGCACAAATATGAGTTGGTCAGATTGAAGTTTTTTCTACTTCTCCATCGTTGGCAAACCCCTCTTCGACCATCCCTTCCCAGCAAGAGCCTCGGATCGATTCCATACTCTCTAAAGAAAACCTCGGTTAGCTGAATTTGAGCCTTTTGCTCAGCTCAGTCAGAAAGATGGGCAGTTCAACTATCCCAGTGAAAAGGAATCGAAACTATGCCACTCCCCGAGTCTTTTTTCTATTATCCCTCAATCTCTTTGCCTTGCCCTCTGTTTTTGGAAGAGTTCCTTCGGAAAGGAATTCTATCATCGGGTGCACTCCTTCAATGGCATCCTGAATTTTCGAGGGGATCCGTTTGCTCAACTCTCCATAGTTTTCCTTCGGAACTTCCTGTTTCACCTCACACCGGATGGTTAAGGTTTGTGTGAATCCCTCTTCATCCAAAACGATCTCATACTCGTTCCCCAATTCAGGAAAGCTTCTCACTACATTCTCAATCGCCGAAGGAAAAAGGTTGATCCCTTTATACCAGATCATGTCATCTGCGCGGCCTTCGACTCCGTTGACAATCCGTGTGCAGGTGGCACCACATCCAGGACATGGACCAAATTCAGCTAACCTGCCCACATCATTCGAACGATATCGGAGTAAAGGTTGTGAATCTCCAAAAATATTAGTGTAGACCAGTTCCCCTCTATCACCCGGACCTAATACTCGATTTCCTCCGATCTCCACCACTTCCACAATGACATAGTCATCCCAGGCATGAAGCTGAGTACTTTCTTGGCAGCTTCTTCCCAGAACGCACATTTCCGTTGAACCATATCGGTCAAAAACTTCCTTCGCACCCCAAGCATTCTTTATCCTCTCCCTTGTCGCTGGTATCGTAGCGGCTGGCTCACCAACAGATTCCACAATCCTCACAGAGCCCATCTCCGAAAAACTCATCCCCATCTCGCTTGCCTTGTCAGCAAGATATAATAGAAATGAACCGGTAGAACTGACCAGGGTGGGTTTCAATTGATGAATCAGGCTAACCTTCTCTAGAGTACTATATCTCCCCAGTCTCACGACCATTGCACCCATCAACATTCGGGCAGCTGCTCCAGCAGAGGGGCCCATCAATCCATCTGTAGGACCCAGAACTACCACAATCTCACCAGGATTAAGAGGCGTATAGACTGCAAGCCTTCCGGTGTAAAGATCCCAATCCCTTCTGCTCATAGTCCTGTTGAGTGG
>Ga0184636_1000279_pt1 | contig 12476 bp, 11 predicted proteins | sample PLM3_60_b2_FD_133164 | JGI IMG/M metagenome (GOLD analysis project Ga0184636, IMG submission 133164) | Groundwater sediment microbial communities from an aquifer in East River, Colorado, USA - PLM4_90_b2 | ecosystem: Environmental > Terrestrial > Soil > Riparian zone | place: USA: East River... | reverse complement strand
CGGGGGCGGAATGGCTTTGTCTTTGGCTGAGATATCTCCTTTAGAGAATTGAGCAGATTTAGTTTTGTCAAGCGAGAGTAAATCTGTTGCCATGCGCATGGGGTATCCTTTGAAACCTCACATAGTCCCTCCCGTGATCCACCACAGGGGCCGTTAATCAGACCCTTAGCGCATCTTGTTATGGGACAAATTCCCCCGGTCTTGTCAAGTATGCATTTGCCACAAAGTGAACATCTCTCATCGAACACCTTAAGTCTTGTCATATTAGCAAGGAACAGACTGTCATTGGAAGGTAAGACAGGCTTGTCTTCGTATAATTCCACCGCTGTCTGCGTACCGGCGCCGCAGGACATCACGATTATACAATCAGCTTTATCTATAGCCTCTTTAAAGGGTTTAAGTTCTACCTTTGTTCCAAGCACCTGGCAACCCGATTTGGCAACAAAAGTTCCTGTAATCTCTTTTCCTTCAGACTCGAGGGCTTCCTCCATTGCCTTAACCTCAGGCTCACCTCCTGTTCCGCATAAAGCAGCGCACTCAGAGCATCCTAAGAGAAAAATGCTCCTGTAATTTTTTATATTCTCCATTAATTCATTAAATTCTCGTTTTTTTGTTACTATCATTATATTTTCCTCAAACCATATTATGCATATATTATATCTACTGCATCTATTACTGAGAGATCGATTTACTGTTCAATGTATGCCTTTAGAGAATTCATCAAAAAAAATATCATCCTTCTTTTATTTAAAATACCTCCTGCTAACATTAAAAAGTCCATTATCTTATGGGAAGTAAAACTGTAAACGTGGTACCATTCCCAACTTCACTCTCAACAGAGATAGAGCCATGGTGGGCATCCACAACACCTTTTGCAATGGAAAGACCTAAACCTGTACCGCTAATATGTTTTGTTCTCTCGGATCTTTCTCGGTAGAATTTATCAAAAATACGAAGGATATCCTTCTCTTCAATGCCTATCCCGGTATCGGAAACCTTTAGCTGGAGACACTGTCCATTCTTACTGAGATCAATACTAACCTGCCCACCTGAAAGCGTATATTTAATAGCATTCATGATAAGGTTAATACACATGGCCTCCATACTGCTTTTGTTGCCATGCATGAAGGGGAGATGATCTTCTACAGTTATCTGAAGGTTTATACCCTTGTCCTGAGTCTGGGGTTGTACCACATCGATAGTTCTTTTTAAAATTTCGGAGAGATTCAAAAATTCTATTTGGGTCACATGTCCACCTTCTTCAATGTAGCAGACATCCAAAATGTCATTAATCAGATCCGACATACCTTTTGTTTTTGCTTTGATCTTTTGAAGTAAATCTTTTTGTTTCTCATTGACTTCCCCAACCATACCATCCAGAAGGATAGATGTTTGAAGCAGAGTAGAGCTCAATGGGGATTTTAATTGATGAGAAACCATGGCCAAGAAATTAGACTTTACCTTGTCTATTGCACTGAGTTGACTGGTATCATGAATCAGACTTACCGATCCAATAAGTAACGCATTTTCATCTCTTACAGGGCAAACATGAACCCTCAACTTAGAATCGCCTGAGTCTATAAGGCAAATCTCTTCAGTATGAAAAGGCAGATCAAGGGTCAGTATCTTATTTATGAGTCCAACGAGCACTTCATTTTTAATGTAATCCTTGACTGCTTCACCTAATGCAGTCCTTCCCTTTATGCCAAGTAATGCCTGAGCCTTTTGGTTATAAAGAATGATATGGCCCTGCTCATCAGTGACCAGTATCCCATCAGCCAGGTCATTAATTACAGTAGCCAATATTTCTTTCATTACCCTACGAGGCATGTCTCTTTGTTCTCCTTTTTTCTACCTGTGTTATGATGAACTATATATTATGTTTTACTCCCGGAAATTCTGAATAGATTTTCAACTCTTTCTACTAACTCTATAGGTTCTACTGGTTTGGGGATATAGTCATCAGCCTCGGTTTTCATACCCATTTCCGTGGTATATTTCGTTGTAGGTATGGCTTCTCCGACAGCCGTTAATAGCAGAATGGGGATGTGCCGATATTTGGTATCAGATTTGAGCTTGGTACATACTTCATAGCCATCCATTTCAGGCATCATAACATCCAAAATGATTAAATTCGGCTGTTCTGTCTCTACCTTTTTCAACCCTTCTTTTCCATCATGGGCGACAGCAACATCGTAAGATTTACTTTCCAAAATAATTTTAGTGGCCTCCGCAAAATCTGCATCATCATCAACCAATAGTATTTTCTTTCCCCTCATCTCTTTCTCCTTAGGTTTTGCCTATTTTCTTGAGGACTTTCTCTATTCGTTCTAATAGGATAGTATGTTCAATGGGTTTTTCCACATAATCATCAACATCGAGTTGTACTCCTGTTTCCAATTCGTATCGACGCTTGCTGGCATCCTGCCTCACGCTGCTCAGAATAATGATGGGTATATGGGCATACTTAGCCCATCGCGGGTCTTTCAACTCTTTGCACATTCCAAAACCATCCAGCCTGGGCATAAGGAGATCGAGAATCATCAAATCAGGTTTTTCCTCTTTAAGCTTATTCAGGCCATCAATCCCATCTCGGGCAGTGACTACCTGATAGCCATGGGCCTCAAGGATAAGGCCGATAGCTTCTAAGATATCCGGATCATCATCGACAACCAGGATTTTTGTACCCATCATATCCTCCAAAAATTCATAGTCATAAACTTACTGTTTATAGTATAGGCCTTGGCAATAAACTGGCCCTTTCTACGATATTCGGTACGATGTCTTCCCAGGCCACGGCCATGATATGGATGCCGTGGATACCATCTATCTCTTCCAATTGCTCGATAATCTCCAGGGTTATCTTTACCCCCTCTTCCTTGACGTTTTTAGCATCCTCCAAGCGGGAAACAATCTCATCCGGCACACTCACTCCGGAAACATTATCCCTCATATAGCGGGCCATTCCTACGGACTTTATGGGAATTACTCCTGCAAGGATATGGACCTGTTTATCCAATCCCTGATCTCTTACCATCTCCATCCACCTGGTAAATTTTCCTACATCAAACACAGCCTGGGTTTGAATAAAGTCTGCACCAGCTTTTACCTTTTTAGCAAGCCTTGTAACCCTGTACTCAAAGGGGTCGGCAAAGGGGTTCTCAACTGCCCCGATAAAAAGAGGAACTTCGCCAGAGATAGCCTCTCCGCAGAGAAACTTTTTTTCATCCCTCATGGTCTTAAGGGTCTGGACGAGCTGGATAGAATCGATATCAAAGACACCTTTTGCTGTTGGATGATTGCCGAATTTCTGGCTGTCACCTGAAAGACAGAGTACATTTCGAATTCCTAAGGCAATGGCGCCCAAGATGTCACTCTGGATAGCGATTCGATTTCGGTCCCTGACCACCATCTGCATTACAGGATCAAGCCCTATCTCCTTCAAGATAACACAGCCGCTTAAACTTGACATGCGGACGATGGCTGTTTGATTGTCCGTCACATTCATGGCATCACAATATGATTTGAGGAGGTCACCTTTCTTTTGAATGACCAAGGTAGAGGTGCCTTTTGGGGGACCCACCTCAGCAGTAACTGCAAAATAGCCTCCTTCCAATACCTTCTCTAAATTACTGCCGCCCTTCATCCCCTTTTTTCTCCTTCCCTACGAATCTTTTTTCTCTGCTTGTGCTTCAGGGTCTGCTATATGCTCTAACACTATCCGACGAGGTCCTCCGTACATTCCGGTTGACCAGTCCCTGACAGGTTTAATTTCGGACAGCTTTTCCAGAGTACCGAGTTTCTTCATTCTCTCCAAAATCAGGTACCATGCGCAGTCCACATCCTGGCTTATCTCACATTTGCCATTGTTCGTTCCGCCGCATGGTCCGTTCATAAGGGACTTTGCGCATCGGGCAATAGGACATATTCCACCGGTCAAGTGGAGAATGCAGTTTCCGCATCCTGCGCAGAGTTCTGTAAATATTCCTGCTCTTGGAACAGCCCCATAAAACTCTGTATTGATGCCTGGATATACAGGGACATTTCCGATTCTTTCAGAGAGGAAATTTACTCCAACACCGCAAGCAAGAGAGAGCACTACGTCAGAGGTCCTCACAGTATCCATCACAGGCTCAAAGAATTCAGGCTCGCAGTGTCTTTCGATTGCAGCATGCATGACCTCTATTTCAGCACCTTCCTGAGAAGCCTTGATCCTGAGCATGGAAGCGAGTATTTCCGCCTCTTTGCCTCCGCCTGCATGACAGATTGCGACACAGGTGTTGCAACCAAAAACAAGTACTTTCTTGAAATTCTTAATCATATCCCAGATCTCTTCAAAGGGCTTCTGTTTGCCGACAATCATTTCTCTTTACTCCTTATTTATACTGCTTCGCCTGCATACCGCAAGCCATATGGGTGAGGGGCCAAGTTTACGAATTCTTTCTGTGAATTCGGTACAGATCTCAGCCCACTTTGGACCCATTGCTGCAGAGAGATTATACATCTCGAGACGTGCAGGATCGATACCTACTGTAGATAGCAATTTTTTTGCATATTCAACTCTTCTTGATGCATATCTATTACCTTCCAGGTAATGACATTGCCCTTCCAGTCAGCCGGCCACAAAAAAGCCGTCCACACCCCTCTCGAAGGCATGCAGTATATGGATGTAGTCCAGCTTGCCTGTACAGGGTAGCCTGATGACCTTTACAGTCGGCGGATAAGAAAGCCTCATTACTCCGGCGAGATCAGCAGCGGCGAAGGCGCAGTAATGACAGGCGAAGGCGAGGATATTCGGTTCCCAGTCTGCTGGAATCTCGTGATGCTTTTCTATAGAAAGAATCCCTTCCTCTACTGCTGATTCATTTGCTTTTAGCATCCCTCTGTGTCCCTTTCAATACTCTTTCATATCATTTCATCCTGGGCTCACATTCCACTGCAGCATCAATCATTGCGAGGATCTGGTCATCCCGGAAGTTGTTCACTTGAAAAGCCTTGGCCGGGCATATGCCTGCACAGATTCCACATCCATGACATTTGATCTCGTTGTGAGCTACTTTGCCCTCCTCATCGATATAAGGCGAATCAAAAGGACAAACTCTGAAACAGCTCAGACAGGACATGCACAAATCTTTTCTTTGCTTAGCCACGATACCTGATACGGCGAGACTTTCCTTGGAAAGAACTACACCTGAGCGTCCTGCTGCTGCAAGAGCCTGGCTGATCGTCTCATCAAGATTCTTCGGTGCATGAGCCAGACCTGCCACAAATATTCCTTCGTTCGGAAAATCAACCGGACGGAGCTTTACATGGGCCTCAAGGAAATACCCATCAGGATTCCGAGTGACCTTAAACATTTTACCAACTGTCTCAGTTTTCGGATGCGGCCTCAGACCGGTCGACAGGACTAACCAGTCAGCATCCAGTATCAATTGTTTATTCAGCATGTAATCCCAGGTCTTGATTCTGAGCTTGTCCCCAATTTTCTCAACCACAGGTTTTCTCTCAACCTCATAGCGTACAAAGAATACACCCATATCCCGAGCTCTTTTGTAATAATCTTCCCGCAGTCCATAAGTGCGGATGTCTCTATACAGTATGAAAATTTGAGCCTTTGGATTTCTCTCCTTAAGTGTGATAGCATTCTTGATCGCGTCAATACAACAGATGCGCGAGCAATACTGGTTCGGCGCTTCACGCGAGCCCACGCACTGGATCATAACATACGTTTCGGCAGCCCGGGGATTTTCTCCGGAGGCAAGCTTCTTTTCAAGTTCTCTCTGCGTGATTACGTGGTCGCTTTCATTATAGAGATATTCGGTCGGCTGATATTCGATACCACCGGTGGCTAAGATGATGGCTCCATGTTTTATTACATTTCCGTTCGTAAGAGTTGTCTCGAAGTTGCCGACAAAACCTTCGGTTTTTTTGACCTCTGTATCAGTGTAAACCTTAATACGTTCGTGTGCCAGAACATGTTCTATTCTTGCTTTCAGGAATTCGCGGACATCATCTCCTTCCAGTGTGCGATAAAGATTCTTTAACAGGCCTCCCAGCTCTTTTTCCTTTTCGATAAGAGAGACATGGAAACCCTGGTCAGCCAGCGAAAGAGCAGCAGTCATGCCAGCGATTCCACCGCCTATGACCATCGCAGCAGGGGTAACTCCTACAGTATTTGTTCTGAGAGGTTCGAGGAGACGTGCCTTTGCGATTGACATCTTCACAATATGTATTGCCTTCTTTGTAGCATCTTCCTTTTGTCCCATGTGACACCAGGAGCATTGTTCGCGGATGTCAGCAAGATCAAACAGATATTTGTTCAACCCGGCATCACGAATTGTTTCCTGGAAGAGAGGCTCGTGTGTCCGGGGAGTGCAGGACGCTACAACTACTCTATTAAGATCCATTTCCTTGACGATTTTCTTGAGCATTTCCTGGCTGTCCTGTGAACATGCATAGAGCGTATTTGTTGCATAGACAACTCCCGGTAGATCTCTTACTGCATCGACAACCTTTTCGACTTCAACAGTAGAGGCGATGTTTGTTCCGCAATGGCAAACAAAGACGCCTATTCTCGGTTCTTCTCCTGACACAGCCTTTTCCGGGGGAAACTCTTTTTCAAACGTCTCTGTCCCGCGGGCCTCGCCCAAGAGAGCCATTACTTCACCAGCAACAGCACTTCCTTGTATTACTGTTTCCGGTATATCTTTTGGCCCCTGATAGGTTCCTGTAACAAAGATTCCATTCCGTGAAGTCTGAACCGGTTTGAGGGGAACCGTCTTTGCAAAACGATATGGGCTCGTCTCGATGCCGAAAGTCTTTGCAAATTCCACCGAATCCTTATGAGGTTCGAGACCGACGGAAAGAACCACCATGTCAAAGGTTTCGTCAATGAGCTTCCCATCCTCTGCGGCATAACGAAGAAGCAAATCGCCTGTGTCAGGCTCTTCGCGAACTGCAGAAATCATGGCGCGTTGATACCGAACGCTATAATCATTCTTAGCGCGTTCAACATATTTATCAAAGTCTTTTCCAAAGGCACGCATTTCCATAAAGAAGATTGTTGGCTCTATTTCTGAGTCGTGTTCCCTTGCGATAATCGCCTGCTTTGTTGCGTACATGCAGCAGACAGACGAACACCATGGGTTCGCATTATGAGAGTCTCTGGATCCTACACACTGAATCCACGCAACTTTTTTGGGATGCTTTCCATCAAATGGCCTTTTTATTTCGCCCTTATATGGACCTGACGCAGAGAGAATACGTTCGAACTGGATCGCGGTTACAACGTTTCTCCATCTGCCGAATCCGAACTCCCCCCTTACTTTTGCGTCATAGCGGTCCAGACCCGGACAAAGAATGATCGCTCCGACATTTAATTCAAGTTCTTTTCCCTTATCTTCATAGTTGATAGCACCGGCCTTACAGGTTTTTTCGCAAATACGGCACCGGCCTTTCTTGAAATAGAGGCAATTGTTTTTATCAATTGCCCTGGTATTCGGTACAGCCTGCGGGAACAATGAATAGATAGCCTTGCGCGCGGTGAGGCCTTGCTCAAACTCACTTGATACCTTCCGTGGGCATTTTGCCTCGCAATCTCCGCAACCGGTACATTTCTTGGGATCTACATACCTCGGAGCAATGTTAATCTTAACCTTAAAATTTCCAGGCTCACCTTCAACTGACACTACCTCTGCCAATGAATGGATGTCGATGTTCAGGTGCCTGCCAACTTCAACCATTTTTGGTGATATCATGCACATTGAGCAGTCGCCGGTGGGGAAAGTCTTATCAAGCATGACCATAGTCCCGCCGATTGATGGGTCCTTTTGAACCATGTGAACCTTAAACCCGCTGTCGGCAAGGTCAAGTGCTGCCTGCATTCCACCGATGCCTCCCCCAACGACCAGCACGGAGCCTTTCTTTATAGAAGTAGCCTTTTTATTCATGGCGAACTCTGTTCCAATGATTGTCATTTTCCGGCTTGACCGGTCTACGACTCATAGAGAAAATCCAGTTTCTTTCTCTGGATTCCCCGATCAAGTCGGGGAATGACAGAAACAAAAAATCTTAAACGTTTTTTAAGATCTTTGAGGATTAATAGCATACAGTTTCAATTCTCTTAAAAGTCCAAGAGGATCTACAAAATGCCTGTCTATCTGCATTTCCTGGGGAGTAAAGCCCATGGCGAAGCCCAAAAGCTCTGTAATAAAAAAGACAGGAATCTTCTTCTGTATTCCATAACGTTCATAGGCCTGATCCTGATATGCATCTATGTTCATCTGGCACAACGGACAGGTAGTAACAAAACAGTTAGCCCCTCTTGCGAGAGCATCCTTTATTATTTGGGACATGAGAAACAAAGATGTATCAGCGTCATTTATTGCAGCTGAAGCTCCACAGCAGTCTGTTTTATAACTCCAGTCAAGAGGCTCTGCTCCGAGAGCCTTGCATACAGTCTCCATGCCCTGAGGATTCTCAATGCTGTCAGAGATTTTTATATCACAAGGGAATCTCGTCAACAGACAACCATAATAGCATGCAGGCTTGAGACCTTCTAATTTTTTTATTACCTTTTCTGCAATCTCGCCTGAATTTGTTTTGTATACAAGAATATCGAGGATGCTTGATATTTTTATCTTTCCCTCGACCTTTTTGGAGAGTTCTGTGTTTATTTTATTCCTTAGTTCAGTATCCTCAGACAATATTTTTTGGGAAACCAATGTGCGGTTGTAACAGGATGAGCAGGGAATGAGCATCTCTAAAAGACCGCTTGCATCTGCGATACCCAGATTACGGGCAGGGAGTGCGACAGCCAAAAAGTCATCAGTCTTGCTTGCTGATGTTGCACCACAGCAGTTCCAGTCTTCAATCTCCTTCAACTCTATCCCCAGGTTCTTAAGTACTTTCCTGCACTGGATATCATAAAGCTCTGAAGAAGCATGGAGTGAACATCCTGGATAATACGCTATTTGCATAGTCTCAGCCCCCAGCCTTATCCTTGGCTTTTTTATACAGCCGTTTAATTTCAGAGAGTCTCTTAATTTTATCTAAGCGTAAATGTATCCGTTTCTTCTTCATCATCGAGATTGCCAGTTTTGCCTGGTTTTTCAATTCATCAGCGAATGTCTTCCATCCCCTGCCATGCTTCAGCTCTCTTTTCGCGTTTTGCATTTCATACAAACCGATAAACTCAAGCTCATTGACACGGCCAAGGTGAGAAGTTGATCTCAAAAATGCATGATGAAATGCAGCAACTTTTGGCAAAAGTGGTTCGATGTGGGCTTCCTTGGATATCTGCTTAAGTGTTTCATTGATTCTTGCAGTCTGTATGTTGTTAGGGCAACGTGTACCGCAGGTGTAACAGGCGACACACTTCCAGACAAGAAGATTATTCAGGGCTTCCTCCCTTTCACCGAACATGATCATCCTAATCAGACGGTCGGGAGTGACTCCTGTCTCGTCTCCTACAGGACAACCTGCTGCACAACGCCGGCATTGGTAACAGGCAAGTATGTTTTGACCTGATCTGTCCATTACTTCCTGTATCAGAGGTTGCGAAAGCTCAGGCCTGAATTGAAGAACCGATGATGACATCACAATTCCTTAGCTATAATTTGAAAATATTTATATTTTTATATTAATTAATTATAGCATACCTGCATTAACAAGGGGGCAGACATGCTGAAAAACCCCTGAAAATCGACAAGACCTTATTCTGGTGTACGTGACCGTAGATTTTACCTTTTGTGAATTCCTGAAAAGGGTGGCAGACCGTATGGGATGGCCATAAGGTGTCGATGGCAGTGCTTTTTCATCACATCTGCCTCATAGAACGAAGAAAATTTATGCAACTGGCAATTAATTACTTCTTTTGCTCAGGATGATAATGACTGCGTAATTTTTTGACGAGCTCACTGGTACCACACTTTAAACAGCGCTGAGATTCTTTTACTGCCTGTTCCCAGCTATAACCCAGTTGCACCTCTTCGAAACTGGTTATCCGCTTTTCTACAGGAAGGGAGGGCATCTTCTGCCTGTTTTCTTTAGGAATAAGTTTGACCATCTTTTCATTGAGCATACCAGAAGCATAGTATTGTTCTGGTTCATTCGGGAGATTGCGGAAATAACAGTGCACTGCTTTGACAGTTCTTTTCCCTGAGGCTATGGCTTCAATTAAGCTCGATGGTCCGCTGACGACATCCCCACAAGCAAAAACATTCTTTATATTCGTAGCGGATGACTCATTAACAACTACCCTGCTATGCTCTCTTACGGATATACCAGTGGTTTTAAGTGTCTCCTCTTCTGGTATATAACCTATTGCTGAGATAATTGTATCAGCATTGAGTTCAAACTCTGAGTTCTCCATAGGCACAGGAGAACGGCGTCCTGACTCATCGAACTCACCGAGTTGCATCTCGATACAACGCATCTTTTTAACATTTCCATTTTCATTCCCTATAAACTCAATGGGGGTAGTAAGATACCTGATCTTTACCCCTTCTTCTTCTGCTTCTTCGAGTTCTGCATGATCAACTGGCATTTCATCTAAGGTTCTTCGATAAATGATAGTAACTTCACGAGAGCCCAAGCGAAGAATGGTGCGAGAGGCATCAATTGCAGTATGCCCTCCACCGATAATGACAACATGTTCACCTAAACGTGGTCGTTGTCCCCTACGGATCTGTTTCAGGAAGTCAACAGCAGTATAGATTCGAGTTAATTCTATACCTTTACATTGAGGGAACAAACTCCTTTGACTTCCTATAGCAAGGAGCACGGCCTGAAAATCTTTAAGAAGCCCTTCAATGGTGAAATCTTGGCCGAGGTATAAACCTGTCTTAACCTTAACACCGAGGGATAAGATAACATCAATCTCTTCCTGAACGACATCTATGGGAAGTCTAAACTCAGGAATACCATCAACGAGCATTCCACCGAGTTTTTTGAGTGCATCAAGGATAGTAACCCGGTAACCAAGTAAAGCAAGATCGTGGGCTGCTGCTAAGCCGGCAGGTCCACCTCCTATAATAGCAACGGTTTCATCGCAGAGGTGCTCTGGTTTCTGAAGGAGTTTCAACCCCTTCGTCTGATCTGCTGCAAAACGCTTTAACATTGCAATTGCAATTGGTTCATCTACCTGTCCACGCCTGCATACCCTTTCGCACGGCCTGGGGCAGATCCTTCCACAAATTGCCGGAAGGGGATTTACCTGACGATTAATTCTGATTGCTGCCTCTGCGTCGCCTTTTTCAATTGCAGAGATGTAGCCACGAGCATCTGTATGAATAGGGCAGGCTGCCTGACAAGGAGGCACAACTTTAGGACTCATTTGATCCTCCAGATAGCTTCGTCAAGAAATGTCTTTATCTTTTTACAACAGAACTTACTAATTTATACTTTTTATATAAATATTATACTCGATAAAATTCATAAGGGTAAAGACCCCCTTTTTATTTTATTCCTGACTGTATCTTTGCAGCCTGGACAGTATTAAGCATAAGCATTGCAATCGTCATTGGCCCCACACCACCAGGCACCGGAGTTATTGCTTTTGCCTTTTCCTTGACTGTCTCAAAATCAACATCACCAACTAAGCCAGTTTCCAATCTGTTAACGCCAACATCGATCACTACAACACCTTCCTTTACCATGTCAGCTGTGATGGTTTTAGGCTTTCCAGCAGCAACAATAAGGATATCTGCCCTTTTGGTGTGAGAGGCAAGGTCTTTTGTTCCGGTATGGCATATCGTGACAGTGGCATTTGCGCCTTTCTTTTTTTGAAGTAACATATTTGCAATTGGCTTGCCTACAATATTGCTCCTCCCAACAACTACTGCCTCAGCACCATCTGTTTTTACACCTGACCGTATGAGCAGTTCCTGTATGCCATGGGGAGTGCAGGGAATAAAATCAGGTTCACCAAGCATCAATTTTCCAACATTCACTGGATGGAACCCGTCCACATCTTTCTTAGGATCAATAGCATAGAGTACATTGGTTTCATTAATATGTTTTGGTAGTGGCAGTTGTACGAGGATGCCGTGGATTTTGCTATCTTTATTGAGTTTTTCAACAAGGGCCAGAAGCTCGGCTTCTGTTGTATCACCAGGAAGGTTAATCCTTTCAGAATAGATACCCAGCTCTTTGCATGTCTTTTCTTTTTGTCCAACATATACCTTTGATGCTTCATCCTCACCAACGAGGATTGTAGCAAGTCCGGGGGTGAGGTTATGTTTTTCCTTTAAACGAGCTACTTCCTGTTTAAGTTCTTCTTTTATCTGTTTTGATATCTCAGAGCCTTTAATGAGTGTTGCTGCCATGGTACCCCTCCTACTTTTATTTAATAGTAGTTATTGAATGGCTTTTAGGTGACTGTCCTTTATTCACTGTTTATTTTTAATAAGTTCCAGTAATTCTGCCCTTGTTGATTGTTTTGACCTGAATATGCCCCTCACTGCTGATGTTACTGT
>Ga0184636_1000277_pt1 | contig 12508 bp, 11 predicted proteins | sample PLM3_60_b2_FD_133164 | JGI IMG/M metagenome (GOLD analysis project Ga0184636, IMG submission 133164) | Groundwater sediment microbial communities from an aquifer in East River, Colorado, USA - PLM4_90_b2 | ecosystem: Environmental > Terrestrial > Soil > Riparian zone | place: USA: East River... | reverse complement strand
AGGCAAAGGGAGGCAGGGAGGGATTTTCAAAGCGCTAAAGTATTACCAGATTTTAAATCTTCAATCTGCAATCAAGAACCTAACGGTTTGACCCTTGGTCTTTTCATCCTTCCTACCAGTTCCCACAAAGGTCCTCGAATTCGAAAACGCCGTATTTCCTCCATCAGATTTTGCGAAATATTAATCTCCAGACCCGGGACGATCCATCGCTTCCTCTCCAAGGCTTTCTCCCGAATGATCTCCTCCAACCTACCTTCCAAGGTTGGAGAAATATAGAAATGGGGAAAGATGAGATTGGAATTTTGATGGATCATTCCTTGAGATTGGGCAATCCGCACCATCTCGGTTCCCGGGTAGATGCGAATCCCGAGCATAGCAATGACAGCAGTGGGATCAAGTCGGTCCATCAATTGAAAGGACTCCTCAATCGTCCCTTCATCCTCTCCTGGACCACCCAAGAGGAGATAGTGACAATGGTTGATTCCCAATGCTGAACAGCGTCGGGAGGATTGAAGGATATCCTCTACGGTGAATGATTTCTTATAGGTCTTAAGCATTCGACGTGACCCTGAATCAGTCCCAAATTCGATCCCGGCACACCCAGCTTCCTTCATCCATTTCAAGAGATCTTCGCTCAAAAAACCTGGATTGACAAAGGCGCTCCATTTGATGTTCACCTTCTTCTGAATCATCTCGCGACATAACGCTTCAGCATAGGATGGAGGATAATTGAAGATGTCGTCAACAAAATAGATATAATCCACCCCATCTTTGTGGGTCAGTTGGTTCAGCTCCTCTACCACTTCTTCCGTCTTCCTTAGCCTGACCTCTTTTCCTTCTAACAACGGGTAGGTGCAATAAATACAGGAAAAGGGACAGCCTCGTTTTGTCTGAATGTTACCCATCCCGCCTTTTTCCAAATAACGGCGCGTTTCAAAAAGGGTTCGATCCGGAGCCTTGATAGGAGAGACCCTTGCCCCTCCAATCAAATGAGGCAAGGGAGACCCTTTCATCAGGAAATGGGGGGATGGGGAGATAGGGGTTTGGCCTTCGAGAGACTTGACCAATTGAAGCAAGGTCTCCTCGCCTTCTCCAACAATTCCAAAATCGACATTGAAATACTGAAGAAGTTCTTCGGGAGCCAAGGAATATCCTGAACCTCCCATGATCAGCTTCGCTGAGGAAGATTGACGGCAGACCTGAATGACCTCTTCAACCTCTTGGAGATAAGATACGGAAGTAGGATAGGTCAGATTATCCAAGTTCCTTAAAGAGAGCGCGATGAGATCGGGTTGGAACCTTTGAAGGGCATCTTTTAAATCACAGGAAGGGTCCTGAGAAAAGCAGAGGTCCAACACCTCGACCATGTAGCCTCCCTCTCTCAACGCCCCGGCGAGATAAGCCAAACCTAAAGGGAAGACAGGATAGGGCATCTTCTCACGATTGACAGAAATGAGGAGAATCTTCACAGCGAGCTTCGCTCCAATGCAAAATGAAAAATGTAAAATTTAAAATGAAAAATACTTTTTGTTCTTAATTTTGAATTTTGCAATTTGCAATTTTCAATTTGCAACGTGTTCTTTTTTAATTTTCCGAATCACCTCCATCTGAGCTCCCCGGAGGACAAAGTTCGACATCAAGAAGTAAAGGAAGTGATGTTTAGGGCCCCAGAAGAGGCGTTTCAATATCGACCGGGGCGCACAAGTATATTTCTGAGCCCAGAGGTAACCCTCTTGGAGTTCCTGAACGGTCATCTTCCTCGGTTTGAAGACCACATGACTCATGTCGTAATGAGACCAATCACGGTCGATGATCCTTCCCTCCTCCTCCAACCGTCTTAAAAGAGGAGTTCCTGGAAAGGGGGTCAAGATTGAAAAGGTAGGGAGTTCCATATTGCTCTTCTGGACAAATTCAACTGTCTTTTTAAAAACAGCGGGGTCATCCCCGTCGAAACCGAAGATGAAAGAACCATGGATGCCGATTTGGTGATGCTGAATCGTTCTGACCAAATCGAATAATTCTTTTGAATTCACAAATCGTTTCGAAGCACCGTCCAGGTTTTCCTGGAGGAGGGATTCAAAACCGATGAAGAGAGAGATACAACCACTCTCTCGGGCTTTCTTAAGAAGACGCTCATTCTTAGCCACCTGGACCGTTGCAAACCCCATCCACTTGACCTGATGGCGTTTGAAGATTTCGAAGAGGTCAAGAGCATAATCCTCTTGAGCTGTCACATTATCATCAGCGACAAAGAGATATTCACCTTTTTTCTTGACGATGGAGGACAGTTCCTGATCCACTTCTTGAAGGGGACGGAGACGATAACGCTTCCCATTGATCGTTGGAACGGAGCAGAATTCACAGCGATTAGGGCAGCCTCGGGTCGTTTCAATCGCTTTGAAAATGGGACTATACTGTTTGCCCAGAAGGTCGCGCCTTGGGATGGGCATCCCCTTCAAATCTGACCAACTCTGGTTTTTATAGATAGGTTTGAGCCTTCCTGCCTCAAAGTCTTTTAAGAGTTCTTCAAGTCCTCCTTCCGCCTCTCCGATAAAGACAGCGTCTGCATGTTCTTTTGCCTCCTCGGGTAAGAGACTTGGATGGACCCCTCCCAGAATCACCTTCACCCCTCTTGCCCGGAATCGATCTGCAACGGCATAGGCTCTTTTGATCACGCAGGTCAGGCCGGTAATCCCTACCAGGCCGACTTCGGCGTCGAAATCGACCTTTTCAATCGCTTCGTTAATGATCTTCACCTCATAATTTTTTGGAAAGTGCGAGGCAAGAAGGGTAAGACCCAGCATCGGAAAAGGGTAGAGGGTATCGTTAGAAAACTTGATTCCCTTTTCTCTTGGGAAAATCAACAAGACTTTTTTCATGGTATCGCCATTCAGTAGCCGCAACCTTTAGGTTGCGTTATACTCGCAGGCTAAAGCCTGCGGCTACCGTTCTTCACTCCGAACTCCGAACTCGTCACTCAAATTCGGTTGTTTCCAGGGTCTCCGGGTTGCATGCTCCCAGACGTATCGAAGGATGAGCCGGTAGGCCATCCGTTTGAATGGATTCTTATTGAAGAAAGCTCCCAAGAGGATTCTCGGCTGAGTGTAATACTTTTTCAGATAGACCTGCTGAAGATGATGAACCTCCTTCGCGGTCAAGAACTGCGTATCCAGGATGGGGTGCATGAAATCATATTTTCCAAAATCCCTCTCTCTGATCCTTCCCAATCGCTCAGCTTCTTCAAAGTATCTCGTCCCGGGAAGAGGAGTGGTCAGGGTGAGGATGAGAAAATCACTCTGACCCTTCACAAATTGGAAGGCCCCCTTGAGCGACGTTTCAGAGTCATTCCAATCTCCAAACATGATGTTAGCCATCACCATGATCTTATTTCTTCGGAGAATATCGATGGCCTTCTGGGCCATCTCCCTGGATTGCTGTTTTTCGTATCGGTTGAGCACATCCGGCTGAATGCTCTCAATTCCTAACATCACTTCATAGAGACCAAGGCGTTTCATCTCAGGGATGAGATCTTCATCTCTAAGAATATCCTTGATCCGGGATTGGAACCAGAAGTCAATGCGGAGACCGGATCTGCCCAACTCCTCAAGGAACTCTTCTACCCGTTTCCGATTCCAGTTAAAAGTATTCTCGTTAAAGACGAAGAGGCTCTTCCCATAATTCCGATAGAGAAAGGAAATTTCTTCCATCACCTTCTTTCCACTTCGCCCCCTCCAGACCCCTTCCCAGAACTTCGTCTCAGAACAATAAGCACATCGATCTCCACAGCCGCGGCTGGTGGCGATGCCAAACGCCCTTCTTCCCATCCCGTGCCAGTAATAGGCCTCGCTCTCCATAGGGATGAGATGATAGGCTGGAAGAGGAAGGGAATCTAAATTGGGGATGAGAGACTGGCGCTCTTGAAGGACGACCTTTCCATTCTCTGAATAAGCAATACTTTTTAATCCTTTCCTATTTCCTCTCAGGGATAGGTTCTGGAGGAGTTGAGAAAAAGCGATCTCCCCTTCCCCTAAGATGATATAATCCAGTTCCTTCAGCTCCTGAAGGATGGACTCAGCCATCAGAGTGAAATGGCTTCCACCAGCAACGATCGTAGAGTGCGGCGAAAGTTTTCGGCAGAGATGGATGGTCTGGATCGCTTCGGGCGAGAGGCAGGTGGCAGAACTGGTGACTCCGATGACATCGGCCTTTGATGAAGAGACAGAGTCGGCAAGATCCTTCCAGGGGTTCTGGAGGGCAGTGCCATCAACGATCTGGACCTCTACTCCTTCCCTCTCCAAATAGGCTGCCAATTGAAGAAGCCCAAAAGAGGGAGCCCACATTCGAAGGCCTGGAAAGATTTGATGCGGTGGATCAATGAGAAGAACCTTCATAGAATTTAAGATTTCGGAATTATGTAGCGCCCTCATTTATTGGGGGCGACTTAGATATATTTCTGTATCTCAACATCAAACCATTCACTATATGGATAGTCGTCTGCCTTTTCTGCAATACCCTTTCTAACAGGATTATTCCTAATATATTCGACGATCGCCCTCAAATCTTCATCTGCCCTAATGACATGGTCAAAAGCAGAACGCTGCCATAATTTCTTCAGCCCTTCTTTTTCTCTAAAAACTGCAGTTGTTCTACCCTTGAAGATATTAAGAAACTTTGAAAGAGAAAGCGTCGAATCACCAGGAGATAGCACTATGTGGAGATGGTCAGGCATAAGGCAATAACAGAGAATTTGAAACCCAAGTTCTCTTCCTGTTTTTAATAATTCATTAATTACAATTTTTGCATTGGTTTCTGACTCAAAGATGTTTTTCTTATTATCTGTACAGATGGTTACATGTATAGGACGATCTTCTGAATAATCAAAATTTGAAAGCCTATTAGAACGGCTTCTTCCCCATGTTTTATATTGCTCACTAATTTTTATCAAAATATTCCAGAATACCCCCCAGCTCTGCTGGGGGGATGAATGGCCTACCCTCTCCCCTGGGGGGAGAGGGTTAGGGTGAGGGGAAAATGATCTAATCATCACCCCCACCTTAATCCTCCCCCATCAAGGGGGAGGAAAGTTTTTTAGAGAATTAGATGCCCCGCAGCTCTGCTGCGGGGTACTTCACTTCCATTTTTTCGCAGCGTCTCCATTCAATGGGGACAAGAAATTCCGTCGGCAATAAATGCCGACGCTACATTTATAATAATTTGGTTTACACCTCCAAATACTTTCTCATCGCTTCGATTCTTTCGAGCACCTCTGGAGGAACTCGATAGAGGAGGATCCCATTGAGATCGGTGAGGACATGAGTGGTCGATCCTGTGGCTAAAATTTTTCCGTTTTCTTTATGAAGGACTCGATAGTGAAAAATTAGTTTCGCCACCTCTGTTCTCTCCATCGTCGTCTGGATGACCAGAGAATCTCCGAAGGTAGCCGGTAACTTAAATTGGCAGGTCATTTCCACCACCGGTGCCAGGAGGTTTTTCTCCTTCAGCTGGAGGGGGTCAATCTGGAAACGTTCGGTCAGTTCATTTCGACCGGCTTCAAACCAACCGATATAATGGCCGTGCCAAACCACACCATAAGCATCCATTTCATAGAATCGGACCTGAAGGGGGGTCTCATGATATCTCATCTGTCTCCCTTTTGGAGTTCATCCCCTGGAGGAGAACGCCCCTATCTTTATGTAGATTCTGAAACAAGTTCAGAAGGACAGGGTGGAAAATGCAGGTGTTCCCCGGCGGAGAAGGCTTCTGCCTCTCGATGGATCCATCGAATCAATTTGGTCAGGGTAGCCTCCTGTCCCACCTCGATGAATTGAGTAACCCCTTCCTGAATCAGCCTTTCCACACATCGATCCCAATAGACAGGTCGGCCGATCTCCTGAGAGAGAAAATCCTTGACCTCCTCTCTCCTCAAAGGCGTGACCGTCCAGTGATTGAGAATGGGGAATTTGGGTGGACGGATCTCGATATCTTTCAGGATATCCTGAATCTCTTCTCTTAAGGAGAGAAGAGAAGGGGAATGAAGAGCGGTATCGAAAGAGAGCCGAGAGGCGGAGATGGCCTTTCTTGAGAGGGCCAGAGAGATCGCTTTTTCCACACCCTCCTCTTCTCCGGAAAGGACAAATTGCATGGAGCCATTATAATTGGCGATGGAGAGGTGGTGGCCATTAAGGTCATGGCAGATCTTTTCTATTTCTCCCAAGGGTAATCCGATGATGCCGGCCAAACCTCCCCGACGAAGGGTTCCCTCCCTTTCGAGGAGCCTTCCTATGGATTCAGTGATGAAAAGGCCTTCCTCAAAGGTGATGGCTTCGGAGGCAGCCAGTGCGGCATAAATCCCCATACTGTGCTCAGCCAGGATGTCCGGAACCCATCCTGCAGTCCGCAACCGGTGAAAATGGATCATCGAAAGGAGATAAGTTGATATCTGAAGTTTGAGGTTAAACCCGGTCTCTGCCTCTTCCCCCTTTAAGGAGAAATTAAGAAGATCGAATTGGGTCACAAGGGATGCCCTTTCCGTCCACTTCTTAAAATGGGGATCCTTCCTCAATGGATGGAGATCCTCCAGCATCAACCTCTCTCGAAGCTGTCCGGAAAAACAGAAGGCTATCTTCCCTTTGGATATCATTATCCCCGAGTTCCTGCAAAAGGTAGCCCTTCGCTGCTCAAAATATTTTTTCGCGCTCAGGCCTCCCTTTTGCAATTTTAGGTTTTCCTATACCGCTTGGGTCTGTTCCAAGACATATTGTGCCATTGTCCTGACCGATTGGAAGACCTTCTTTCCGACTTCTGCATCGGGGATAACCACCCCGAACTCCTTCTCCAAACCCAGGACCAGTTCGAGGGCATCAATGGAGTCCAGTCCGAGCCCCCCGCCAAAGAGAGAGGCATCGGTTTCGATCATTTCAGGTGTCATGTCAACGAGTTTCAGTCTTGTGATAATGAGTTGTTTGATCTTCTCGATCAGATCGTTAGTCGGTTCAGGCATTCCTCTCCTCGCTCACACATATATTATTCTCATGGCTAAAGCCATGAGTTACAAAGGCCTCTCTTATCTATGTAACTCAAGCCTTTAGGCTTGATGAGGGATCACTTCCTTCCAATAAGAATAAAAATTATACCATTGATCTGGATATTTTTCGATATAGCCTTCAAATTTCTTAAGCAGCCTCTCCATGCCTTTTCGAATGATCTCCTCCCGGTCTTCCCTCGATGGGGATTCGAAATGGATGGGCGCTTCGATGATGCCGCGATATTTTCGATTTCGCTCCATCACCACAAAGACGGGGAGGACAGGGGCACCGGTGGCCATGGCAAGCATGGCTACACCGATGGGAAAGGGGGTCTTCTTTCCAAAGAAATCGAAGTCCATTGTCTTTTGGGACTCGACGCGGTCGCCCAGCAGTGCCACGATCTCATTTCGACGAAGAGCTTTGACCACATCCAGGATCGCCATCGGAGAATCATCCTTAGGGTCGATATAGAGATTTTTTATTCCCCGACTCCTTCTCATCTCCTCCCGAAAAGACTTGGTATTCAAATCCCTCTCATCGAGGGTGAGGACATTCAGGTTTCCTCCCTTGAAGGAGAAGAGGAGCCCCCCAATCTCCCAATTTCCGAGATGAGGCGTAATACAGATGACGCCTTTTCCTCCTCGAAGAGCCTCAATCATATAATTCCCTCCCACCTCCTCCACCACCCACTTCTCTTTGTTGGAGGGACGGAGACGGTGCATCACCATATAATCCAAAAGATATTGTCCATAATTCTGGAAGGTCTTCTGCGTTAGTACTTTGATCTTTCCACCCGACCATCTGCCTCGGCTCACCCCCTCAATATTCTTCCAGACATTGGTCCTCGTCTCCTTCATCAGAAGGTAGAAAAGGTTTCCCCCGACAACGCTGACAAATTTCTGTATCGACCGGGGGATGAGGGTCGAACAGAATTGAAAAATGAAGAGGTAGATGAACCGATTGAGAGATTGGGGGTAGCGCTCCTCCATATCAACCCCAATAGTATTCCTTCAGAAAACGAAAGAGCGTCCGAAGGCTCCTCCGGTGCTTTTTGACCTGGTGCCACATATCCTGCTATCACTCGCTGGTTGAAGATGAAGTAACCCGGTAGCGCTCGCAGAGATCGCCCCAACAGGCAACGACTTCGTGGTCCACCAAGAGCTGAACCACCTCACATTGATTCCCACATTCACCACATTCGAATCCCCGTGTGAAACAGGATTTTCGAGAAAAGTCAAATCCTCTGAATTGGGTTCGGGTGGGTTTGGCCTTTTTGACCAGCTTCGCCGCACCAATAGCGCCCATAACATCAAAATGCTCCGGAATGATCAGCGAGGTCTCCAGTTCCCTCTCAATTGCTTTTTGAATTCCGCGATTGGCTGCCACTCCTCCTTGGAAGACGATCGGAGAAAGAATCTCTTTACCACGGCAGACATTGTTAAGATAATTTTTAACCAAGGAGTCACAGAGCCCTGCCACGATATCTTCAACCGAATGGCCCATCTGCTGTTTATAAATCATGTCTGTTTCAGCAAAGACCGTGCATCGGCCAGCAATGCGAACGGAATGATTGGCCTTAAGAGCGAAATTCCCAAATTCCTCTATAGAGATTCCCAGCCTGGCTGCCTGCTGGTCCAGGAAAGAGCCTGTGCCAGCCGCACAGACCGTATTCATTGCAAAGTCAACCGTAACTCCATCTCTTAAGACAATCACCTTGGAATCCTGCCCCCCGATTTCAAAGATCGTCTTCGCCTCAGGGAAGAGGTCGATCACAGCAACAGAATGGGCAGTGATCTCATTCTTGACGAGGTCAGCTCCCACCAGGTAAGCAGCCAGATGGCGGGCACTTCCTGTGGTGGCCACTCCGGCGATGGGGACCGCTTCTCCAAGCTGAGCCAGAACTTCATCCATCCCTTGTTGGATGGCCTCAAGAGGTCGGCCGCTGTTCCGGAGATAGACCTTGGTGAGGACTCGATCTCCCTCGTCGATGACCACCACCTTCGTGGTAATGGATCCAACATCAAGGCCCAAGTAATTGCCCATAACAATAAATTTCCCCGATCCCAAACCGTGATCATTAGATAGGTTTCATCATCTAAAATCCCAAATTCCGAATCCCAAACTCCAAATAAATCCCAATCTCCAATATCCAATGACCAAAACGATTTCGTTTAGGATTTGAAATTTTTGTTATTGGAATTTATTTGTCATTTGGTGCTTGGAATTTGGTGCTTTTCTCTGCTCCATCACATCTCGAAAGGCCTCCAACCGAGTGACTAGCCCCTCTCTGCCCGTATGTTCATCAAAGGATAGTACGAGAAAGGGCACAGCAGTTCTTCGTTGACCCTTCAAACTCCTTTTGATGAACTCCTGAAGAAGGGCATCAATTCCGCATTTAAAAGAAGTAAGGAAGACCACTCCATCCACCCCACCTTTCAGAAAGTGAATCAGGGCTCCCACGATCTCCCTCCCTGATGACCAGTAGATCTCTTTTGAAAGATCTGAAATCTCTCGATCAATCTCCTTTTCGGAGAGGAGGTCGGAGGTGAGAATCTCGATACCCATATTCTTGGTTAAAGTGAGAACATCTTTATTGATATCGGTATCGAAGAGATTATAAGGGTGGCCAACGAAAGCGACGCGCAGAGAAGTTTTCCCAACATCCTTCCCTCCCCCTTTGATGGGGGAGGGCTTGCCCTGTGGAGCAGGCTCCTCTACTCCGCAGGGTAGGGGTGGGGGTGGACAAAACAGACTGAGTTCCCCCTCCCCTTCATCCCCTCCCACCAGTCGTTGCGACTCGAAACCGAGGGGAGGGGAAACATTTTTTACGGATGGGGTGGGGATATCTAAATGAAAGAGATCCTTTGAAGGAAGGCGATTGATACGGTCGGCCCACTCCTTTTTGAATTTTGAGTAAGATTGCTCACCCCTGGAAAAAGCCTGCTTTGTCTCCTTTTTCGAGGCCCCTAACTTCTCGCCGATCTTCAAAAAGGATTGAAGGAAGCCATTCCCTCTGGTCCGAAGATCGATCATCTCATCGATCATGGAGATTTTGCCTTCGGTAGCGAGGCGGACGATATCTGGAGCTCCCCGAAATTTAGGACACATGATATAGGTGCGATGGAGACTCACCAACCGCGGGATGAAGAGATGATCCACTTCGCCTTTTAAGGAGACGGCATGAGTGACCAAGAGCTTCATCGGAAGACAACTGTCCTCAAAATAGATAATCTTACCTACTTTCCCCAACCCACCAGAGACGATCACCCTCCAACCCAGTTCCTCCAAGAAAGTACTCCAGAAGGGAAAGTAACGATAGTACATGAGGGCTTTGGGAATACCTATGCGGCCTTTCTCTTCCATTGTAACATCTCGATAAAGGCTTCGAGGAGTGTCTGGATCCGGCCTTCGATCTCCTGCTCATCGAAGATGAGCGTGAGGATTGGAATGTTCCAATCTTTCCCCACTTGAGTGAGAATGCCAGAGGCTGTGGTCTCCGGCATACAGGCGAACGGCATGAGGTGGACGACCCCATCATATCCCTCCTGGGATCTCAATACCGCTTCACCAATAGAAACATTACACTCTGCACCCACATCGTAGCCCAGATAGGCCTTGGAGGCTTCAAAGAAACGCATTCTCTCCGGGGCTTGATCGCTTTTGTTTCTCCGGAGACTTCTTTTGATATGGGTGGAGAACCAGGAGGTGCGTGTCACCTCTGCTCCCAATTCACCCAATTTCTGTTCCACTCCTCGGTTGATATGGGGATCCATCACCGTATAGAGTTCACCCACCATGGCAATCTTAAAGGGAACTCGGGAATCATCCTGTTCCGTCGCTTGAAGAAAGGACTTTCCCTTTTGAACGACTTCCGCGAGGGCCTTTGGGTTCTTTGCCGCATCCACCCAGGAGAGAGCTTTCTTCAACCTTTTCTGGGTTTCACCCTTCTTGACCTCCTTCGGCCTCACCTTCATGGCCAACTTTTCCAGCTCTTCACAGCCCATCATCTTCTTCCATCCCATCCAGAGCCCATACGGGAAGAGGAGGATGTTCTTCGCACTCAACTCCTTTCTCAGTTCCTTCGTTTCTTCATAATTCTTCCAGAGGGTTTGCCAGGTCAGTCGAGGGGGGATGGTCAACCATCGGTAATGAAGTCCCATATCTTCGAGGATCACTTTTTGAACGAGATCGTAGAGTCCCAGGCGACAAGGAGGACCACTGCCTACCATGACAATGGTATCCGCTCCCATCTGGAGGGCCTCAATAAAATTCCCTAGAATGATTTTGAAGGGGAGACAGATGCATTCGTTGGAATGGAGGACACCCAATGTCAGGGTTTTTCGGCTGGTTTCAGGAGGAACGATATAGGGGATACCGGCGGTCTCTGCAATGGCCTTGCAGAAGATATGCATGGTGCCCAGATGGGGAAAAGTCACCTTCATCCATGTCTACCCCGTTGTTGCATTACATTCTGCCCTCGAAATCTTCAACCCCTTGCTCAATGAGGAGGAGAGCCCTAACTCAATCATATTCATTCAACAACAGGGTTTACCCACTACCTTTTTCCCTTTTGGGAGAGGCTGGCTATTTCGACTTTCGGTCCTCTCTTTCCAGGTAACTTCTGCAATCTCTCCGTAGGCTTTTGAATAGGCATCAATGGCCGGAAACAGTTCGTTAAAGAATCCCTCCGCCCCCTCGTGGGTAAAGTACTTGGCAAATTTCAGGGCGATCTCTTTTCCCTGCTCAGGATGGTCAATCAGCGGACAGTTCCGGAATAAGTTCTCCGAGAAGGGCTGCCTGGAACGGAACTCCCGGAAGAGGGGAGAGTTGAGGGCCTCGATGAGAGACTTCTCCTTGACGTTGTCAGAGGCAAAGTGACAGAAAACACAGGGCTCAACATCTCCCCGCGCATTGACATGGAAGTATTTTTTCCCCCCCGCAATACACCCCTGGGTAAGACAGCCGTCATTCCAGAAATCCACCATGAGGATGGGTTTTGTAGCCCTGAAATAGGCAAACCGTTCCCGCATACGGTTTCTCTGTTCAGGGGTTGTCATGAGGCCAAGGTCCGGGGCTCTGCCGATGGGGAGGTAGTGAAAGTTCCAGAGGAGGATACATCCCTTTTCAATCAGAAAATCAACGAATTCATCGCTGATGAGGACGTCGGTGTTTTTAGAGGTCTGGGTGGTCGAGATCGCGAAGAAGATTCCTGCCTCTTTCAACCAGTCCATCACCTTTGCAATCCGATCAAACTGGCCCTTTCCCCTTCTCCCGTCTGTCTCTTCCCGGAACCCTTCGAGGCTGATCGCGGGAACGACATTTCCTAGCTCAACAAATTGCTCCACCATCCCCTCATCAATCAAGGAACCATTGGTATAAATCTGGAAAATGGTATCCGGATGCTTCTCGAAGAGGTCAAAGAGGTCTTTTCTCAGGAAGGGTTCTCCACCTGTTATCAGCACCAGATGGATGCCCATCTCCTT
>Ga0184636_1000276_pt1 | contig 12530 bp, 22 predicted proteins | sample PLM3_60_b2_FD_133164 | JGI IMG/M metagenome (GOLD analysis project Ga0184636, IMG submission 133164) | Groundwater sediment microbial communities from an aquifer in East River, Colorado, USA - PLM4_90_b2 | ecosystem: Environmental > Terrestrial > Soil > Riparian zone | place: USA: East River... | reverse complement strand
CATGGGAACGATACCTCAAACATCATCTCGGTCAAATGGTATCCCCTACCACTATCCGAACAATGAAGAAACCTGATCGACGTTTCGGGTATCCTTACGCTGGTAAGAAACGCGGATACACTGATCGCAAACTCGTAGCTATAGATGCCTCTGGTTCCGTAGGTGATGATGAATTATCTCAGTTCCTATCTGAAGTAAATAAGCTTGCAGAGATCCAGCCCGTGGATCTTGTAGTCTTCGATGATGGTATCCAGATAGGCCCTATCCCCTTCAACCGCAAGCAACGAGAATTCGGAATCACTGGTCGTGGAGGTACAAGCTTCAAAGAAGTCTTCCAGTTAGCTGAAGAACGTCATTACAAATCTGTGATCATGCTCACTGATGGTTGCGCCGCTGCTGTAGAATACCCAGTCGGTGTATTAGATGTTTTATGGGTATTGACTGGTCCCGGTAATCCCCCAGTCGAGTGGGGCGAACGAGTACGCATAGTATCTAAAGGTCAGCCTCAAGATGTTAAAGCTGCTGCTTAATCCCGGCAGCTTCCTTTCATTCACAACCCCAAACAACTGGTAAGAGGCTCTAAGATAGAGCTTCTTGCCCTTTATCCTGGAGGTTTATTATGTACTGCAATGACGATGCATATAAAGGATTACCTGAAAAGGATCTATGGAAGATCCTGCTGCTCGGTAACTATGCCCTTAGAAACATTGAGATACAACATGACAATAAAAACCAGCCTACCAAAATCTCTACCGGGTGCTTATGCAATGATAGACGACGAGACCCTACAATAAGAAAACATCTTATGAATCTCGGTCTCATCACTGGCTCATACCGGATTGATGATAGTATAATCACTGTCGATGACGAAGTAGAAAAACTCCTCGGAGGCTATAGCAAAGAGCCTCTGTTCAATACCTCCGGGTACCTTTCATACTCTGTGGAAAAACTTGTACCAGTCACTGACCTCTCTGATGTTTATATAAATATCAGTGGTCTCAATGCTTATGAAGTGATACATGTCTACCTTAACCAAAAGCTCTACGACTTCAAGGTATTTAAAACCACATCAATATATACCAATAGAAAATCTTTCAGAAAATCATCTCATGATAGCTATGATTTAAAGATCTACCCTATAAGTTCCCTTGATACAGTTGATGGTATAACACTCGCAGCCAACAACGAAGACTTTGCTAAGAATCATGCAAGAGAAATACTCACTGCTGCTTTTGAATGTCGGTTCAAATCTATCTCAGATAGTAAAGAGTACATGACTAAAGATGCAGTAGCCGCTCGACTTACTGAGGTCAATGATAAATTGAGGATCTTACGTAGATCCAGAAAGGAACTCATGGTACTCCAGCGCAAGTTAGATACCATGGGAGAGGAGGCTCTACGTAAAAAGCTGCTCGATACCAGCTCTGAGTATATCCGCAACCAGGCTCCACTCTGGCTCAATGGAGATGACAGCACTAAAAAAGAATTAGCTATGCTTATCTGTAAAGGTACCAGTATCACACTGGAGAAGACCATCAAGCACTAAGCCTACTACGCCCACCTATATCAACACATAATCAAGGAGTCAAATCATGAGCATTTTAAAAGGTACATTCACTTCTATATGGGATGAAGGAACAGTAACTACTAACTGCACGCTTGATACGGAAACCGGCGAGCTTACCCCGGATACAGTTGATGTCCCCGATCTGGGATCTCTTGTAAGTGAAAGCTTCTCTGGAGAGGATGGTAGTGAATATGGAGTCTGCACGGAATGTCACAAATATATCCTTATAGGAAATGAATTCTGTACTGATCCTAACTGCGAAACAAATAATAATAAGCTCTATAATATAATCTGACACTATAACCAAGGAGTAACTATGCCCTGTTATATGTTTGAAAAGAATGAGTACATCAATGATGAATGGACCCCGGTAACACTGAGTGTCGGCGATAGATGCTGGTACAGTGACTTCCAGGAACATAAAGGGGAAGTCACCGAGGCTCTAAAGAAGAGCCTCTTCATACTCCCGGAACTCCTCCAGGGATCTGATTACTCCGGGGGCACAATAAGCGTATCAAATCATAAATCATTCCTTGAGATGTACAAACAAGTTGAAGGAGTCTATAACGTCTATGGGGATATGGGAAGCTATGCAGTAGCAGTAAGAATGGATGTATCTGAAGAAAATGAAGAGATAAAAAGCACACTTGATGCTTTGAAGGACTACGGTCTTATAGATGAAGATGACCATAGTGAAGTCACCACTGAGTGGGAAGATGCAGCTCTCCATGATATAGTACATGATGTAAGCAGGCACATAGATCTCGAACCCTATGCATCTGATTATGATGCTACAGACGATACGGATGTAATCAATGATCTTGTAAGAGAAGGAATCAGCGCCCTCAATCTTAACTGGCACTATGAGAACACCTCAGCGTATCTCGACTACAAAGAAGTTCTGCCCTATGTAACGGACTGCCTACTAATAACGCACTGTACAGATCTCCCGCTCCTCATTAATCGGGAATGGTCTTGTAATGATACTGAAGATAAATACAAAGAGAAACTCACAGGTACATCCACAGTATAATCTCAAAGGAAAAAGTTTATCATGTATACTAAAGAGGATCTTCAAAGCTTAGGAACTTTCCTCAGGCTCATAGCTGATGAGGCTCTAAAGAAAGAGCCTCCCGAAGAAGAGGACTCCCAGGATCTCATGGAAATACTTCGTCAACTCGAAGCCATCCGGTACAACCCGCTCCTCTTCCAGGATGTCCTGGAGAGTTATGAGGTGGACTATGCTCTAATGGTAGAGCCTCTGGACCTGGTAGCACTGCACATCAACGACGCTGGTATAATCTCCAAGACACTTGTGCAATGGAGATGTACCAACGGTATATAAAGGAGTATCATCATGGACAAGGTAATCAGAGTCGCCGTGAATAATAATTTCAATTGCACTACTATCGAATTCAAACAGCTCGATGATCTCCAAAAGATTCATCCAGAATCTATGTTCTTCGTGAACTCTAATATAAAAACACCCAAACTCCTGGCAATCAATAAGCATCCTTACAAAGCAGTAATCACCATCAACCCGGATATCACAATCGACTCCAGCCTGGTACAGAGGCTCTATGATATAGACTCCTCTAAGGTATCATTCACTAGGATCAAATTTATCCCAGGTCATCCGGAGATAATAGATCTGATCAATAAGGTCAGTGAAACTCATAATGTAGTAATCACTAATCAGAGATTCAATGGTAAGAAAAGCATAGCAGAGTATGTCCCGGACTATCGGGAGCACTATATGTGGAATCATAACCGCTTCCGTCTCTTCGGTGACAGCCTGGCTATAATAGAGAACCTGGTAAAGCCAGATAACAATATACATATCTGTGACCAACTCGGTCTGGGATGCGGCGGGTGCGGGCTGTGCTCCACACTTACAACGCAAATGAATCTCCCTATTTATTCACTTAACCTAAGCTGTTCGGGACTGTGTCGATATCATTGTCCTGATTGTTACGCAAAAACTATGCAAAGATTTGTGGTAGCTTTAGGCCATAAACCTATAGCTTTCGATGTAATACAAAAAAATGCAAAACAAAGAGGTACCACTAAACATATTTTAGATGCTAAAAAACAATTTGAAATAGTTTAAAGAGGTATTCTATGGGGAAGCTTATTGATTTAACTAATAAAGTTTTTGGGAGACTCAAAGTTCTTGAGTATAAGGGGAGTAGTAAATGGCTCTGTGAGTGTTCTTGTTCTGAAAATAACAAGGTTGTAGTGGGAGGTCGTTTCTTAAGAGACAGCCTTACCAAATCTTGTGGATGTCTACATAAAGAAATGCTATCCAAGCAGAATAAGCTATTGTTTAGAAAACAATGGGAACCTATAGAAATGGACAAGCATACCTATGGGATACCATTAAGTAGTGGTCAGGTGGCATTAATAGATAAAGAAGATTTTGATAAAATTAAAGATTATGGGTGGTATGCTCGCTTTGATAAAGTCGGAAAAACTTTTTATGCTATAACAGGAACACACGGAACCACCCTTCCCATGCACCGTTTAATCCTTAACGCTCTCGATAGTTTCGTGGTAGATCATATTGATCATAATGGATTAAACAATAGAAAAAGTAATATACGTATATGTACTCAATCTCAAAACTGCATGAACAAAATAGCACAATCAAACAACACTTCAGGCTATAGAGGAGTTTCTTTTCATAAAGGAAAAAATAAATATCAAGCAACAATTATGGTTAATCGAAAGCAAATGTACCTTGGAACATTTAACACAGCGCTTGAAGCTTCAGAAACCTATCAAGCAGCAGCAAAGGAGTTGTTTGGAGAGTTCTATTATAGTAAGCAAAGTGGAACAACTAAACATATCAAACATGCAAAGGCAAATATATAAGAAAGGATATGTGCTATGGTTCCTATCATCCTTACCCTACTGGTAATAAATCAGGGGGGGCATCTAAGTAATCACCCCACCCATCTCCGTATAGAGTTTTCAGAATATTTACTAGCTCGAATTAAGAAAATGCAAAGTATCATCAAGCGTAATAAGTTAAATCTTATATCTGAGTATAATGGTGAAGGGCAATATCGAACATGGAATCCAAAACAAAGGATATATACAAATTCTGCATACAGCTACGAAGCAGAAACTCTCTGTGTAACTGCTACGCATTTCTACTGGAAGGCGAATATAAAGTTCACGGAGACTTCTGTGAGATCTAACGGGGTACACTTTAAAGATCTTAATAAGATTATCAAAATAAGAAATCTTCCCATAATCGAAATGCCTAAGTACATAAATGATGATAACGAAATCATAAGACACCTTGCCAAGTTACGCATGGAATACAATGACTAAAAGGAGGCTCTATGGTAATACCTATCGAATCTTCCATATCAATAACCAACGAATGGCAATGTACCCCGACACATCTCCGGGTAGACCTTACGGAACAAATGATAGCCTGGATCAGAAAGATGATGTGGGTAGTCAAGAGAAATAAGATAGTTTATATCGCTGACTATGAATGCTCCCCGGAATACTTCAATGAAGATGACGGGGAACTAACCCCTTGTGAGGAAAGTCTTGAATGTGTGATGATAGTAATATGTAAAGATGAGTTCTACTGGGAGGGTCTAATAAAAAATACGGATGTCAGATTTGAATCTGACACTATCCCCATAGCTATGGTCGATGACCTTATCAAATTCTCCCAAGATCCAGAAGAGACGGAAAATCTTCCCAAGTATATCCATGATGAAAATTATTCTAAACGAGAGATAGCTCTTCGTAGAATGCGAGGTGATCAATAAGATAATAACTATCCACTCAAACCAACTATGCTCAACCCATCTACACCACGAACTAAATACTAAAAAACTTTTTCTTAAGGAATACCCTATGAAACAGTCAACTACTAACAGAAAAAAATCAAGTACTTCAACCAACAACATCCCCTACAACTACCGACGGGTAACATACGGGTCACTCACTTTCCCGACAGCCAGCCGACTTGCAGTATGGCTCCTCAAACGATCAAAGTTCAGTCAGTCTGAAATAGCCCGGCGCTGCGGTGTATCCCAGCCTTGTGTCTGCCAACTCGCCGCTGAGTTAAAGTAAGTAACTTTCCAAGGGAGTCCGTGCGATACGGTAACTCCCTATACTCCCCTCTTCGTAGTAGTCTTTGTCATCATCGCCCCCATTTGCACGCTACATAAGGAGGTTCTATGAAAGAAACTCGCAAGTTTACTTATGTCACAGGCCCATTTTCTTATCGTATATCTCAGTTTGATAGAAAAGATTATCTGGTACTCTATAGAATGACTACTAATGTAAACCTTAAAAGGAAACTTAAGGATGCAATCTTTCGGGATAAAAAAGTGCAACGAATACTATCCTTTTCTACCTTTGAAGAAATAAATATTTTCTATGGAGACTTCGATAAACTTGGTCTCTACATCAATGTGGGAAATGAAATCGCTCAAGAAATACTCAAATGGCGATTAGTAATAAATAAATAATCTTACCCAAGGAGGTATCTTATGGCTTCTCCTATCGAAGCTGCTGCACGAAGACTTCTTGTTCTTATCGAAAGAGACAAGGTATGTCCAACTGATTTAGCTATCTTCGCAGATATAATAAGAGAATGCGATGAAAATAATCGAGCAAAGAAAGAATTCTGCCGGGAAGCTGCTAAAAAACATCTTCAAGGAGCCAAAGGTATAATCATCGATGATGATGCAGTCGTCTCTATCATAAATGATTCCAACGCTCATGTCCAAGTCTGGTTGTCTATCTGGGATTAAAACATTGTAATATATTTATTGGAGGCTCTATGAAAGAAGCTAAAGAACAACAAGAGAAACTACCCAATCAAATCTTGTACCCCATAGAAGATTGGCAGTACCAGGTAAAAAATGGGGATACCAAACTCAGCTATGGGGAATGGATAGAACATTGCACTGAACGTGACGAAGTCTAAGGAGGCTCTATGAAATCTTACACTACTTCTGACCTGATCAAGCTTCTTACAGAAACAGACCCTAAAGGAACTAAACAAATCTATATGGATGACAGGGACGGCAACGGGGATGTCCCCTGTTGGATGGTAATAGACTGGCAATCAGATAAGAGCATATGCCTCTCTATCGCTGACTTAAACTCTCCAATAATAACTCAAACTCAATCTTAACTGGAGGTCTTCTATGTATCATTGCACTGTCACTTATCAAGTTGGTAAAGTAAAAAAGTATCTTTTCAGTCATGTAACTAGAGAAATCCCGGAAACTATCTCCGAACAAACCTGGTCCAACCTTATCATCCTGGAAAGAGACTACAGAAAACCTGTAAAGATCCTGGAAGTCACTTGGGAAAAAGTCTATCAGGCTCCTATCGTAAAAGAAAACGTACCAGACATACACATGCACGATAATCAATTAACCTTCCTCAAAACTAAAATTGCTCAACTCACCAATCAGGGACTCAATGCCCGTGAAATATCAAGAGAGATCCGGGACATAACTAAATCTGAACTAATCAAAATAATCATGGGGTACCAAACGCTGGAGTAAATAGGCTCTATCAAAGAACCTATTTCTACTATCAGGTTTTGACAGTAACTTCTTTTGGAGGTTGTTATGGAAAAAAATGAAATGTCTGAATCCGATATAGAATGTATGTGGAACGTCGATGATGTCTGTAAAAAATTTAACCTTAAAAACGGTACAGTCAGGTATTGGTGTCATAAGCATGCTATAACTTTTCATAAATTAGGAACGCTGGTTCGATTTAAACCGACTGAGGTTATTTTAGATTTTAATACTGGGAGGTTAGGAAAAGCCGGATCTTGTATAAAGAAAACATAGCAACAAGTAAAAGGGAGGCTCTATCAAAGAGCCTATCCCAATCTACTATCAAAACCTGACAGTAACTCTCAAACAAAGGATCTAATCATGCAGATCTATTTTGGAAAATCAGCATACGTAGCCGGGACTCCTGATTGTATCCTGGATAGTCTTGAAGACTCAAAAATCTCTATCACTACATCGGATGATGGACTGGTCATAGTCACCAAAGAAGTAATAGATAACTTTATCAATAAATATGATAACGAATTCTCTGAGTATGATAAGATCACAAACAAAACTCTCTATGCCTTCATCAAAGAATCACTACAGACTATCGAAACTAAGAATACTGATAACACTCCTATAGGAGATATCTTCTTCGTATCTTAGAAAAGGATCTCTACTATGGTCAAACTTGCCTTAGTACAAAAGTATACCAGCGAAGAGTATGAAATACTAAAAAAGGATATCGAATGTAGCTTACAAGCAAGATCTATAAAAGATCACAGCGGACAACCAATCCTAAATAAGCCCGGTCTTCTTCTCTTCCTGGAACATATCCTGGTAAACCCAAATGAAGAAATAGTCTCCTGCTGGTTAAATGCTTCTTGCAAGCTAATGATGTATAAAGCTCCTATCGATCATATGCCCCTATGCCTTAATAGTAAAAAGATGTCCACAAGATTTATCTCCTCCTGGAGATTACGTATCAACAAATAAGACTCTACCATATATCCTATCAACCTTAAATAAAAGAGGCTCTATCATGAATGCAAAACGCTACGATATCAAAATGACCGAAGCTACCTCCGGCAAATACGTATCATATAATGAGTACGCTACCCTCCTGCAAAAATACAATGAACTTGCTGAGAGTAAGGAAAACCCAATATTCGCGATAACTAAAAACCTGGATATCTCTACGGTACATATCACTGAACAGGATAGCGAACGATTATGCTCTAACGGGGATAATGGGCCACTTATTGTCCACCACTACGGAGAAGGACACTTCATCTATGTAGAACAGGACGAGGTACACTTCATGGAAACATTAGATAAGCTAATGAAAAATCGATACTCTCACGCATTCATAGAGATCATGCAACTCGCCCATGATCTCGGTTGCGCTTTCATCCAATTAGATGGTGCCGGGACAGAATATAAGCATATGACAAAGTTTGACTGGTAACTCAGTACAGAGGGTACCCCCCTCTAATAATACCCTCCTGAATCTGGTACCCCCAAATTCAGGTACCCCTACCCCCCATAAGGAGGCTCTATCATAAATACTCCCAAATTAACCTTTTTTATCATTACTTCCCTATAGGAGGGTACCCCACTTTAAAATCGAATGACACACACGTATATTACTCACTGACGCAGGGGGTACCCCCCTCTAATATCTATCATGTTTATGAAGCTTGGCAGAGCTTATTAAAAAATGTATATTTAAAACTGTTGATTCATAAATGCTCACGATTTCGGTCAAAGGTATTTTCAACAAATAAGGGTGGCTAACCCTGAATTAACGCCTATGGACAAGAAAGCTCTGGTTTATCCTTCCTCAATTGGAAGGTAGACGAAACTATCTTGGATGAAGTAGGAATTTTTTAGTGTCCCGAAATGAACTCTTAGAAAGTAGCAGAATCTATCATGTCCAACAAACTCTATGTAGGGAATCTCCCCTATACCGTAACTTCCCAAGACCTGGAACAACTATTCAGCTCTTGTGGCAAAGTTGTTAATGTCCATGTTCCTACCGATAGAGATACCGGCAGACCACGTGGATTCGCTTTCGTTGAATTCAGCGATAAAGATGAGGCTGAGGAGGCTATAATTCAACTTAATAATAATATCATCCAAGGAAGAAATATCAAAGTAACTTTCGCCCTGGAAAGAGATGATAAAGATACGTCCCCAAGAAAACCCTATGCAAAAGATATCGGTACTGGTGAATGTATCCTGTGCAAGACTACTAATGCCCTCTATGGATTCGAAGGCTCCTATAATGGAGTATGCTCTTCCTGTATCTCCTCCCTTTCAAAAGCTGCCAGACCACCAAGACCTGATCAGATCTTACCAAGTAATCCTCCCCGCAATAAAGATATCGATCGATCCTTTGGGAAACAAAGAAACCCCAACTGGTAATCCATCCCATCCGGAACAAAGCCTACTACAAAATAAGGGCGTGAGCCCTTATACTTCTTAAAGGCTCTATCATAAAACCTACCCAAGATTCTCCGGTTTCCCCCACGAGGCTCTATGATAGAACCTTCAGAATGTTCTTTCGCATTAGCATTTCATATCATCCCGGTCTCGGTTCGGGGGTGAAAGCATCTATCTTAGAGCCTTATTCTTTATTTCCCCCTGGGTTCTCTCAACATGTACCTTCCACTTTTCCAGCATATCATTAAGATTTTTTATAAATATGGCGATTGCGCCGTAAATTCGGGGTTTCTTCTATGAGGTTCTATCTTAGAGCCTTATTTTATTTATTTCCCCCTGGGTTCTCTCTGGTTTCTCTCAACATGTACCTCCCTTGTCGTGTGTCTGGTACACTCACTGTATTATCATGCGTATATCCTTGATATACACGATAGATATATGCGACTCAGTGAAGTTTTAATGAAATTATCTAAGTGTGTATTATTTTTCATTAAATTCGTCGTAATTGTTTTATTCCTGTTCAGTCAAACGTGCTTTTGCTTGACACCTGAAAATCGTCATCGGCTGCTGCTCGGTTCGGGATATTGAACATGAAAATGCTGAGATCCCCACCCATATGGTATGGTTTTAAGGAACCTTATATCTTGCTATTCAGATAGTATCTATAAGGATGCTGAAAGAAACCACATTAGCGGGGAATAGGAAGATAATGGTAGAGATATTAGGATGTTCCCCCCTATCTATGTCTCTATAGGAACTGGTTATACTGTTGTACCTTCTATGTATCTATGCTGTACCTGATCAAGCTTAGCCCTTCTATGTTCTATCCTCTATATCTATCCTGTAGGTCCTATGTGCTTATTCAATTCTCTCTATCGTGTACTTATTCTGTATCTGATCAAGCTTGTACCTTCTATATGTGTATCCTGTACTCTATGTACCTTATCTCTATGCTTAGTTCTATAGGGGTGTACCTCTATACTCTCTGGTACTTACTATAAGGGGTGATTTATTATGAAAGAATATAAGTTGTATACGATATCCAATAATGTGAAGTGTAATATACCTTTGGATACTAATATTTTAGTATCCTTATCTTCTATGAGTATATCTGGTGAGTTCGTGGGTAAGATACAGAAAGATGGTAGGGGTTTTCAGGGGGTATATTCATACAACATTGAGTTTATTATTTATGCTATGGATAGAGTGTTTCATGATGCTTGTTTTTCAAATACAACGGATAATGTTTATATGGCGAAGGATTCTCAGGGATTGCTCCTTAGTCTTGATGCTGTAGAAAAGTGTAGGGAGTTTTTACCTGTTGATGTACCCCTGATAGTGAACTGGTTTATGTCGGATAAATTTAAGGAGGAGGTTTTTGGGTTATGATACGCAAGGAAAAGTATACTATAGAGCAGATTTTAAATTTGATAGGGAGTGCGAGTCGAGTTAATCTTGATGGTGATATGGTGAATATGCGTTCTCTTCGGTTGTTAAATTTTAAGGTACATGGTATTAAATGTGTTACGTGTGGATTGGAGGGAAAGTTTTTTGCTAAGGAGAAGTCTACTATTAAGGATGGTATCTGGCATATAAATTTATATGCTGTTAAGGAGGATGAAGAAGAGGAGTTGATGACGCAGGATCACATTATAGCTTCATCTATGGGGGGACCGAATCATCTTACGAATTTGCAGACTATGTGTCGTCATTGTAATAGTAGGAAGGGTGATGGTCGAAACAAGAAGACTATCCGGGATAAGAATTTAGTGGGTTTATTGCTTACCACCTATAAGTCTCTACGTAAGAAGCTTGTTCAGCTGGCATTTGATATTAAGTCTGGTACACTTGAGTCCTTTAATCATCTTATCCTTGTGAGGAGTGCAATTTATAGGTATCGAGATAAGCTTAAGGAGTATTCTCCCGATAGTCCCGAAGAAAATGGTACATTAAGTTTGGTGGGTAGGTATCGCAAGAAACTTATGGAGTACTTACCTAAAGAGTATATTGAAGACACTGATATTAAAGGTCAGTCCTTAGTTTGTACTTTGGATGATTATTACATTCGAGGTATTCCTCATGATACTGATATTGTGATTACATTTCTTAGCCTTAATGCAGATATTATGCGGGGGATAGTCCAGGTTAAGAAGCTTCATAGTCATAGATTGGGTGATTCTGGTAAGATCAGTGGCTGTTATGCATTTTATTTTTACGGGGCAGATATTGAATCTATGATTTCTTTTCTACATGATAGTAGTGCTACTCATGAAATAGGGCATATTGATTGTACTCGTATCTTGGAGTACAAAGTTTTGGATGTAACAAATGCTCCTCTTTACATTAACTGGCACTGGTTAGCTCCCTCTATGAAGAAAAAGCTTTTTGGTGCATGACAGTTGTGTATCTCATTATTTTTTAGTATATTGTACTCTTCTTTTCTTTATAGGAGGGTTAGGTATGGTAGATTGTTATAGGCCTTCTAAGGAGGGGATAGAGCGGGGGATGTTGTTACCTGGGATGCAGAGTCACATTAAAAGGCTTAAGGCATCCTGGCGTTGTTATAGGCCTTCTGATGATGCTACAGAGCGATGGATACAGCATAGGGTGGTTAAGATGATTGGTATAGAATTATTACGGGATAAGACTACCCATGAGTTGATAGATATGTATGAGAATCTTATATCTAAGGGGGTTTGATATGGGAGATCAGGGTGGAGATCCTTTTGAGGTAGCGTGTAGTTTAATGGAGCAGATAAGAGATACATATGCAAAAACTATGCATCTTAAGGATGATCTTAGGGAGCATCTTGATGTTCAAGGTATTTCCCGCAGTTCGGTATGTAAGGAGGTTAATAAGCGGGAGATTAGAAATAAGAAACTTCAGCATAATAAAAATATTACAAGGGGATAGATTATGGCTATAGATAAGTTGAAACAACTTTCTGATCTTGAGGGATTATCTG
>Ga0184636_1000275_pt1 | contig 12591 bp, 13 predicted proteins | sample PLM3_60_b2_FD_133164 | JGI IMG/M metagenome (GOLD analysis project Ga0184636, IMG submission 133164) | Groundwater sediment microbial communities from an aquifer in East River, Colorado, USA - PLM4_90_b2 | ecosystem: Environmental > Terrestrial > Soil > Riparian zone | place: USA: East River... | reverse complement strand
TCAATTCGACGCTCACGGATAGATCAGTGATCGGACCGGTCGAAACAGTGATTCCCTTGAAGGATAGATCATTTCTTGTGTAGGTTTTAGCGGGCGGATCAATGATCAATTTCGAGTGGCCGATCCCGGCTAAAAACCCGAACACAGTAAAGAATACACCTGTGCAGCCCAACGGGATGAAGGCAGCTGATTGCTTGTCCCGTAAAAGGTGGGTAAGATAACCTGAATATACCAGCAGGAACAATGTTACCGAGCCAACCAGGAAGAACAGCCAGCCGAGTATTGATCCGTTCGCGAAAACGATCTTTTCGTCCGATCGTCTTACCAGTTTATATGATGCCGCTTCAGTCAGGTTTTTGGATAATGCGTAATAAATATTCATTGAAGAGATTCCTTAACTTTTATCCGAACTGCTATCACCAATGCCCCGGGTGATCTGCCGCCCCCGCAGGGGGCGAGTCAGTATCGAACCGGTTTAATAGCCTGCGCTTCACAACAGGATATCAGGTTCAGCAGATCACCGGGGGTGATAGTGCGGCGCGAAGCGCCGGGCTATCGCGGGGATGAGACGCGCAAGCGTCGTTCTCGATCACCTGGCTGGTCATTTAGTTTGAAATTTGCAAGCTTAACAGTTGATTCAATACGTTTTCGATGACTTGTGGAGATACATCCGATGTAATTTTCCCAGTCGTCGCTTTAATAACATCCCCCTTAATATAATTCAAATGCCACTCTTGCTCTTTCAGGAGACGAACAGCGGACCGATGGCTGCCATCATAAAAGAAACGTCGTGCCTCCTCAGGCAAGTTAGAATACACAAAGAATTCAACATCGAATTGGTCATCGTCTGTCTTTGCTCTTTTAGCATTTAATACGGTTCCAGGGTCCCTGTCATAAAGGTAAATACACAAATTTGATTTTTTCTGAGGGAACAACTTCAAATGCAAGGCAAAAGGATCGCCCATGTTGCCTTGTTGAAAAATGTAGGTAAATGTAAACTTATGTTTTTTATAAAATCCCTTAATGTAGGGAGCCAATCGGATCATCGGAACAGTGCCGTTAAAATGCACCGCGAGTTCCCTCAATGTTTTCTGAACAGGAATGGTACTGCCCCGGCCTGTCACGGGCGTAAGAAATAGGACAAGTGTTACGATAACTACTAATGATCCTAGAATCATCATAGAGTGTCCTCCACGTTCTCGTTTGAAAGTTAAGCGGTCTCATGCTGGTTGAGCGATTTGTTAGACTAGCTAAACGCTTATCATTTAGAAATAATATCCCTTAGCCACAGCCAATAAAGAATAACTTCAAATAATAGCACCAAAGGGGAAAGCATAATCGCTAGTTTAAGAACCCTTTTTTGATAAGGAGTTATTACAAGCTTAAATGAGCTTTTAGAGTTTATAGTTCTAAGGCGAGACCTGTCCCAACCACCACAGTGGGTGTCGGCAATTAAATAACTTATAAAAAGCGACAGTATTGATCCAAGAATAAACATCATGAGGGCAATAGTATCACAGTCTAACGGCTCGGCTGAGGGGCGCGGTTTTCGCGACCCTCTCGAGCCGAATGGTTAGGATTCAGCTTCGTTCTCCATAATTGCTTATAATCCAAAGCCCCAATTACAGAGGACACGCGATTTACTGCCGTCGAAAGCGATGATCTGGCCGCCGCCGTCATCATATCCTTCACTTCTTTCTCCGATGATCAGCACATCATTTTCTATTTTCAGCACATTGATGGCATCGCCGCGAATTAATTCTTTGTATTCATTGTTCGCAAACTGGTAAATGGCTTCCGTTTTCAGCATAATATCCGGAGTTTCTAAACCTTCCATGATAAACCCCTTCCCATCGAACCCGGCGCTCATATAGAGATAATCCGACTCTTTGAATCTGAACCACTTTGTCTTTATGACGGCATATCTATTATCTGCGAACCAGTCGGATATGTCCGTTGGAACATGGTAAAACTTCCGACTCCAGGTCATGTGAATTTTATTCGGATTATTAATCTTCTTATCGCTGCTTATATTGATTGCGTCTTTATTCCTTTTCAGATAATCCAGCGTTGCGTGTAAATATGGCCGGCCTAACGTTCTCGGTATCTGCTCGTCCTTCTTATCCAGAAATGCGATGGCAATGCCTTCTTTTTTGGGATCCAGTTCCACGATCTCGAGATTCCGAATCGTTTTCGCGATCCGGCAGTATTCTTTACCCTGGTCATCCAGGGGCATCACTTTCATGTTGTATATGTTGTTTTTCCGATTTTTCTTCATGTGTTCCATGCGGGGCGCTATGGGAGGAATCATCATTGCAAACCTTATGGCCTTCTGGTCAAACCTGAAGTTATCAGACTGACCATTGACCAGCTTTACCGGCATTTCGCCGTTAATATAGAGTTGCCATACCTGGACCCGGATCAATGAGCCGGTGCCTCGTTTTGTTCTGTACCAGCCTGCGACAAACCCGTTGTCGGTATAAACGAAATCGAATGGTACATTCGCGTCGCTGTTGAGCCACTCGATTGCTTCCTTGTCGGATTTGAAATCCATTCTTCCTTCCAAGGCTTCTATGCCGGCAATCGGGTTATCGTCGTTCGGTTGTCTTTCGAAGGTTCCGGTATACGTATAATAGGGAGGGCTGTTTTCGTCTGCCTGTGTTTTGTTCAAGGTAACAATACGTGGTTGTGCGTCCAGACGATATATTCTTTCCAGGCCCTTGAGTATTTGGATGGTCATAGACCCGGATGCGTTGTTAATTTCAAGTAATAGATCTTTTTGGAGGGCCGGTACGTCCGGAACCGAAAGAATGCTAACTCTCTTGTCTGCAGTTGAGGTAGTGGCGGCAATGGATGGAGTTGATAACGATATAGCTGGACTAGTCGTTTGCGAAGAAGGTTTTGTTTGCTCGGATGGTTGCTTTAAAACGAGTTGCGGTACATATTTAATATCTGTACTCATATATAGTGCTATCAGAATTACGAGAAGAGCGGATGTGAGATACAATGACTTGATGGGTGTCGTCAGCATTTTTTTGAGTTTAGACATGGCCTTCGGACTCCTTACCTTACTGACGGAATGAGAAATTAACCAGTAGTTGACTAGCCCCCATAGTAAAGCACCTGTGTCTCAGGTGGACTATTCTTTATTATATCGACAAGTCAATTTCAGACACAACGTCCCCTACGAACCCCCTTGGCGATGCCGCAAGACAGCCGACGTTTGAGGCAACCGGCCGCCGGAGCGCGAGGTTAGGCCACGATGCCAGGGGCATCGACGACACTCAGCGACCACTGGCCTTGCTTGCCAGCGAGGTACTCGTTTCGATATAGGCAAAAGGCCGGATCTAGCATCGATAGAGGCGCCACCGACCTTCCATTAGCAACCGACGGATCTATGCTTCGAGCCTTGGTAGCCACCCGGAATGCGGGACGCTTTTCGTTCCAGGTGAAGCGCGTTCCGGGAGTAATTAGCTTTACCAGACCTCTCACCTCGGGGTGGTCGGCTGACTGTAACTTTTTCCAAAGGGCTTCGTCAGAGTCCCATAAATCCGCCTCCCCGAGAAACCCGCATTGGTTGGCGATCTTGATGGCCTTAGCAGTTAGCTGATAAAGCCCTACTTCCCGGAAGCTCGACCAACGTGCGCGATCCGCCTCAATGAATGTATACGCCAGCCAGCGCGCGGCGTCGGCATCCCTAACGACAATCCTTCCCTCCATGACTTCCAAGGACTCAAGGGCCGCGCGTAATTCGGCGCTGTTGGCCAACCCAAGAAACTCCAGGTCTCTGAGAAAGTAATCCAATCTGTCAGCACACAGAGCAGGTAATGGCTGTTCGAGAAGTGGGAACTTGGTCTCATCCAGGAACTCGCGCCAATCCATGCCGTGCAGGTAAAGAATTGCGGGGATGTCGGAGTTGGCAACGATCTCCTCCATTTTTTCTTCGTGGTAGCTTTGCCCGCTGAGGTCGTCAAACACAAAGTCGATGACATGGCTGAAGGCTGTGTGGCTGACATCGTGAAGCAGTGCGGCCACCTGCTCCTTGATAGGCGCGCCGAGGCGTCGGACAAGGAGCATTGCTCCTATCGAATGGTCAAAGCGGCTAAATGGAGGCGTAATACCCAGGAGTGCAGTAATGCCGTGCTGGGAAATCCCTTTTAGCCTTTGCATGGCATCGCTTGCGATCAAGTCCAGCAGCAAAGCCTCGGTAATCTCGACCTCACCGTATAACGGATCATGGTGTTGCATTGGACGTAAATCCTCCTGTCCAGTGGTCAACAGCCGCCGTGAGTGCGCGTTCCTCAGCGACCCTCTCGACGGCGTCGTTGAAATCATTGTGTCGGATTTCGCGCTGCTCCAGCCGACCTACGGCCTGTCGTCTCACTGTTGCTTGGCGGTATATTGCTCCTGATATGTACCACCGGTATTATCTTTTGTCAGTGTTCCAGTTTTTTCAATTAATAATGCCTTAACCAGCTCCTTGCAAACCGGACGATGCATTACTCCCTTGGGAACAATTATAAAATCTCCTTGATTTAAATCTGTAATTTTGTCTTTAAATTCAATTTGCATTTTACCTTCAATTATATAGAACATTTCATCCGATTCTTCATGAGTATGAAAATCGAGAGTTCGGTCTTTTGCTTGAATGATATTTAACATATGATCGTTCAATTGACCTATGTTTAGGTATTTGAATAATTCTGAAAAACTGTTTGCAGCTGCCTGCAAATTGATCTTTTCAGCACGCATATATACAACTCCTACGAAATTGATTTATTGGCGCGTCATTAGGCTTCCAACAACGAGTTCACACGCCGCGAAGCGGTCGGCGTGGAACGATTCGTTGACTTTTTTCGCCGGCGGACCCAGTAGTTAGCGACTTTTTATAGCTCCAAAAGCAGCAAAACACGAGTTCTTGTGTAAAAGCTCCACGCGGTTGAATCCTACTCTACTAAGCAAATCCAGTTGATATTTGTCCGGTCGTGGTGAGTCTTCCTTGTCTACGTACGCAAATACCTTATTTTTATGCTCTTCTCCACCCAGCGAACACAAATATGATCCATACCGCTCCCACATCATGCTATGGACCGGCACAGTTTCATGGGACACTAAATCCGTTATCCAAACGCTGCCACCTGGTGCCGTTAGCTTATAAATCTTGCGAAATGCTGTTTCCCAGTCTTGGTCATCTCGCAAGTGATGTAAAACAGCCGCAGCCAAAATGACGTCATATCCTTGGTCGGGTAAATTGAATGTGCGAAAGTCGCCCTGAAAGATTCTGATCGCACCCGAATTGACTGCTGCAATCCGGGTATGCGCCCTTTCGAGCATGGGTTGGCTCAAATCGATGAGGTCACAATCAAAGGCAGAAACAGATTGTAGAAGTTTGAGGGTGTTGTTGCCGGCGCCACAACCGATATCAAGTACCCGTTGGATGTTTATTGCGCACGAGATAGCAGCTTGGGTAATCAACTCCATAGCGAGCGGAGCATCGATAGTTGCTGCCTGGCCGGTTTCTAAACTCGAGAATCGGTCAACATCGTCGTCAAACCGTTTACGTATGTCTTCTAGAGTTGATTTGTCTTCGAGAGGTGTGCTCATAATTTTACTCAGGTTAACCAGTAATTGACTATCCCCCATAGTACGCACCTGGCGAGGCTCAGGATGACCCGTCCCAGCCCGCTCTAGTTTATCAACTGAATTTAGGAAATGAATTTTTAACCGCGATGCCGAGAATAAACGCAACCGCGATTGCAATGCTCAGAGGACCCCACAAAAACCATGATATTCCGACAATGACAATTATTAACGATTTCCACAACCACGATTGCACTCCGGTTAATACCGCAACTAAGAATACCGGCAATACAATAAGCTGATACATTGAGTTCTCCTTTGTGATGGTTGGAACCGAGCCAACGTTTTTCGGAAAACCCGCGAAGCGGTTTGTCCGCTGAGTAAAAAAATGATTCTGCAGATACCGCTCTTCTTTCCGCAAGCAGATCAGTTTTCTTGTTCGTTCAGAACTATTGCCAGTTTTTTTACGATATCTTTTGGCGCAAGACTCCGGAAGTGCATTTTGGCAAGGGCCTGCATTGCCTCTTCCTGTTCGTCCCGTACCGTAACCTCGGTTGCCTTCTCCCCATTATGTTTATAGGTGATAGTTCCTATATAGACAGCATGCGCCTTGGCTGGAATCGTAACTTTGATATTTCGAAGCATCCTCAGAACATCATACGTTGTCCTCGATCCACCTGCACCGATCCTTGACCCGTTTGGGATCATTATCTGCCCCACCCGAAAATATTTAGTGCCGACGGAAACGGGAAAGTAAAAAACTTTCCCGAGATCAGGGTCGATTGCATCATCGATGGAATTGACGGATCTGTTGAGATCGTCATTCATGGACATCATGATGAAATCCCGCTCATCTTTACTGACCTTGCCGTAATGAGGGCTGACGATGACTTTGCCGATCATCAGCACTTTCCCCTCAGGCACCGCGTCTCCCTTTAAAAGCGGTTGCACAAAGGAGCCGCACCCAGGGAGGAGGGAGACCAGCACAGCAAGACATAAGGCGATCTTTTTCATTTCCGACTCCTTCTCAAGCGCGGGTGTGGGGCGCGAAGCGTCCCACGCGAACCGCTGGTTGGTCCATTGAATCAGCCGTGAAACGCCTCTGCATGCAACTTTAAACCGAGCGCATCCATGACCTTGAGGATGGTGTCAAAGTCAGGACTACGGTCGCCGGAGAGCGCTTTGTAAAGACTTTCACGTGAAAGGCCGGCATCTCGCGCGACCCGCGCCATGCCCTTGGCACGCGCGATATCGCCCAGCGCCTTCGCAAAGAAAACCATTAGGGTTAGATTGGACTCTTTCCTTGAAGCATACCAGAGTGCTGAGGCGCTCTGGTATGCTGAGGTGCCTTCATATGATTATCAAGTCTTTTTCGTTGCACATTCATCACTATCAACGCAAATTCATAACAATTTCAAGTAACAAGACTTGACCCTAAGGATTTCCCTAAGGATTTCCTTGCTACTATCGTCGCCGTCTTAATCAATATCTGTCGTTTCTTCTTTTTATTATAATACGCATCATTTAAATAGTTATCGCGCACAAACCCACCATCCAGTTTAAAATAAAATCACATACATTTGTGACGAGTCCAATGAGCTTTTCGATAGTTTCTTTTTATTCATAAAGAAACCGCACTGCCTTTTTGCGAATACGATCTAAAGCCTTCGAAATAGGGCTGTGATTAGCGTACCCGAGGCGTTCTCCAATGTCACCCATTTTTGTCACACCATTCCGAAGCAGTACGACGATCCTTTTTTCTTTTTTGTCAAGAAACCCCATGAAGTCTTCCCAAAGCAGATTCTCATGTGCTTCCGATTCAGGACCATGAACAGGAACGGTTTCATCTAACTCAACAAAAGTTACTTTGATTTTAGACCTCTTACTATAAACTTTTCGTTCAAAATCCTCCTTGGCATAGGACCAGCGGCTTGAGAAGTCGTCGTCTATCCTATCGGACTTTACTGCGTCAATTATTGCACGTAAACGGCCTTTCTTGTCGGCCTTTTCAACCATTGCCCTTGTCGCTTCTTCTGCTTCCTCTTCTCCAAACCAAATGTGTCCACCCATCCGTGGAGTATCTGCCTTGACTCCAAACGGGAGCTCTTTTCGTACTATTTCGAGTTTCTTTATTACGTCTTCTCCTTCAGGCTCGACCCTATCAAAGCACCCTAGGCGATCTTCCGCGACGCTTTGAATATAAGGCATCCAAAAATCGAGATTATGCGCAAGAATCTTTATAGGATCTGTTTTGCTAAACGAGGTAATACCCGATTGAGATACGAGTAAGGGCCAGACGTGATAAGCAAAAGCCGCAGACAACCTGCTATCGAAATCCCTCGGGACGAACTTATCATAATCGCCCCAAGGGATAGATGGTGGCCACAAACCTTTCTTCAACAGTGGAAGGTCAAATCGTTCAAGTGTTGTTCTGGGCAATAAATGATAAAGCGGCGCATAAGCTTCGTAATGATGGAACGATGTCTTTGGCAATAGGTAGACGTTTCGATCTCTGTAGTGCTCAAGCCATTTCAAGGGTTCTGGAAGTTCGCGGCCAAAAACATCATATCGGAGTTGGCCGCTTTCCCAAGCGTAATTCCAGCTGTGTATTTTCACCAGAAGTTCTGCATTGCTCTCTGCTTGCAAATATTTCCAAATCGGTAGGTCTAAATATACATATTCTGGCTGTTCCCTTACTTCCGGATATGGCAATAAACTGTAAATGAACGCAGCCGAGAGATTGAAAAGTTGTGGAAATACCTCTGGTTCGGCATCATCCCCTTGGGCTAACGGTGAAAACTGGTCAATTATTTCATTCTTTTTCGTCATTACCACCATGCGATGTCCTCCTTATACTTTGTGCTTCTATAAGGAGAACGACAAAAACTTACAATTTTGTTCCATGTTCTTATTATTTATTTGTCGTTTAATTACGGCTGCAAAAACATAAGGGCATCCAAGGCTAACGACGAGTTGAGCCCCGCGCCACAGTGCGCGGGACTCGAACGACAGGTTATATCTGTCGGTGCGATACTCTTATCAAATAACGGCAATCCAATCTACGAACTTTCCGGTAAAACCAGTGGATCTAGATGACACATATTTACGAAAAGTATCCACAACAATTGATGACGGATCAACGATGACGATATTTTTGCAATTTGCTTGAAATGGTCCCGCGCGTCTTATGACCAACCTGGAAAGTTTGTCCGTGTGTGGCAATGAATAGCCAATAACAGTTAGTGAGTTTAACGTACTTACGACAGACGTAAATGATGTCCACATTTTCTTCATTTCAAATAGATCGATTTTTTTGATTGGTGAAGGAATAACTATTATTGATTCCTTCCATCTTTTTAACCTCAGCTGGTCCTTTTCCAGTGTTATTGGTACCTCAATGTTTTTCCCAATATGGATAATGGGGAGGGTACTTAAGGTCCCCGTCTGAAACCAGTTGATTGATCCATGCGGTTTTAGGATTGAAATATCGTTCTGGTCATAGGAAAGACCGTACTTGAACTTTCTACCTAACTCGGAGAGAGCTGTCTCGAGCAGCAAGTCATAATTAAATGATACAAATACAGGATTATCCCTAAGGTGTGAAAGAAGCTTGTCAACTGAAACCACTAGACCAATTGGAACCGTCTTCTGATAGTTCCAAAGATAGTCTCCTAAACACTTATTTACGGTGCTCATCAAATCGGCAATAATCTTTGGTCTCCAGTAATAACCACGATTTGTCGTATTTCGGATCTGCGAATAAGCCACCGCAGTTTCTGTCATTGCCAGAAAATCTTCTATATCTGGATATTCGTGTCCTGCGACTAGATTTGGATAAAAATCTTTCACGAATGCGTCAACATATTTTATGCTTGGGAATGACTTTGCATAGCGGCTAACCAGCTCTTTAAGTAGCTCATTTGCAAGAGGTACCCCAAACGATTTAGAGAATCCGGCTCCCAATATCACTACATCAGCTTTCCGGTGGCCTCTTTTTAAGTTGGTAGGCAAATCATTTTGAACGACACTAGAATTCAATTATTATTCTCCTAACTCTTTGCTTGAGGGGCAATATAACCAGTATTTGTCTAGCCGCATCCGGCTAGGAAAGAACAATTGAACTGGTTATAAGTCAACATCGTCATAGTATTTAAGCGAAAACACTGCGTCGAGACATCGATAATAAAGAAAGAAGTCTTGTGATCTATACCAATCTATCTTTTTTTTCACATCCTTTTCTTTATTGCCATAAGCGCTTGGGAACCAACCGTATTCAATTTGCCCAATCGAATACTTGGTAATTCCTTCTAATGAATGAGAATTCAATTTATTAAAGGTTTTGAGATAATCCTCTTTGATCATTTGTTTCGAAGTGAATGACAATATTGTTAAGGTATCAGGGTCATATGTGAATGAAAACAAATGCGCGTAATTGGCGTCAAAGGGAAGAAGAGGTTCAATATTTACCATGAGATGGCCGCGAAGGTCCTTTTTCATATTCAAGAAAGAATCAAGCAAACCATCTTTCTTTAGATTCTCATATACCTCTTTGTGTTTTTTGCAAACAGTAAAAAAATCTTCATCATATAAGTCATCTGGCAGAGATATCCGCCAGTGCCCCAACCCATCTCGACAATTGTATCTAATATCGTCTATTATTTCTTCAGCTTTAAGTGGATCCGGCTCTTGAATCAGTTGTCCCAATAAGTATTGGATTTCCTCGACATTAATTAATGCACTTTGTGCCGATCTTTTTATATGTTCAAAGCCAGACGGAATATCTCCCCACCAATTATCTATTGGTTCCGCATATTCAGGTAGGATTGCAGTTAAGTCATTTTTCGCAGAAGGAAGTGCCCAGGAGATGAACCTTCTGTTTTTTGTGAATTCTGCAAATTCTAACCGTTTTTCAATTCTGTCAAGGGCAAACTTTGGATTAATAATTTCGAACCTATTGTCCGATGAAACCTGTTGATAGGATATGGAGAAACCTTCGTTATTATCCTTGGCAGTCTGGGGAAATTGCTCCACCAGGTCTTTGGCTTGGATTAGAAAGCTACGCGGCGACTCTTCATTTCCCAAAAAGCATAAAACAAAAAATTCATCTCTTGAATTATTTTGTTCATCAATAGCATATTCTCTGTGAACAAAATGCTGTGTTGAAGAAGTGCCAAAATATTTTACCTGCACAACCCCTAGTCTTGGAGCTTCCCGATCCAATAGATTTCTGCCTGTCAATCTCCTTTGTATTATAAAGTCTGCGCCCTCGATATCTACGGAACGTTCGAGAACCCAAAACCGATCAAGTAGAAAAGCTTTAGCACGCGCTTCTCCAATTGAACCATTTTGCATTGCTTTTAGCCACGTGGGGTAATCTTTCGGTCGTTCTTTCTCAGTCATAATCTATTTATCACTTATAACCAGTAGTTGACTAGCCCCCATAGTAAAGCACCTGTTTACGAGGGAGATAGTAAACAACGGATTTGTGGTGTTTACTCATTCAGCAAAATAAGTGCCAATTTGTGAAAACGATTGTATTTTACAGCCTGTGGGGGGTCTTGTATCGCGGGAAATGTACGAGGTAACAGCGGCGATTCCGGACAAATCCGCAAGCCCCTATCTGGGAGGACTATACAGGAAAGAGGGCTTTTGGGCAACAGGATATCGTTGCGAAGACAAGTCTGTTCAGCAACGGGACGGAGGAGCGGTGGCTTGTGGGCTACTATCTCTTTTTATCCGGCACGCCGGCCTGCCAGCAACGCCGCCATTTCTTATGTATACTTAAGTCTATAGCTCTGGCGCGGCCTTCGGCCGCAGCAAGCGCAAAATGCAAAAATCCATTTTTTTGTATTGCAAAATTGTAGCATGGCCGCGGACCATAGTGTCTTTTTCTTGCATTAGTATCTTTTGAACTTTGCATTCTCAAGCTTCGAACGGGCCACGCACGGCTCATATTGCATGAACTGGTGAGGCTGCATGAAGAAGTGGAGTATTTTTTTCAGGTTGATAGTCGGGTATGTGGTCGTTCTGACCCTGGCTACGGGCGTCAGCGTGTACGCCATCATCCGGCTCGTACAGCTGCGCGATGTCACCCATGCCCTCATTTTCGTGGACAATCCCATTCTGGACCTGCACAATAAATTGTCCGACGCCCTGCTGTCGGAGACGCGGTACGACAAGAAATACACCATTTTGCGCGACAAGGCCCTGTACGATAATTTTCTCGCCGCACGTGCGGAGTTCGAACAGCATCTTGATGAAGCCGCACGGATTGCGGATACCGCCGAGATGCGGGCTGTTCTTCTGCGGGTCCTGGGTTTTCACCGGTTCTACCAGGCGTTGTTCAGCGAGGAGGCCGGGTATATCATGTCCGGGCGGAAATATGACGTTGCCCGGTTCAATGAAGAGAAGGAAAAAGCAGTGGACGCGCTGATGGGCGAGCTGATGCAGGTCAGGGTCCTGAGCCAGAAGAGCATCTTCGGCAAGGTCTCCCAGCTGAACGAGGCCGGGACCAGGGCGATCAATGCAGCCATGGTGACGACCGCAACGGCCCTCATCTTCGGCGTTGTGCTTTCCCTCATCATCACGGCGAGCATCACCACGCCGCTCGCGGTGATGAAGCGGAAGACCGTGGAGATCAGCGGCGGGATTTACGAAGCCGACCTCACCCTGGCTTCCCCGCCCGAGATCGCCGCCCTGGGCGAGTCCTTCAACCTGATGTGCGAGAAGCTGAAGGCCGTGGACAAGATGAAATCCGATTTCTACGCGCTCATGTCGCACGAACTGCGCACGCCCCTGACGTCGATCAAGGAGGGCACGAACCTGTTCCTCGAGGGGCAGGTCGGCGACGTGACGGAAAAGCAGAAGAAAATCCTGTCCATCATCGCCGAGGAAAGCAACCGGCTCATCGGGCTGGTCAATTCCGTCCTGGACCTGTCGAAGCTCGAATCGGGAATGCTGGCGTTCAACTTCGGCAAGGCCAACCTGTCTCCGCTTATCGAGAGGGTCGTA
>Ga0184636_1000274_pt1 | contig 12593 bp, 11 predicted proteins | sample PLM3_60_b2_FD_133164 | JGI IMG/M metagenome (GOLD analysis project Ga0184636, IMG submission 133164) | Groundwater sediment microbial communities from an aquifer in East River, Colorado, USA - PLM4_90_b2 | ecosystem: Environmental > Terrestrial > Soil > Riparian zone | place: USA: East River... | reverse complement strand
GATGCGCGCCCTGCTTCCTCGATGAGCTCCTGGGCTGGGCTCTTGAGGACTGCTTTGAAGTAGGCCTTGAGGGCCCCGGCGTTCACGGCGACGCGTGCGAGCTTCCGGTACGCGTCGACGGAGAGGGCGAAGGATCGGCGTGCGACGTCGACGGAGGCCTGGACGGCGGAGAGGGCCAGGTGAAGGCCCTTGGTATGGCGGAGCTTGATGGTGCTGGTGTCGTCTGCTTCGGCGGCGGAGAGGGTGTTCCAGCAGACGACTCGGACGGGCGTGAATCTGACACCGACGGCGGCGGATCCGTCATGGGCGAAGGACAGGAGGAGGTAGGCGCGGAGGGCGTCGTCGGGGAGGACGTCGGCGGCGCAGTCCTTGATCTTGGCGAGGACCCAGATCCTACGCCCGCCCTTGAGGGAGCCGGCGGACTCGAGGGAGCACGCGTCGTCTTGGAGGAAGGGATCGAAGAACTTGAAGGCCTCAGCGTTCTGGAGAACCTTGTAGTCGGCGCCGACGACTCCGAGGACGCGCTGGTCCGTTGCTCGGACGATCGCCTTGTGCTCGTCGACGAAGAGGACGGGATTGACCTTGCCGGGTTGGTCGAGCGGGAAGCTGGCCGTGAGCGGGCACTCCCGGACGTCCCAGTCGAGACCAGCCTCGATGAGGCCTTGCTTGGTCGTGGGCGGGTTCTTGAGCACGGTTCCCAGGCCGTGCCAGGCGGGCGTAGCCGTGAAGAATCCAGACTCGAAATGGTGGGTCATCGGTCATCCATCCCTTCCGGTGCACCGTTCAGGTCGTCGTACTTGCGGGCCCAGCGCTCACGCGCATCGCGCCCCTTGGGTGTCTCAGTGTATTCCACCGAGTCCGCGCCCCGATCAAGGGCAAGCTCCCCTGTTAGTGGGCGGCCTTCCTTCACGGCGAGCGCGCGCAACCTACGCCGCTCACCCTTGCTCATCGATTCCATGATCTTGTCCTATCGCTTGGGTTCCATGCCGTCCGGGCCTGATGTAGGCCCAGATCAGCGCGGAACGTTGCTCTAAGTCTACACCATGTGTCAAGAAACGTAGGACGAAAAGCAACCTAACCGAGGCCGAACAGAAGGAAAATGGATTCCGATTGACGTCTTCCGGGGGCGTGGTAGGCTTCTGGGCAGCGATGGACACGACAACCCTTGCAGGCTTGCATGGCGCGGGCACGAAGCAAGCCCGCGACAGTGGACGGGTGGAACAGATCAAGGGTCGGCGGAGGTGGCTCCCGGCTTCCTCCGCGTGCTCCTATCGCTAGGCCGGCGCGCTGAAGCAATGCGGCGGTGCGCCGGCTTTTTCTTCCCGCAGCGGTAGGTAGGTGCAGATGAAAGTGGCTCTTCTGGTGTCGCTTCTTTCTTCCCTCTCGTCCCTGTTCCCCTCGACGAGCCCCGCTCAGGATCGGGACTGCTCGTCACGGGTGATCACACGGATTCCCGTCGCAGACGTCGTCTCGTGCACGGCGACGCCCACCGACGTCCTCATCGTCGCAAAGCACGAGGTGGTCTGCACGTCTCCTTCTCTGGTCTGGCTGTCCTTGCCGCGCCAGGAGATCGTGATCGGATTCCTCTGCGGCGGCGACGAAGCCGGGTGGGTCCATCTCCAGGAGCTCACCGTGCCGGTTGGGCCCGGGACGCTCGAGATGTCCTGGACGGACAAGTTCGGTCGCACGGTGCGCGTGGTCGTCCCCTGCAACGGGCTGACGGAGGACGCATGCGCGAAGCTCTTCCAGGCTCGCGTGACGATGATGGAGAAGATGTACCCGCCGGCTCAGATGTGATCTGGGCGCGGGCTGCTGCAAGCAGGTGCTGTCGCGAGCACCGCCTAACTCTCCTTTCCGCAGAAGCCCGCGCCCTTTCAACACACAAGGACACCCCGTGAAGCAGATCAAGTTCTTCGAGGTTCGGGACTTCGCGACAACGATTCCCATGTGCGCGGTGCGGGTCGAGCGCTTCAAGACGCCTGCTTGGCCACTACGCACGGAAATGGTTCGCGAGGACCAGCTTCTCGCCCGTGCCGGCTGGGGCCAAGAAAGTAGCGCTGTCTACATGTTTCACCTGGGCGAAAACCCTGGGAAGGTGACATGGGACTGCTACACGTGGGGCGACCGGACACGGAAGGCGGTCCACGCACACATTTGCCGCGAGTGGGACAACCTCCAAGATGGCCAGCTCCTCGACGTGCGCGTGATCCTGGGAGAGACAACGGAGCCCTGCGAAACGGACCTGCCATGACCAGTAGTCTAGTAGCCATCTTACTGAAGCGTGTCATCGGCGCCATGGAGATGATGCGTCGCGGTGGCCCTCCGCCTGGCCCGCGAGACGAGAAGGACGAAGGGGACGTGCCGTGAGCAACACGGAATTGACGGAACTCCAGATCACGACAGCGAAGGCTGACATCGACGCGATGAGCAGAGAGCACATGGCGCGGCTCTGGCGGTTCGCCCCTGCCGGCCATCCCTATTTCGATCGCCGACTTCCGCTCCATGAATACTTTGCGGCCCGCTTCGAGGCGCTCGGCAAGTTCTCTCCACAGATCAGCAGGCGGATCGGATGGAAGCCATGACCCTATCCTCTGATACCCTCTCCGAGTTGCGGCGGTTGACGGAAATGGCGCTAGCAAAAATAGTGCTGCCCTGGGTGAACCCTGAAGAGTGGGGCCCCAATTTGGGAGACTGCCTCTGCATCGAGGATCAGGAGTTTATCCATGCCGCCAGCCCCGTCGTGATCCGTTCCCTCCTCGACGATCTTGTCACCGAGCGCGCAAAGGTCGAGCGGCTACGGGTGGAGTTGAGAGAGGCGCTCCAGACATGACCCTCGAAATTCATCTCTCCCCGAAGGGCCAGGACTTTCTCATCCAGAAGTCAGGTTGCGCGTACTTCGAGGAGGGGGAGTTCAAGATCCTCTCCGGCATTCTCGGCGCCCGGAAGGTGCGAAGCTCCACGGCGACATTCCTGATCCCGGGAACTGCCTACCATGCGGGGGAACTCAACGCGTTGGCCATCGAAAAGACGTGGGAGCCCGATGCGGCTAAGTTCTCGGTTGCGCGCTTGACCGCATTCCAAAGGGTGAGCGAAGCGCTCTCGAATGCCGGCAACGGCTATCGGTGGAAACTCCAGGGCCGCAAGCTCTTTGGACACCAGCTCAGCGCGATGGCTGCGCTTATGATCAGAGATCAACAGCGGATGCTGATCGCCGATGAGATGGGACTCGGCAAGAGCACGACGGCGCTCGCGGTCTTCAACGAGACAGCCGCCAAGCGCTGCCTCATCGTCTGTCCCGCCTCCGTCAAGTACAACTGGCTCCACGAGATCGACGAGACGCTGGGTCCGACCATGGCACCGTTCGTGATCCCCAGCGACAAGCTGAAGCGCAAGCGCTTCATCGCGGCGCTGCTTGCCGGCCGGATGCTCCCCAACATCCTGATCACCAACTACGACCTGCTGCGGGACAAGGCGGTGCTTGAGAACTGCCGAAGCTGGATCAAGGACCAGTTCCTGATCCTCGACGAGTCGCATTACGTGAAGGACTGCAAGTCCCTGCGAAGCCAGCATGTCGCAAGCCTGGAGCCCAAGCACCTGCTGTTGCTCACGGGAACTCCCGTTCGTAATCTGATCACGGATCTCTACCACCAGCTTGCCCTGATCGAGCCCAGGCTCTTTCGCAACTACTGGGAGTTTCAGGACCGCTTCACGATCACAAAGGAGATCAACGTCGGGCCCCGGAAGGTGAAGAAGATCGTCGGGACCAAGAACCAGGCGAAGCTGAAGGAGCTTCTCGCGCACTACCAAATCCGCCGGCTGAAGCACGACGTCCTCGACCTGCCTCCGAAGATCCGGACCGTCGTCGAGTTAGACCTGGACGAGGGAGCGCGGCTCAGCTACGAGGCAATGCGCAAGGACTGGATCTACACGTTCGGCGGGCTTCCGGACGACGCGAACATCTTCGACGTACGGGTGCAGAGCGCGATCGAGCAGGCGATGCGGCTCGAGCAGATCTGTCAAGGCTACATGCGGTACGTCCCGCAGACCGTGGACACGCTCGCGAGCCGGGTGAACCCCGAGGAGGATGCCTTCTTCGCGAATGCGGCGAAAACGCAGTGGCTTCTCGAGTTGGTCACGGACCTTCAGGCGGCCGGCAAGAAGCTCGTGGTCTTCTTCAAGTTCAACCGGATCCTTCATCATGTCGCAGCGCTGATCGAAGAGAACCTGAAGGTGAAGACCTGGATCCTCGAAGGTGCAACGCCGGTGGAGCAGAGGCCCAAGATGCTCACGGAGTTTCAGGAAGGAAACTCGGGTGTGCTCTGCGCCCAGGTGAAGATCGCCGAGGGGTGGAATGCGCAGAGCGCGCAGGACGTCGTCTTCTTCGGCCGCGACTGGTCGCCGGCTGTCAATGCCCAGGCTGAAGACCGGCTGCACCGGATCGGACAGCGCGGGACGGTGAACGTCTACATCCCGCTCATCAGGAACTCGGTGGAGTCTTACATCCACGAGAGGTTGGAGGCCAAAGCGAAAGACGCCAGCATTGTGCTTGGTGACTCGCCATTGGTCTTCAGAGACATCAAACAGGCAATCCAACAAGGAGAATGTGCATGAGTACCATTCAGGCTCTTGCCGCCTATGCGGAGGCGAGAGCGAACAAGGAGACACAAGAGGCCCTGGCCAACAAGGCCAAGGAAATCCTCAGGGCGAAGGAGAAGGAGCTGGTCGAGACGATGCTCAAAGAGAACGTCCGCTCTCTGAAGGACGATCTCGGGCGACTCTTCTCGATGACCCCTCGCTGCTTCATGAGCTTCACGCTTGGCAACAAGGACGAGGTGCTCGCGTTCCTCGAAGGGCGCGGGTACGAGCGCAACGACCTGGTCCGCGAGGAGATCCACTCGACGCGGGCCCGGGAGCTGATCCGGGAGATCTACAAGAAGGAGGGGAAGGCGATGCTCCCTGAGTGCCTGAAGTTCGACGACACCGCGGGGATCACCGTGCGGGGATGGAAGGGCGAAAAGGAGGTGGCCAATGAATCCTCAGCAGCCTGAGCAAAGCCGGGCGCCTGAGCCCGGCACCAGTCTGGTGCCTGTCATTCCGAGCGGCGACCAGCTCCCCGCCGTCGAGGAGAAGTTCGTCGAGGACGCAAGCGTGGAAGCGAGCGACATTGTGCTTCCGGCGCTCAAGCTCCTGCAGGGGCAATCACCAGAGGTCCTCGACGGACCCGGCAAGCCGGGCAACTTCTGGGACAGCCTGCAGGAGAAGATGCTGATCCCGCCGATCCGCTGCGTGATCGCGTGGCACGGCAAGAGCCGCTTCAAGCCAGAAGGCAAACCGCCGGACACCGCGCTCTGCACCTCAGCGGACACCGTGCACGGCAGGACGTACGGTCTCTGCAAGGACTGCGGCTACAAGGAGTGGGGAGAAGCTGAGCCGGGGGAGCGGCGCAATCCGCCGGCCTGCTCGCTCGACCAGCTCTTCGTCCTGCTCACGGATGCGGGCCTCCTGGCAGTCCGCTTCCGCAAGAAGGCGGAGAAGTACGCGAAGCAGTTCATCACCCAGCGGCAGATGAGCGGCAAGAACTGGTGGGCCTACCAGACCATGCTCCGCGTGAGCCAGGAAACCGGGCAGGATCAGCAGGGGAAGCCGACCAAGTACTTCGCGCCGAAGATCACATGGCTCCTCGCCGAGGTCGTTCCAGAGCCGCTGCGGATCAGAGCGCGGCAACTCCACGACGCGCTTCAAGCTGCTGCAGAAGCGAACCGGCTCTCGACGACCGGCGAGGAAGACGATACGGGAGGAGCAGAGGCATAGCTTCAACCCCGGGCTTCCCGCACGCGCAGGCGGGGAGCCCGGCATCATCTCCTGCGCGCACATCGGGCGGTGTGGCATGGGACTCGAGCGGTCGGTGATCGAGGCGTTCGTCGGGCGACTCCCGGAGAACCTCCAGATGCTGGGCGTCAAGGTCGTTCAGCCCCGAGAGAAGGACCGGCTCAGCGTGGTCTGCCCGCGCTCGGGCGCCGGGTGCAAGGACACGAACGGCTCAGCGACGATCTTCCCGGAGCGGGCGAACATGCACTGCTTCGAGTGCGGGTCTTCGATGGAACTCAAGGAGTGGGCGGCGCTCAGCCTGGGAACCGGGAGCCCGTACGACACGCTTCTCGAGCTGGCGCGCCGGCTCGACGTGAAGACGCAGAAGCCGAAGCCGACCGCCACGAACGTCACCGTCGAGAGCATTGGGGGCTTCGAGGCGGCGCTCTGGAAGACCGACGCAGGAAAGCCCTTTCGCCAGCTCCTGGCCGACCGTCCGCTCTCGGAGGCTGAGCTGCTCAAGTACCAGCTCGGCCTGGTCGCGGCACACGGCCGGCACGGCGTCTTCTTCCCTAAGTTCGAGGAGGACGGGCAGCTTCTGGGCGGCGGCCCGATCTGGACGAACCAGAAGGGCAAGAAGTGGGTGTGGTGGCCGACCGGCCGGTGCACGTCGAAGCGCTTCTGGCCGCTCTTCTTCAAGCCCCGTGAGGACACGGATCTCTGGATCTGCGAAGGTCCCTGGGACGACCTGATCGGCAGGGAGAAGCTCAACCTTGACGCGTACGCGTGGTTGGGCGGCGCCGGCGTGGCGATCACCTCGAGCTCGATCCCCGGCTTCTTCCACAACCGGACGGTCAACATCTGCTTCGACCTCGACGTGTTCCGGGGCCCGGGCTTGCCGGTGCTCCTGCCGCAGGACCAGAAGAAGCTCTTCGAGCAGAGCATTCCGGCGCTTCAGGCTGCCGGCTGCAAAGTGAAGATCCGCGTGCCGCCGCTCGACGTCGCGAAGTACCCGAAGGGCGACCTTCGGGACTGGTGGAACTCCGGGGGCCGGGACATCACGACGTTCCCCTCCTTCGATCCCTCCGTCTACGTCAGGCAGAAGGTGCCGGTGGTTGAGACCACGATCGACCGGCTAGGGGCCCTGCTCGACCAAGACGTCCGCTTCCGGGCCACGACGATCTCGATCGAGCCGAAGGGGTACGTGCTGCCGGACGGGCTGTACGTGCGCTGCGACATGCCCGGCGAAGGCGTCTGCACGCACTGCCTGCTCTACCGGGAATACCCGGAGCACCTGCTCGACCTGAAGAAAGAACCCGAGATCATGGCGCGGCTGATCAGCTCCCATGAGTCCCTGCAGCTCGCCGTGAAGAAGTTCCTCCAGCCCTCGCGGAAGTGTCCTGGCCTGGCGATCGAAGAGGTAGGTCTCCAGGGGCAGCTCGCGATCTGGACGGCGGGCCCGACGCTCAAGCACCACGAGGACCACCATCGGGTCTCTGTGATCACGGCGAAGCCGCCGGACACCGTGAAGGAGGTTGAGATCACTGGGCGGGTTCTCCGCGGTGTCGACTCCGCGGAGACCCTGGTCTACGGCCGCGAGGTCAAGGCTTGCGAGATGGAGAGGGTCGACCTGACGAAGTTCACCGAGGAGCTGCAGACGTTGACACCCTGGCAGAGCGAGGACCCTGCGGAGATCCTGGCGTACCTGGAGCAGCGGAGCGACGACCTGGCCTACCACGTGACCCAGGTGTTCGACATGCCATGGGGGTTGGGAGTCGACCTGCTCGCGCACTCTGCGATCGAGATCCCCACCGCGACCGGGATGACGATGCGCGGCTGGCTCGACATGGCGTTCGTGGGGCCCACGAAGACTGCGAAGACCCAGTGCGTTCTTCGGATGCTCAAGCACCTGGGCGTCGGGAGCTACCACTCCGTGGGGAGCAACGCGACCCTGGCAGGCCTCACGACGGCCACGAGCCGGGACCCGCGGACGGGGAGCTGGCTGACGACGCCCGGACTCTTCCCCCGCAGCGACGGCGGGCTGGTCGCCCTCGACGAGTTCCAGGCGATGGAGATCCGAGGACGCATGGGCGCGTCCTTTTTTGAGGACTTCAACAGCGTCCGCCAGAACGGCACGCTCGACGTCATGAAGGCTGGTCGTGAGCTTCGGTTCCCCGCCCGGATCCGGATGCTCACGATCTCTAACCCGCCCTCCAAGCACGGCTTTGCCGTGTACCGACAGCCTTGTGAGGTCCTCCGGGACCTGTACGGCAAGGAGCAGACGATCGGCCGGCTCGATCTGGCCTGGATCCTGGCAAAGCCGGGGAGCGACGGGGATTTTCGGACTCAGGACCGGGAAGCCCGGGCCTCCGTGATCCACCGCTGGCGCCAGGACCTGGCGCACGCGCTCGTCCTCCGTGCCTGGGGGATGCAACCCTCCGAGATCGTCGTGACGGAGGGAGCCTGGAGCACGGCGCTCGAGACCGTCGAGATGTGGAGCTCCGAGTTCTCGACGAAGGCTCTCGCGCTCTTCAACGGTCTCGCGTCGCGGGATACCGTGATCCGGATGGCGACTGCCATCGCGAACACCCGGTTCTCCCACCCTCCGGGGCAACCGATGTCCTGCGTCGTGACGAAGGGCGACGTCGCCATCGGGGCCGCGTTCATCCGGGACTCCTGGATCCAAGGCGGCTACGACATGCTTTCTCTCGGCGTCCTCGCGCCGGAGCCGGCAAGGTACTTCGCCGTCGAGTACTTGCTCACGGCCTTCTGTCTCTCGACCGTGGAGCTCGGCAAGATCTCAAGACTCACGCCGATGCCGCGAGGGAAAGGGGACCTGGCTGCGCTGCTCGGGATCCCGCCGAACAACCAGACCCTGCCGCTGGAATCCTGGGTTTCCGAGATGCTCGCCGCGAAGGGGCTGCGGGAGGAGAACCGCGGAGAGTACGTCTTCACAGACGTCGCACTCGGGATCAGCGAGTCCTACCGGGTGAGGATGGAGAACGGGAAGGAAGGCTTCGAGGACTGGTTCCTAGGGAGACGCAAGAGCCTCGACACGCGGTGGAAGCGGGACCGCGGAGACAGGGACGCTTCCATGTTCGGCAGCACGGAGCTGGCGCCGCTCGCCGGCTGCGAGAGGTTCTTGTGAACTCCGACACCCGCGGACTCCTGTTCGATGAGATCTACCTGCCAATGGAGCGGGCCTGGCTGCGGCAGTGGGAGAAGAAGGGGATCTTCCCGTTCTTCGCCCGACTCACGGAGCACTTCCCGGAGGACGAGAAGGAGCTGGCCCGGCTCGAGGACATGGTCACGAAGGCGACGTTCGGAGTCTCGCTGTCCCGTCTCGGGATCCAGCAGGCCTGCGCGGCGTACTGGTCGAAGATGCACGCGGTCGCGAAGAAAGCGGTGGAGCATGAAGCCTGGAGGAAAGCTCGAGTCTCTGATCCAGAAGACCGGAGACCGGCTGAGCCGGCGCCAGGTGGCGCGCCTATGGAAGTGGCCAGTGCCGGTGATCCAAAGCAGAGCCCAGGTCCAGTGCGCGAGCTGCGGCAGCTACCACTGGTCGACGACTCTGGTCCACACCGCCAGGACGGGATGTGACTTCTTCGGGTACTCGGCCAGCGGCCGCGTGCTCGCGATCGAGGCGAAGGAGAGCCTGCGCCGCCGACTGCCAGTGAACGTCGAGACCGGAGACGGGCTGCGCGGCCACCAGGCGCAGATGCTCCGGGAGGTCTTTCGTGCCGGCGGGATCGCGCTCGTCGTCTGGATGCGCGAGGACCGCGTCCAGGTCTTCTCGATCGAGGAGATCGGAAAGGACCTCCGCTCCGTTGAGTGGTTCGACAAGTGGGAGAGGATCTGGAGCGAAGAGACGGGGATCCTGGGGCTTCTCTGGCCCCACCTCGCGGATCCCGACTACCGGGTCCCTGCGCCGGCGGCGCTTTGAGCACTGCATAATGCGCATTATGCAATCATGCAGTTCGTGCGGGGAACGGCGCCGGCGACGGCCGGCACCGGGGCGCGCCCTCCGGAGCGCCTCCCCGCACCTTTTACTTCGTGAGGGTGGGATCCAGGGCTTCGCCGGACTTCAGGGCAGCAGCTCCCCCGAACGTCCAGGCCGCGGCTGCGGCGAGCTCCAGGTAGCGCTGGACTGCGGGCACCCCGGCTGCCTTGGCCGCGAGCATGTCGTTGTAGACCGGCCGGAGCTGCTCCTTGAGCGGCGCGAGGTCGCGCTTGAGCTGCTCAATCCGGACTTCCGCGCCAGGGGCGATCGGAAGGGAAGAGCAGGCTGAGAGAAGGAGACAGGCTACGAACAGAACTCGCTTCATCGTTCCTCCCACATGCGCAGGAGCATCATTGCCCGCTGCCGGTCGCTGATCTCGAACACCTTGGCGCCGAACTCACCGGGCGCCGATCGGTAGGCCTCGCGCATCGTCCGGCGCTCGTAGGCCCGAAGCATTCTCTGGAGTACGTGCGCCCGCGTGAGACCGGCACCGGCCAAGTCATCGGCCTTGTGGTCCCAGATCGTATCGACCATGTCGAAGGCGCGCTCCTGCTGTCCCTTCTCCATCGCGTGCGCGAACGCGGGAAGGTACTGGTGGATCTCCGCGGAGAGCTTCATGGCGATGTGCTGCTGCTGGCCAGCAAGGAAAGCGGTCGCACGCTTTTCCCGCGGCTCGCCTTCGGCGATCTCGACGAACCGGGCGAACGGCACAAGGGTCGAGACGCGCTGCTCGATGCTCTTGCGGTCGTCGAACATCCGCATGATGTCGTTCACAGGCCGGCTGAGTTGGACTCCCTGGCGGAGCTGCTGGACTGCCATTTCGCCAGCGGTCGCGTATTTGGACTCGTAGCCAAGTCGTCCCGCCATGAAGTGCCACCACGGCGCCATCCAGTCGCGGCCGAACTCGCCGACTACGCCCTTCCCCAGAACGCCGCTCGAGAGGTCGTGCCAGAGAATGTCCGCGCGGTGGTGTCCGAACAGGTAGTCGCCGACGTGAGAGGGAGCGCCCCCGAGCCCGAAGAACCGGGCCATCATGTCCACCGGCCCCTCCCACGCGATCACGACCGGGTTGCCATTGCTGTCCTTGATCCAGGGGAGAATCAAGTGTGGATAGTTGACCACCCGGTTTCCGGACTGGATCAGCTTGCTCTCCTCGTCGCCGGCCATGAGCTGGTTCCAGAGGATTGGCATCGAGGAGAGAAGCGCGTACTTGCCGGCAAACGAAAACGGATGTCGGACGGCTTCCGCGGAAAGGGTCTGGGTTTGGTGCCACGTCCAGGTGAAGAATGGGAAGACGAGCGTGTTGAGCACGTTCGCCTGGAGCGGCGTGTTGTGGGTGTAATTGACGAGCTGCCGGGCGACTTCGAGGGATGCGGCATGCTGCGCGCTCTCGATGTCGAGACCCTGCTCGATCATCTTGGTCCGCTCGCTCAGCCACACGGAAAGCCGGAAGAGGTGCTCCGTATAGTCCTCCATCTCTCGGACCCACGTGAAGTTGCTTGTGTAGAGCTTCTTCGCCTTCGCCCACCAGTCGTTGAACTCCGGATAGAGTTTGGAAAGAGTTGGGTGATTCCGCCACGACTCCTGATCTGCGAACTCGTAGCTCTCCCCGGTGCGACGGCCTTCGAGAGCCTGGTACTCCTGCAGGAGACCTTCCTCTCCCGGAGTGAGGTTCGCCTTGCGCCACTCGTCGGAAGCGATGGCCCGGGCCATGCGGGAAGCTGGCTGCCCCGGCCGCACGCTCTTCACGATCCGGAAGAACTCCGCGACGGGCTTCTTGAAGAAGATCCCCAGGGGATCCGCGAGGAGGTTCCGACCCACGCGCGCCGGCGTAGCAAGGCCCATTGCGCCCCGGAGCATGGGTCCCTTGATCCATGTCCCGATCTGCCGGCGGATCACGTCGAGGGTGGGGGAGAGTCCGGACTTCTTCGGATACCGGATGTCGAGCCAGTGCTCGCCCACCTCGCGGGGCACCAGGAACCTGGACTCGTCTGGATCAGGGCGCTTCGCGGACCCGATCTCGACGATCTCCGGGGGCTTGAACTGGTGTTCGGCTTCCAGGGACCGGTAGACCTCCTGAGCGATCGGGTCTGCGGTGAGCTGATGCTTGCCCCAGCGGCCAGGCGTGGCGTCGTAGAGGATGATCCCCATCTGGTCGAGCTGCTGGCGTGCCGCCTTCCACTCGGGCGGCGTCATGTTCTCGAAGTCCGTCCGGATCCCGGATGCGGCAAGCTCGTTCAGGATCGTGTCGTGCACCGCCCGGCCGTTGTTCACGATGTAGTCGTGGACGACGTTGTCCTTGGTGTTCTTGGTCAGGTAGGCGAAGACGGAGTCGATCGAGGTGTCGATCATCCTCTTAGAGCCCCCACGGGCCTTGGCATAGCCGCGGAAGGCGTTCCGGAGGCGGCCCACGGTTGACCCGGGCGTGAAGGTCTCGAAGTAGGAGAACCAGTCCACGACCTGGTGGGGCATGTAGTCCTCACGGCGCTGCTCCTCCGTGAAGACGCCGCGCCGGATGAGCTGGTCTCCGGCCTCCTTGAGGAGATGCTGGATCCCCGCGGCTGCAGCCTGCTCCTCGGGGGTGAGCTTGAGCGCAGCCAGCCGGGCCTCGACGGCGTCTCGTTTCAGGTCGAGGGGAAGGACGGTGTCAGGATCCTTCCCGGCCTGCGCCAGGAAGTCCTTGAGGAACAGGTGCTCCAGGACGTTCTCCAGGGCCTGGCGCCGCTTCACGGCGCCCTCCTTGAGGGGTGAGTCCTTGGCGATGCCCAGGAGCGGCTCCAGGGCG
>Ga0184636_1000273_pt1 | contig 12611 bp, 13 predicted proteins | sample PLM3_60_b2_FD_133164 | JGI IMG/M metagenome (GOLD analysis project Ga0184636, IMG submission 133164) | Groundwater sediment microbial communities from an aquifer in East River, Colorado, USA - PLM4_90_b2 | ecosystem: Environmental > Terrestrial > Soil > Riparian zone | place: USA: East River... | reverse complement strand
CGGGGGCGGCGGCGGGGGCGGCGTCGTCATTCAAACGGCGGCCGTCATGGGGAACCAACAACAAGCGCGCCAGTTATCGCGGGACATTCAACGCTATAATCGCGAAGACGCCAGGTTGGGAAGGTAAACATGGCGAACCTATACGAATATTGCAATTCGGGATTGAACTTAAATAACTATATTTCGTTGTCCTATTGGTTAGGACAATCATTCACGCCGTTGACTACGCACACACTAAACAGTTTCAAATTCTATATGCGGAAGGCAAGCGGCGGAACTGGAACTATTGCCATTAAGGTGTTTTTGGCTTCAGGGAATAAACCGACGGGGTCGGTTTTAGCACAAACAACTTATAATGTCGCGGATTTATCTACTTCCGCGGCTTGGGTAACAATCCCCCTGGTCGGGGTTCAACTAAATGTGGGAACCTCATATTTCGTTAGTGTTGGAATTTCGTCTGGTGCGGGTCAACCAGCTTATATTTATATGCGGAATACTTCAGGGTACACCCGCGGGATAATGTCCGATAGTTCGAACGGCGGGGCTTTCTGGAACAATCTTCCGAATTACGACCTCGGCTTTGAAGATTGGGGCGACCCCGCCACAATTGAAACTTCAGCCGCTTCCAACATCGAAACTACCACAGCGGACTTGAACGGGAACCTGGTCACAGCGACGGGCATCGACCAGGTAGGCTTCGATTATGGAACTGTATCTGGAACCTATACGTCTGAAGTCCTGGGTTCCCCGACGCCTGGGGCTTTTTCTTTGAGTATCACGGGATTGACTGAAGCGACTTGTTATTACTATCGCGCGAAGGCTCACCACACGACATACGGCTGGATTTATGCGACGGAATTGGTTTTTCAAACTGACCCTGACCCCGTCCTGGTTCAATTCGAAAAGTTTATAACGGGCGACAACGCCGAATTTGCAATTGGTTCAAGTAATCAATGGTTTTGTCAAACATTCACGTCGTCCGTCGGCCATGCAATAAAAAGCGTCCGTTTATATGGCCGACGGGTAGGAACAACGGGCATTTTGACCGTATCAATCAGGGCAACGGACGGATTAGGCAAGCCAACAGGCGGCGACCTTTGTTCGGGCTTGATTGATATGTCCTTAACACCTGTCTCGAATGATTGGCTTGAAATCGGGTTCGGGGCGGGCGTCACATTAATCGGCGGCACGAAATACGCCATAGTCGCCCGCGTGACTTCGAGCCTTTTATTTTGGCGTTACAATAATTCGGGCGGATATTCAGGCGGACAATTTGGTTCGGCCATTGGCGGAACTGGTTGGGCAATGGGTTCTTCCGATTTTCTTTTTCAAGAACTTGGCGAATCGGGAATTGAGACATACGCCGCTTCGGAAGTCGAAGCATATACCGCGCAAGGAAACGGATTCATGTATGACGCGACCGACGTTACCCAGGTCGGTTTCGAATGGGGAACGACCCTGGGCGGTCCATATCCGAATTCGGTCGTCGACACTTCAGGAACATATTTCGAAGGGCTTTTCGGCATGACAATGACAGCCCTTAATGCCACGACTTTATATTATTATCGGGCGAAAGTCTATAATTCAGTTTACGGTTGGCTATATGGTAACGAAATGCCTTTCGTAACACACGAACCAACGCCCAGGGTTCGAACTGACCCCCCGACCGATTGCCAACTTGACCACGTCGACGCCGTCGGTTATATCGAGGGGATAGGCGGCGGAAATTGCGACCGACGCGGCTTCGTCGCCAGTTTGACTTCCCATTCGGACCCAGGCGAAAGCGTCGCGCCCGAAGATAGCAGTTATGAAATATATGCAGAAGACGTTGTAGGAAGTTATGGCGTCGGGTCGTTCGGGGTTGAAATTCCTGGACTGGAAGCGGGCCGATTTTACTATATTCGGGCTTTCGCTCACAACGCCTGGGGATTCGATTATGGGGGACAAATTGGGGTATTAACAAACCCTGATGTCAATATCTTACAAACGACAAGCGACTATTCAAAAGGTGTCCGTTTCGACAGTGGGCCAGGCGGCCATTGGCCGAATCATTTATCCCCTGGCGAAGTTCGGACCCCCCATTATTTACTTATGCGGTCGAAGGATTGCGTCGGCGGCCCTGGGACATTTGGTTCAATTACTGGCGGTGGCTATATTTACGAACGGCAATGTTATGGGTCCGCGCTTTACACGGACCTTTTTGGACTGGCGAACCCCTGGCGTAGGACAGAAGGCATTCTAAAAGTAAAATGGAAAGCCAATGTAATGAATAACTTTTATCCTGGGTCGAATCAACAATTCCGCAAAATTCAAACCCACGGGGTTGTTTACACGGGCGCGGCTATTGGAGCGGCATGGCCCGACGGAAGTTATATCTGCGAAATATTTTATAATAACCTTAATACGGGTGTTCCTTGGACCGTCGCCGAAGCCGACGCCCTGATAGCGGGGATTGAACTTGGAAATGATAGTGGTTGGGGAACACCCGCTTGCGATTGGCTTTGTTGTTATGTCCTTTGGGCTAATGCGTCGGTTCGTTGCGACCCTTCGGAAAAGATTGACGGAACGACCCTTCGTCTGAATGGTTATGTTATCCAGGACGAAGGGGAAGAATGTGAAGTCTTTTTCGAATGGGGCTTGACCACGGCATACGGGAACACGACGGCGAACCAGGTCAAACGCCTGGGTGAATTCTTCACGGCGGATATAACAGGATTGGACCCCCTGGAAACGTACCACGTACGGGCGGGCATAACGACCGCTTGCGGTGAAACATTTTATTCAACCGACAGCAGTTATAATATGTACCACCCCGACCGCATTTATGTTTGGTTGGGGACGGTCGCCGTCCCTGAAACGCACGAATTGACGGACCCCGACAATCCCCTGGTCGTCGGCGTCCGAACGGAACGCGGGCGGGACGAAGAATTGGGACACGCCGCCGCGGGGACCGCGGAAATAACTTGTGATAATTTCAACGGCGACTTCAGTCCCGAAAACCCCGCGGGACTATTCTTCGGCGAACTGGTCCTGGGGGCCGTGATAACGGTTTACGAAGTTTACAAGGGCATTCAATACGACCACTTCAAAGGGAAGATTGATAAAATCGACCCCGACGACGACCCGAAGAATATCTTTGCCTATATCCTGGCGGTCGACGGAATGGACGATATGGCGGGGACTGAAATCGACACGCCGCTTCGGACGACCACGGAAACGGGCGAGTTGGTCGCCGACGTCCTGGACGCCGTCGAATGGCCCGCGGCCCCAGGCGGGCGGACCCTGGACGCGGGTTCCGACGTCCTGGAAATCGGGTACTTTGATAAAACGGACGCCCTTCAAGCTATCAACCAACTGGAAGAAACGGAAAACGGCTTCTTCTATATTGACGTCGACGGGAAGGCTATTTGGGAAAACCGTCACCATCGGCTTCTAGGCGCGCATTTGACAAGTCAACACGACTTCACGGACGAAGTCGTCAAAATCAAATATGAATATTCGAAGCGGAACCTGAAGAACGCGGTCCGCGTCACGGGTTACAAATACACTCCCGTTTCGGGCGAAACGTTGCTTTGGTCCGTTTGGTCGGGCGGGACGGGTTGCCCGTATATCGAAAGCGGCGGGACCCTGGAACTTTGGGCGCGGACGGAAGGCCCCATTTACAGTTATACGACGCCCGTCGCGAACACTCATTGGAACGCCAACGCGTCGGCCGACGGCCTGGGAACGAACTTGACCAGTAAAGTTTCCCTGGTCGTGACCCAATACGGGCAAGCCCTGAAGCTTGTCTTCACGTCGACCGCGAACCAAAAGGCGTATTTGGTCCCGCCGACGTCGCCCCCCGCGGCCGCGCCCACGGACCAAACGGCCCTTGTCTATGGTTACATATACGACGAAGCCGAATTCACGGTCCAGAAAAAGGACCAAACTTCAATCGACGCATACGGGAAGCGAAGCAAGGAAATTGACGCCCACTTCAAAGCTAACCCGAACGACATTACAGCATACGCCGATTGGCTTCTTCTTCGATACAAGGACCCCGTTCCGACGCCCGTCGGCGTCAACCTGGTCGCGCGGACCAACTGGCCCGACGACATTATCCGTATTCAATGTCTATCGCGTAAAATCAGCGACCGAATAACCCTGGCGTCGACGCGCCTGGCATTCGACAAGGACTTCTTCATAAACAAGGTCATTCAAGATTATCTATTCCTGGAAGGCGGCGTTGTTCACGAAACGGAATGGTTCGTTGAAAGCGCGGAAGGTTCGGCCGAAGGCGCGTTTTGGTTATTGGGCGTCGTCGGCTTTTCGGAATTGGGTTCAACAACAATACTTGGCTTTTAAGCCGAAGGGGGCGAAATATGGCTTTTCCAGTAAGTTCAAGGACAACGGGAACCTTGATAACACAATCAATATGGAATTCCGACATTGTCGACAACCTGAATTATCTGAAGGGACTGGCGGGCGCGGTACTGATTGAAGACGACCTTTCCCTGGACGCGGGACACGTCTTTTCGGCCGACCGCATTTTCGCGGGCGGGGCTATGTATGCGGTTCACAAAGGGACCCTTCGCGAAGTGGTCGTGAATTGGGAAGACAACGTCAATGTCGGCGGCGGGTCGGGCGGCGGCGGCAATCAAAACCTGGCGGGGGCGGGTCAATATCTGCTATACGTCGACGACGACAACGCGGGTTCGAACGCCTATATTGACGGGAACAATGCGGCGGCGAATTCGAAGGATATTTCCTTCAACGCTTCGCGGTCGCCTTATGGCCGCTTCGAATTCAACCTTGACAGTTTGAAGGCTTGTCAATCAATTTTTATCGGCTTTCGAACAACGCCCGACGGAAGTATTCCTTATGCGGAAAATCACGCGGGGCTTGTCCTAGCCGCGTCGACATATTCAACCCGCGTTTCCAGCGGGGGCGCGCCTACTGCACACGGCGTAACACCCGCCCCGACCATCAACCAAAGGCACGTCGTCGAAATCCTGATAAACGCGGGGACGTCGGTCCTTTTCTATGTCGACGGAACCCTGGTATATACGCACACTTCGAACCTTCCGACGGGCGCGCTTCATTGGACCGCGCTTTTATACAGCGACGGGGCGGGCGGGGTTGGCGCGCATTCATACTTGACCCTGGGGAAGATTATCTGTCAAGAAGCTTTAGCATAAATTAAAGAAGGGGACTTTTGAAAATGCCTGAAAAACACCCGTCAACACCTGAAGAAGCAATATGGGACATTCGCGACCGACTAATATCGGTTGAAACGACGCTTCGCGGAACGCCTAATACGAAGGAATGCGGACTGGTCGGAGAAATCCAGGACGTCAAGGCCCTGGCCGTCGAAGTTAAAGACGCGAACATCGAACAAGGGAAGAATGTCGCCTGGTTAATGGCGCGTTGCCGCGTCTTCCATAACGGCGGCGGCGACCCGAACGGCGAACCGAACCCTTTGAAGAAGGTCCCGAAAAAGAAAATATTCGGGTTCATTTCGACCCTGGCCTTTTTCCTGGCCCTTTTTATTTATAACCTGGGTGGGGCATTCGGTTGGTGGAATGTGAAATAATTCCCCGCGCTTCCCTTGCTTTTTCCCAGGACCCCCGTCGGTTGGCGGGGGTCCTTGTTTTATGCCCTTCAGCGGCCCCAGGACGGGCAAGGCCGCCCCCCGACGGCCGTCCTGGTATAAGGCGACCCTGGTCCCGCCAATCCCCGTCCTGGCGCGGCGTCATACCTGGACCCTTACGAAGGTACTATGACTTTTCAATTCGCATTCGAAGGGGCAGGGGGATTGACACGGGCTTTACATTGTGAGATACTTTTTAGACAATCGAATTTAATCGAAGGGGGAACGAAGGAAATCAACAAAGCCGCTACCATAGGAAGCCCTGAAATGGGCGGCCACAACAACCAAAGCCCCGCCTGGGCTTTGAAATGACGGACGGATAAAATCAGTCCCGAAATTAGTCCAGGTTCGAAGAAGGGTCCCGCAAGTGAAGGGCGGCGGGAAGTTCAATTTTCCGCCTTTGTCGTTTTCCCTGGAAGACGCCGAAGGCGAACGATTGAAAACGAAAGGGGGTTCGAAATGAAAAGAACGCTTGTTATCCTGGCCCTTGTCTTCCTGGTCCTTCAGGCGACCGACGCCTTCTTGACCTTATGGGCGACGAACAACGGGTTCGTCGAAATCAACCCGTTAATGGTCCGCTTCGCTTCGACCTGGTTATTGCCAGTTTTCAAGATTGTCCCCGCGGTCGCGGTCCTTTGGGGCTTGCCCCGCCTGGTCAATCGCTTCCCGCGAACCCGCCTGGCCGCGGTCCTGGGCCTGGTCGGGGTCAACGCCTTCCTGGTCCTGGTCCTGGCGTCCAATGTAGTCTTATTGTAAAAAGGGGGTCCGAATGGAATTGACAATCGGTCAAGCAATCTTCTTGTTGTTCGCCGTCCTGGTCCCTGGGTCCTTCATTATGGCCGCCGTCGACGTCGCGGCCGAACAAAAGTCCAGGGACAAGGAACTGGCGGCCGCCCGTGAACTTCAGCGGCCGAAGCCCGAACAATAACCTGGCGCGGCTTTCACGCCGCCAGGGGCGAACGAAGTCGGCGGTCCGTTACTCCACGGACTTTCAAGGCTTCGTTTATCCCTGGGGGCGGGCAAGCCCTAATAAAACGAAAGGGGGAAAGGATATGGCGACATTGGCTGAACGCTTTTGGGTGAAAGTCGAAAAGACAGACGGTTGTTGGCTCTGGAAAGGTTCGGCTTCTGGAAAAGGAGGTCAAAAATGCGGATATATAGGCGTTAATGGTCGGCTAGAAAGCGCGCCGAAAGTATCCTGGCAACTGGTGAACGGACCTATCCCTGAAGGGAAATGGATATTACATACTTGCGATAACCGTTTATGCGTCCGTCCCGAACATCTATATCTTGGCGACGCCAGCCTAAACGCTCTTGATAGGTGGCAACGGAATCCGAAGCCGCCTAAGCCTATCATTCACGGGACGCATAATTCATACACGCGGGGTTGTCATTGTGAACTATGCCGAAAGGCTCATACTGAATATAACAATCGAAAGGAGAAGTAAACACGCGGCCGCAAGCCAAAAGCAACGCCCAAAGGGTAAGCGAATAACGACCGACGGCGACGGGGGGCCGCCTTGAAATGCCCCCCAAAATTTAGAGTAAAAGGAAGGAAATTCAATGGTAAACGAAATCAGGCACACTTTCGAAGACGGTATGATAATGACCCAGGCGGAACACGACCACTTTCAGCGGACGAATCATCATTCCGCGAACTTCCAGGACGTCTTAACCAGGGTCAAAACCTGGGAAGACGAGCATAAACCTTTCGACCGCGGCTTCAGGCTTCCGCTTTTCCAGTACGTCATAAATCAAGGCGAAGGGGGCGCGCTGGTCCCGATAAATCAGGAAGGCGTTTCTATCATTCCCCAGGTCCGCCTTATGGAACACGCGCACGACCAGCTTCTTGAACGCCTGGAATTCCAGAAGAAGACGTTCAACCGACTTCCCGCGAAGCTTCAGATTTTGAACCTGAATTATCTCATTCAAAACTTTTACGATAAGGAAGTCCTTCTTCGTTGCCAGGACGGCGACCAGGTGCGCGGGCTTTTGTCCGCCGACTATACGCCGATTGACAATCTGGAATTCCTGGAAATGCTTTCCCCTTATTGCCAGGACGCGAACATTCGTTGGGACTATTCGGACGACCGCGTCCTTCACGTCCAGGTCACTTTCCCCAGGACCGCGACCGAAGTCAAGGTCGGCGACATTGTCCAAACGGGGCTTCATATCACGAATTCGGAAGTCGGCATTCGGTCGGTCACTATCGCCGCCCTGGTATATCGGCTTCGTTGTTCGAACGGGGCCATTGGCGGCGGCGAAGGCGCGGGCTTCTTCCGCTTCCGTCACACGGGCGACCCCGACCGCCTTCGGGACCACGTCAAGAACGCGATTGAAAGCGCGAACATTTCGACAATCAAACTGGTCGAAGAATTCAAGGCGTCGGTCAACAAGGCAATCGACGCACCCGCGACCTTCCTGGAAAACCTGGCGAAGGACAAGGCCAACGATATGACCCAGGACCAGTTCAAGGCCGCCTTGAATGCCTATATGGCCGAACCCGACCCGACACTTTTCGGGGTAACGAACGCAATCACACGGGCCGCGCATTCCAACTTCACGGGTGAAACGCGTTACGATATGGAACGCCTGGGCGCGAAGGTCCTGGAAAAGGGCCTAAAGAACTAAAGTCGAACCGACGGGGGCGGTCGTCCAGGTCCAGGACGACCCCCAGGTCGACCAGGAAAGGCAAGGGACGGGCGAAAACCTTCCCCAGGTATAGAACGACCTGAGGGCTTGACAATACTTTACAGGGGCTTTACAATGGGCGGGTCGGCTTATGACCCGCCCGACCCTTCTTGACGGCCGCCCAGGGGGTCCGAAATCTTCGGGTTTCCTGGGCGTCAATCAAGGCGCGAAATCTAAACGAAAGGGGGGAACCGAAATGTCAATCGAATTCGACAAGGACGACCTGGACCATATCGCGAAAATTACGGACGTTTGGAACCGTTTTCGCAAGTCGCCCCAGGGACCCGAAGACGTCGCCCGTCTTCAGCGGGAAGAAGCCGAACTGAACGCCGAAGGAATGTCTATCTTCGACAACCAGGGGCTTGAAAACTATGTGATGATTTACGGGAAAAATGGAACGAACTTTGTCGAATACGACACGCTTGTCAAAATGGCCCGCCAGGCGGGCCGAACGCCATTCGCCTTCAGCGAAAATTAAAAAGAAAATAACGAGTAAAAGGGGGACACAAATTTGAAGAACATTTTCAAGCGAAAACACAACCCGCAACCCGAACCCGCAATCGACAAGGCGGTCAACGAACCTTCCCGAACGAAGGTCCTGGTCGACATTCCGAACGGCCTGGCGGAACGCGGGGTCCTAATCCGCATTGACCGCAATGGTCCGCGCCCCGTCCAGGAAGAAGGCCCCGTCATTGAAAGCCTGGGGGTTCCCGTGACCGTTCTTTACGACCCGCATTCCTGGGGGTCGGCCGTCCGCCGCCCCTGGGTTGTCCAGGCGAAATTGACCTTCAATTACAAGGGACAATGTTTCGGCGTCGACGGCCCCGCCCTGGTCAAATCAATCGGCCTGGAATTCCCGAACGCCTTGACGCCCTGGGCCGAACACGTCGAAATTTCCGCGGACGGCTTTGTCATGTGGGCGCGCCTGGCCCGCCCCGAAGCGGAAGACGTCGTCAAGTTCGTCCAGGAAGCCCAACGCCAGGTTGAACGCATTATGAAGCATTACGGCGAAACGAAGGAAATCCTGGCGGTCCTGGAAAAGGCGGCGAACAAATGAAATATCAGGAAACGGTCGCCGCCGTCAATGGCGTCATTCGACAATATTCAATGGCCTTAACCCTTCGGCAAATCTATTACAGACTGGTCGCCGCGGGACTTATCCCGAACCGTCGGACTTCATACAACGGCTTGTCCGCCCAACTGGTAACGGCCAGGGAAAACGGCGACGTCGACGAAGGTTCGATTGTCGACCGTTCCCGTTCAATCAACGACAATTCATTCGATAGTCCCGAAGACTTCCTGGACGCCGCGATTTACACGGCGAAGAATAAATATATGCGTCGCTTTTGGGCGTCACAAGGGAAATACGTTGAAATATGGGTCGAAAAGGACGCCCTTTCCCAGGTCCTTTCGGGGGCCATTCGCGACTTCAACACGGTCGTTTGTCCGTCCCGCGGATATTCGTCTTTTTCATATATCAAGGAAGCGGCGACACGCTTCGAAAATCACACGTCCGACCTGGACGAGAACCCCAGGTTATCATTCTTCACTTCACGGACCACGACCCTTCGGGGATTGATATGTCGCGGGACCTTCAAACGCGCTTTCGTTCCTACGCCCAGGACGTTGAAGTCACGGTCAAACGGATTGCCTTGACGTCCGACCAGGTCGAACAATTCGACCTTCTTCCCAACCCGACGAAGCTTTCCGATAGTCGGTCGCCCGCGTATGAAGCGCGCTTCGGGAATGAGTGTTGGGAACTGGACGCCATTCCGCCCGACGACCTGGTCCGCATTGTCCAGGAAGCCATTGAAGAAGAACGGACCGACCTTGACGCCTGGGAAGAAGTCGCCAACCAGGACAAGCGCGAACGTAAAGAACTGGCGGCCCTTTTCACAGAATTAAAAACCAAATACGGCAAGGGGGCATAAATGGACATAGTCAAAGTTCGATACTATTCCGAAACAACTGGCGCGGCAAGCGGCCGCGAATATTCATACTACACGGAAGAACCCCTGGCGGTCGGGGACCTGGTCAAGGTCCCCCTGAAGGACCACGTCGGGAAAGCCGTCGTGACGGCCGTCGGCGTCCCTGAAATCGAAATCGCGCCCTTCAAAGCCGCGGTCAAGGTTATTGTCGCGGGTTCGATTATCAAGCACCTGGGCGACGGCATGGCGCGCGCCATTGCCGAAGAATTGCCTTCCCTGGAAGAAAAGGGGGCGGTCGTCGCCCAACTGAAACTTTCGCCCCAGGAAGAAGTCAACAAACTTTCCGCGGACCTGGCGGACAACCACGAAATATTGACGGCCGCCGTGGTCCCCGCGGAAAAGGTCGCCGAACTGAAGAAGGATTGGGACAACTTGAAGGGACATTCCGACCCCGTGATAATCAGGGAACCCGCGGAAGCCGCCGACGTTATGGTCCCCGCGGGAATGCACCTGGTTAAAGTGTCGACCGACGCCGACCTGGCGGTCCGTAGTCTATTTGAAGAAGGCGTCAAAATCCTGGGCTTCGCGAAGTTGCGCGTCATACTCAATAATAACGACCTGAAGCCCGCGGTCGACGACCTTTCCTTGATTGCCAAACTGAAGAAAGCCCTGGTCGAAAAGAAGGGCGAATATGTCAACCCAATCAAGAAGGACCTGGACCTGGTCAACGGCCTTTTCGCCGAAATCATGGCCCCATTCGAAGAAGCCGACCGCATAACCAGGGGCAAGGTCCAGGCATTCCGTGAAGAAGTCGCCAGGAAGGCGGCCGAAGCCGCGGACATTGAAACTATGAAGGCGGACCTGGCCGCGCGGGAAGCGAAATTGAACGGGACGGGCGAAATCACGGTTCCCCTGGGGACGGCCGTTCCGCCGCCGCCAGTTCCCGACCGCGTCCGAACCGACCAGGGGACCGTCGGAACAATGAAAGTCCACAAATGGAAGGTCGTCGACCTGGCCCTGGTCCCCGCCGAATATAAGACGGTCGACGCCGCGAAGGTCCAGTCCGTCGTCAAGGCTTCGAAGGGAACCATCGTCATCCCAGGAATTGAAATCTGGACCGAAGGGACGACCACGGTCCGCGCCCATTGACTTGACGCGGGCTTTACAATCGGATAAACTGAATAAAATATCGAAAGGGGGAAACAAAATGGCCGACAAATCCAAAAGAAGTCACCACAAGAACCAACTCAAAAACCCGACCACGGTCAAGGCGGGCCAATCCGCCGCCCAGGTTATCGTTGACGAACTGGCCCCGCCCGCGGGATTGAAGCCTTTCGACCTGGCGTTGACGCGCCTGGGGAAGGAAGGGCAAGCCCTATTGAACGCCAGGGCCGACGAAATCATTGACCTGGGAGACAAGGAAGTCGCCCTTCGCTTCGGACCAGGCCAGGAACCTACCAACGAACAACGGGCGGAAATCCTGGTCAATATCATCGGGCGAACAATCAAGAACGAAGGACTGAAGCCCGATAACCCGCCGAAAGCGGACCCGCCAAAACCGCCCGCGACCCAGGTCAAGGCCCCGTCGCCGACCGTGAAGAAAATCGCAATCAAAAAGGAAGACCTGGAAGACCTGGGAAATTGTAATGGTTGCGGGCAAGCCCTGAAGCGGACGGCTTTCAATTCGTTAATGGACGCCGTTCGTTGCGTGAACCCGCGCTGTATGCTATACCGCGACGTTCAAAAGCGAATACATCGGAAGGGGGTCAAAAATGGCCGAAAAGAAAATCCTGTCAAAGCGTAATTTATACCTGGTCAAGGTCCTGGAACCGAAGCCCTATGGACAAAAGGTTCCCCAAAAGACGCTTCTTCCTTTCCTGGCGAAGGACCTTTCCATTGACCACAAAGACCCCGCGGTCGACGAAGCGGTCCGCTTCGTTATCTTCAACGGACAACTTCATGACTATTTGAAAGCCCTGAAGTTGAACGACCAGTTCAAGGTCGACTACGAAGAACAAGAACGGGATGACCCGAACCTTCCGCCCGACCGAACCGTCGTCCAGATATACAAGCCCGACGGGACGGCCGTCACGGCCCAGGGCTTCGGCGGAAAGGGCGGCGGCGGATACCAGGGACGAACACCCGAAAGCGTCCGCCTGGAATACTCATTCAAGTCCCAAATCGAAAGCGCGGAACGCGTGTCGATTGAAGGTCAAAGCATGGTCAACCAGGTCGGGGAATGGTTACGGAACCCCCAGGCGAAGACGGTCGGCTTGACCCAGGAACAACTCGACGGCATTATCGGGAAATACTGGAAGGCCGTTGAAAAGGGCTTGGACGCTTTTATTGCCGCGAAGCCCCTG
>Ga0184636_1000272_pt1 | contig 12625 bp, 9 predicted proteins | sample PLM3_60_b2_FD_133164 | JGI IMG/M metagenome (GOLD analysis project Ga0184636, IMG submission 133164) | Groundwater sediment microbial communities from an aquifer in East River, Colorado, USA - PLM4_90_b2 | ecosystem: Environmental > Terrestrial > Soil > Riparian zone | place: USA: East River... | reverse complement strand
TTGTCGAGTTCCCAACAGGTTTCGATGTCCGTCACGAGTTCGATGAATGGAGCCGTTTCCTTGAACGGGTTTTTCCCGGCGTATCCGCGGAGCATCAACGGATTGAACATCCGCTGCAATGCCTGGGGAACAAGCTTAAAGACGTTGTTCGGAGCGACCGATGTATCCAGGAAATATTCCTCGTCACCAACAACGGTCCAAACGAACGTAAACCGATCTAGCGTGGCATTCAGGGTAAGCAGATTCTCAGAGCGGGTATGGCCGAGTGTCCGCTTCCGAAGGAACATGGATTGAATCGCCGATGTCGCCGGACGAAGGATGTCAGTAATGATGTACTCGAAGTTTTGCTCTGCATCCGTGACGTGCATCATTGAGTCAAAACACAAAAGAGGAGTCTGCCATGACTGTTCCTCCAGGTAGTAGGTGAGCCGTTCCGCGCCCCACCCGATTTGATGCTCGTCCTTGTCGCAAGCCGTTCCAACGCAGGAGGCGTACTGTGTCCTGTTCCAGACCTTGGTGGTATTCGGAAAGACGTGACGGAACCGGTCCAGCCGATGTTCGACTCCTGACGCGGCCGGGAATTCACCCGTCGCAACATTCATCACCCATGAATCGGTTGGACGAATGTCGAACACGATCAACTCATCGTAAATGGGTTGCTGATCGACCAACAACTGAGGAAAATCAACGCAATTTGGGACTGACATAAACTTCTAAAAACACTGGTTTTGGTTCCAAAAGCACAAGTGAACGAGCACACGCTCGACACTGCTTTTGGGGGTGTTTCAGAAGCTTGCGCTTCAGAAGTCGGGTTCGCTTGACTCCACCTGCGGAGTTTATGCCCGAAGCTGGCAGGGAGTTTTTGTCAGACCTACAGCAATGCTGACGTGTGACTGATAATCTATTATTTCAAATTCGTCCAGTCTTTTCACAATCTCGTCCAAGCACCAGTTTGCGAGGACTGCCCTTGAGGTCCGTATATCCGACGATCAGGCCAAGTCGGCAGAGAGACTTGAGGATCACACCGTGGCGCTGGTGGAACTCACCAAGGCTCTCTTGATCGAGACGAAGTTCCTCCGAAAGTTGACCCGGTGGCTTCTCATATTCACGGCAGGATTGCTCATACTTACGGTAGGCCTGCTCATATTCACGGTATGCCTTGTTGTATTTGAGTACCGTACGCACCCATAACACCAGCATCACTAGCCACGCCATGAACAGCACGCACCATACGCCTAACCATGCGCTCCAGCGAACCGGCGCAAGCCCTAGTGCTTCGATTACCTCATTCATTTCGGTTGTCCTTGGTTTTCAGCGCCAGTCGCTGAGCTTGAGTCGTTAGTCCCCAGGTCTCGCCGCTTTGCGGATTGCCGCCTTGGATCGGTCCATCGGGTGAATCGAAGCGCCCTGACCGTTCTCGCTCTTACTGCCTCCTCCGCCGCTTGGACCTGAGTTTTTGATTTCGTCCAGTTCCTTCTGTACTTTTCCCAACTGGCCTTTGAGACGGGTGTTCTCCAGTTTCAACAGCGGCGCTTCCAACGCCCGAGTACGCATCTTCACTTTATCCTTCAAAAGTTGCTGTCTCTGTTCCGGTGTCAGTCGAGGATCAAGAGCGTTTCCCTTGAACGCAGACTCGATAAGCGTCGTGGAATTCTGAATGGCTGAGTTCCACTCATCGTCCCCTTCCTTTTGCTGAAGGAGTTCTCTTGTCTTGGTCTTCTCCAACTCCTCATTCCAAATTTTGGCCGTCTCGGTTTTGGCAGTTTCGAAGCCCTTGGATTTGTTCTCGAAAAACTCAGTCCCTTTCTTTCGGGCATCTGAGAGAGCTTTGGTTTGTGCAGCCGAAAGTTTACGGACTTCTCTGATATGCGCCTTGATGTCATCCGAGAAATCAGGCGCCAGTTTCTTGAGTGTGGTTGTCAGTTGGCCAGGGTCCATATTAGCCATTTGCAGCAAATCCTGAGATGTGAAATTCCTGGTTGTCCCATCGTCCAGAAATAATGGAACCTGACCAAGTTCAGCAACCGCGGTCTGCCACGCTTCATGGAATGGTTTCTCATATTTTTCCTGAAACTCCTCTGACTTCGAGTAATTAGTGAACCGGAGTTCTTCGTCTGCGGCTTTAAACCTCTTCTCCAAATCCTCTTTCTCTTTAAGAATCTGTTCGCGATCTCCCATCCTCGCCAGCTCTGACTTTAGTTTGATGTTCTCTTTCTCGTACTGCTTCGTGAGAGACTTCTGTTTGTCAAGTAGTTGCCACGGTCCAACTTTCTTTTCTTTGTCCCCAATCTTGCCTTCGACTTCGGCCGGCTTCTCGATCCCTTTCTCCTGCTCGGGCTTTTCATCTTCTTGTTGCTTCTGTACTGCCAGTTTCTGTTGTTCCTGTTTTGGAACTATTTGCTCCGGTTCGACCTTTGCGTCCGGCAGCATTGGGTTGGTGACACCCTTGGTTTTCAGCGCATTGGCCACGATACCTTTGATCCGTTTGGACGGATTCAGGCCGGCAGATTTTCCAGGTAACTGGATCTCGCCACTGGAACCAATCTGAGGAGCGACATTTGGAGTCGCAACGTCTGTTGATGGGGCAGGAGGAGCTTCAGGCATAATCAGGTTTCATCAGGCATTCGGGTTGAGTTTACCAACATGCGCTCTTTTTTCAGGGGGCGCTTCCATATCCGTGACATTCATCAATTTTCCAAGGAACATCTTCGCGCCTTCCAACCGGTAAGCATTGGCTACAGCTTGAACTTGATCCGAAGCCAGAGGCATATCCAACTGCATTTGAACCAGCGCAACCTCGACGCCACGGTGGAATTGTTCCGAATCAAAAACTTCCTTCAGGTAATCCGTGAGTGACTTTGAAGTGACGAGAAGCTTTTTAGGTTCGAGTTTCAACGATGCAAACCTATGCCCGTTATCCAACTTACGTCAACTGGTAAAGTCCTCGCTTGACTAAGTGTTTGATTGAGTTGGTTTTTCGGTCTGATGTTGATTGGCCTTGGCATTAAGTTCCAATGCTTTTCGGGCTGCATCGGCTCGAATATCCAATTCGGATTCAGCCGTCTTGGTGGCAATTTCCAATCGTGCTTTCTCAGCCTGTTGTTGTAAATCGGATTCGTGCTTTTTGCGTTGCTGCTCTTCTTTCATCTCGAAACTGACTTGTCGTTGAGCCGTTTTTTGGCTGTGCGCTTCCTCCCGTGATTCTATTTTTACCTGATCCTGCATTTGGCTGGACTGAATCTTGGCCATCGCTTCAGGGTCCATCTGTCTATTACCTGACTGTTGTTTCTCTGCCAGCCGTTGCGTGAAGGCTTTGATCTGATTTGCCAGTTTTCCGCTTGTTTCCGCCAGTTTCTTCGCCTGTTCTTTGTGAGCCGGATCTTTAGAAATCTCAGCGATGAGTTCGCTGACGTTCATTAAGACGTTCTGGAACCCAATCACCTGTTCTAGTGTCGTCATTCCACCCATCTTCAACACCCGGCTGACCAACATTGCCAGTTCTGCCAGGAGTGTTTCGGCAAGCTCAAGCCGGTTATGTTCGGCTTTCCATTTCACTATCGCACCGGCCATAAGAGAACCAAAAGCCACCATCGCGTCATGACGCGTGTTGGAAATCCGCTCATCTTCAGGAACCAGATCATTCGCCAGCGCCGCATCGTCCGTAACCGAGAGAGTCGCCATACGAAGTATCTTGCTCTGCGCTTCCGGGGTGTAAGCCGCCCGCCATTCCATCAACTGTTGGGCAATGGCCATTTCCATCGTCTTGTTTCCGCTGCCCATCACTCGTTCTGGCTCCACTTCCCAAGCTTCGGAAACCATCAGTTTCTCTGGCAATCCGCGTTTCAAACAACGCGCCCGGAATTCCCGGACTTCTGCATCCCGGCTGTTGGCCTTGAAAAACCTTCGTTTGATCTCCCGATACTGGGAGTTCTGATAACGGTACGCCTGTTGGAGCGCAGCCGACACCAGAGTCATCATGGCGTTTAACTCGGCCATCACCTGGAACCGTGTCTTCTCAACCTTATCCCTCGAAAAGTTCTGGTTCTGGACGTAACTCGATGAGTTCTCGTTTAGTATCCGGCTGCCCAGAATCATACCGAGTTCAACCAATTGCTGGTTTGGGTTCCATCGCTCGTTCTGACCAAGGAAATGAATGGTTTGATCAATCACCCCGCGGCTGACCATCTGTAACTTGAGCGCCCGTTGCGCTTCGTCTTCCGAGTCCACCCGGAAATACGGCATCAGCGTTTCGAAGATGGCTTCCCATGTTTTACAGTTCAGGCGGTTCTGAAGATGGCAAATCGAGTAGAGAAACCAACCGAGTGACCGGACCGAATGATACTTGAACGGAGCCACCGCTGACAGATCCGCAAACTGAAAATGGATAATCTCATTGATCGTGCTTCCCCAGACTCGATCCCCGGAATCGTACAGGAACATTCCCTTGTCGGAGTCGAGCAGGTTCTTTGTCGGCATCGTTTTGGTTGCCCCGTAACCTGTGGCTCCGTTCCACGCCGAATATCCACCATACGCATCAAAGATGATCTTTCGACGCCAGCCTTCCTGCTTGCCGCTGTCATCCCAGTAATAAAAATCGTACGTGTCGATCGTCTGAACGATGTCCGAAGAGTAGACCCCTGAATCCTGTCTGAACCTTTCCTCCATCTTTTCCGGGGACCAATACTCCGACCATGTTGCCCCGCCGCGAAGAGTGCGGGTTTGTTCATCTGCCCACTTTATAGCTTGATTCACCACGGGCATGTTCCAGCCTGGATCGCGGTTTTTAAGGCGAGTCAGTCGATGAAGTTCTTCCGGTGTCCTGCCCCTCCAAACCGCAAAGAAAGGAAGGTTCTTGAACGTCAACCGAGTATTGGACGGCATCAACACATCTTCGATTCCAATTGGTTCCAAACACCAATGATCTTCGTCTTCGTAGACTGCCGGCCCGATCCCGTGAATGATATTCAAAGCCAGTTGCGACCGCTGGCATTCAAAATACGGATCACTCCGCTTCATGATCCGGCTGATTTCATTGGTGACAATAATCCCCCGTTCCTGTTTCTTGTTGGATACCCCGTCCTCGGTCCGACACGTATAATAGTTTCCCGGCTTGTTGAAGCCTTGGTAAAGCTGAAGACGGGCATCGTGACAGAGCCGCGTCATTGCCAGATCGTTGACGTTTACTTCGATGTGGTTCGCTTCCTCTTCTTCATCGGTGTACGGCGCCGAACCATTGGCAAGAGAGTTGATCCGTGTCCGGTTTACGCTCCGGGGATAGTCAGCTAACCTGAGATCATACACTATGTTCTCAATAAGTCTGGCATTGGTAAATTTCACTGTGGAAGCTTTACGCCTGTTTTACGCCTATGGCAAGAGCACTCCGTTCCCGCTCGTATCTCTCAATGATGGCTGGATCAGGTAAACGCAGCGCCGGCCACGTCATTGCATCCTCGTTCAACTGAGAAGCGTTCGGATCATGATCCCAATCCTGACGCACACACCGGCAGGTTGGCCACGGATTCCATGCCCGTCCGTGGAACATGATTTGCAGTTCATCATCCAACCACATCAAGCTTTTGTCTTCCGATAAGTTTGGCCGAATTCTGGAATGCAGATACCGTTTTGCCGCGGCTGGTTTCCATCCGAAGAAATCACAATGCCGATCGTACCATTTCGGACCAAACACTTCTTCTGGTCGATTCATGAACTCTTTAAGAAGTGCATCCCAATCCACGTCGCCCAGGAGCACATCCGGTTCCATCAGGAAAAGAATATCCCAGTCTCGCCGGTTGCAAACATGCGCCATCATGGCCGTCAAAGCACAGCCCATGTATTGCCAGTTGTTTTCGTGCGGTCGATCCGGTTCCGCCCCTCCATTTACGATTTCCACAAGTTGACCCATCCGGTTGCATTTCGGGTCAGACCAAGTGCCACAACAAATCAGCACATGAAATGGGTGCAGCAACGGAATCATTCGGTTGTACCATGACTTGAGGCCAAATTTCCCGTTGTAAACCGGGTTCAGTTGATAAGCTGTATTCCCGGTTTTAGGATCAATCTTCTGAATCCATCGCCCTTCGTACCGGGCGTTAAACTCAGCCTGAGAGTTCCAATAAGAGGTGCAGGCAAGAATGATCCTCACGCCGGCCATCCTTTTACGATGATAGGGGTCCCTTCAACATGGACCAGATCAACACCGTCATTCACCATCTCATTCAGCAAGCGATAGACGCCCATCCATTCTGATTCCTCACGAAAATCATGCCACGCGATAATCTGCGGCCCGTACAACATAGCCTTATCTGTGTCAGCCTTTACTCCTTCGTAAGTGTGATCCCCATCCACAAACACAAAGCTGATTCCTGACGGGTAAGCGAACCTCTTGGAATCCCCGTCAATCGCAATCACGTTCGGAAGATGAATCGCATTGGAAGCCACGATTCCTGGTTTCTCTGCGGCTTGATGAACGATCAGATTCGGATTGTGTGTCCAGTCTAATGCATAAACGGTTTTCTCTGTGGCAGCCTGAGCCAAAGCGCGAGTCAGACAACCGTTTGCGCAACCTACTTCGAGAATGTTCCCTTGAGTATAAAGCGCCAGCCATACAATGACTCTGGCTTCAAATTCTATCGTGAAAGGGTGGGGCATTCCGATTTCTATTGAACGAGCCTCTTCCGGGTAGGGAACAGTTTTCATCGTGGTATCCCAAACTGCATTGGATTGATGTTTCGAGTTTTGAAGAAAGCCCTCGCCTGTCCAAGGTTGTAAAGTTGACCGGCTAACTTGTATCGAATCGAACGATCCTCCCAACCGTTGGCGTGCCTTTCATGCCAACAAATATTCGGAATCGCCAATGGCTTGTTTGGATTCGTTTCCTCGATCAACACCCTGAGCGTGCAATCCCATGCTTCCCGGCCAAGCAGCATATCCGGGTAACATTGGCCGTAATTCCGCCACCAACCAACCCGAAAAAAGAACAGGTCGGAACCAGGATACTCCATTCCTTTATAGACCTCTTCATCGGCAATCGGTTTTTCCATCCGATGATAGAAGTCTTTTCGGAAGCAGTACCCGGCATCGTTGTTCTGGAGTGCGGCTGAGATTTGCAAACAGCAATCTCCACGAACTCCGGTATCGTTGTTGGTCAGCACCAGAATATCGTCATCGCCTGATTTGTTGGCTCCGAAACAGATCAGGTCTTTTATGTAGGGCAGACGTTTTGAGTTCTCGTTGAACAATCTCGGCAGTTCGGAATCCTGAATGGGAAGTTCCTTCCACGATTGTCTAACCCATGACAATTGAGCTACTTGAATCCGTCTTTGACTCTCCCGGTCAGGCGGAATGAAGGCTGAGTACATGTGCAGGATCACGTTTTTTCCACCCTTCCACAACGGCCAGAACTTCGTTAACCCTTCTCGGACTTTCGTTGTATTTCACATGGAGAACGCAGTTGCCTTTGGGTTTTGATCCAGTCCAGCCGTCGATCGTTAAAGCCACATACGGAACCTTCGAAGCAGGAGCAAGATGAAGTGTCGCCGTGTCTGAAGTCAGCAACCCATCCGCAATGTCGTACAGCCCGAGAAGATCGTAAATCCGCATCCCGGAAACCCGCGACAAATCCACCAGATGAAACTGGTTGCTCATCCTCAAAATCGGATTCAAAATATCCGGCACAAACGGGAATGGAGACGAAATCCCAGTGAAGTTGTAGAGTAACACCGGCTTCGTCCGTTTGTTCAGATTCAGTTTCTTGACCAACTCATATTCTCGCTCTGGTTTACGACGGTCGAACACCAGAGGAAGCGTCAGCATCTCTTCTCCCGTGAATCCAGCCCGCCGCCACATCGAAGTCCCGTAATCTGGCGCTTTGGACATATCCACCCCCCAGTTGTGACCGTGTGATTGAAGGACTATTCCACCATCGTTGGTAATGAGATCCAAGGTTGCTATGATCTCCGGTGAATCATCCCACCAACGGCATATGATTCCACCGCCGAAGACTTCCTGCATGATCTTCCGGGCTGTCGGAATTCCTTCGTACCAGCCCACTCTCAGGACGTAGGTTTGAACGTAGGAAACACCTTCGAGAACCGAAGCGTATTCACGGCTGACAACCACGACGGGTTTGAATCCAGTCCGATCAAAGACAGCCTTGAATGCCGGAAGAAGCTGAATGATGTCTCCGAACCTTCCAAGCACGCAGAAAACGGGAGGCTTTTCAGGCACAAGGAAACAACTCATTTCGATTCACTGAGCACCCAACATCGAGGATCGAGTCTTGTCCGTGTATCCGAAGAGAGCCGTTGATTAATTGTCTCTATCGGGCACCAAACCTTCAACTTCAATGGGCAGTCACAAGCGGAGCACACCGTAAGTTTTTCATCCACCGAAGTCTTCAGTTCCATGTCGTGTTTGATCTGGAGCATCGCCTTGATCCTGTCTGCATAAAGGTGTGTGAAGTAAGCGGTAAAATCGGCTCCGTCGTTTTTCGGACAACCAACACAAACCAAGGCTCGCTTTTCAGCCATGACACCTTCAACCGGCCTGGCTCCACTGCCGAGCCAATCTTTGAGCAGCATTGCGCCGGACCCGACTCGTCTAAACTTTTCCACAACACTTCGCCATACGCCGTTTTTTTTTCCATCGGGAAGAGGAGTCGATCCACCGCCGAATTCAACCCATTGCGTCCAACCGTTGGCCATCAACCGAGCCGAATTATGCTCATCTACCCATGTCTCAATTTCGGTTTGATCGAGGGTCCAACCGTTCTTGGCTGTAATCGTCGGATTCTTTTTTCGGAAGCTGAGGACAAACTGAACGCATTCATTAAAACTGCCCTGAAATGGTTTCTTCATTCCGGCTTCAGGAAATATCGCCTGAAAAGACCCCGGCGGGAAGTTGTTTCGAGATTTTAGACGAGCCACGGCACAGTCCTCCATTTGGTTTTATCCAGCATTCAATTCCCCGTGTGATTTAAGTCTAGCCATAAGTCAGTGAAACGCTTGACTAATTTCAGGTCGAAATCAACATGAAACTTCTCCTCAGTTTCTTGTGTTTCTGACGTAAATCCTCTTTCCAGTCTTCGTTCTTTTCACGGGCTTGCGGGGCTTCCATACGGCGTATCATGAAACTCAGACGCCGCGCTCCCTCAACGGCTATCACGTACCAATCTGCGCAATCCGGACTTCTCCCAATTCGTTTCTTGGTTTCCTCTTTGATTTCCACTTCCTTCTTGTTGCCTTTGACCTGTTTCCATTCACGGGCGCAGAGTTCGTCCACCACTTCATTTGGAAGGTTCCTTGATTGTGCGCCTTCGATGACGAACCTTGCTGAGAACCAGAGTTCCGTGACGAATTTGGAGTATAGTTCATCGCATCGTTGCAGCCGGCGTTCCTTGGTTTCTTCATCCCAAATAAATAGATCACTGCACACCGGACGTTCCGTGGCTTTCCCTCCAAACTCAACCGGATTTACGTCAGCACTCCAGACACGGGCAAAAGCTGTCCCGAGTGAACCGCGGCCGGTTGAGTCATAGAATACATTTGAAGCCGGGATGTTTTTAGATTCACAGTCCTTCTTTACGAACTCAGCGATTTGATCTTCCGGTGTTTTCCGTTCGTTTTCCGGGACGGACTTCGGATAAACGATAATCGGAATCACTACTGGTCTGCCGCAGGAAATTACCGAAATGCCGTTAATATCCAAACCGAACTCAATCTCCCCACCTACGCACCGATCTCCACCGTAAGAAGCGTCCAGAGCGTAGACTTTTATGGTCTTTAATCCCCTCCACACAACATCCAGTTGCGCCCCGAATTGCCGGACCATATCCCTTGTGACAACCTTGTGCTCGTTGATCCCAGGTTTACGGATTCCGATAACCTGATTCCAGTATTCAACAGAGTTTTTAGTCCAAAAGTTGACAACGTAATCAATGTCCTTTTGGTTGATCAGGTATTGATATTTCCCAGGTTCCTTTATTGCCGGTGAATCCGTTCCAACCAATTGTACCGTGACACCGCCCATGCGGTTTCTCCATGTAGTGGTTGTCTCCGGTTCAGGTTGTGACTCCCATCCCTCTTCAGGTTCGGAAATCTTGTCCAACGGATCTCCTTCCCCAATCGGGTTGCCAATGAATATCCCCTTGAAATCTCCTTTGTTAAGATTGGAAAGAGACGACAAATAAGGCGATAACATCAACTGAACCTCATCGCCAAGAAGCCGTCTGCGTTTCTGTTTTATGCCGCAGTAGTTTTTTAAGCCTTGCCACTGTCCGTTAGAGCCAATCGTTGGAATACAAATAATCCCTCGGCGCATATCACGGGGTTCGCCGTGGTCGGTTCCGCCATCGGTGAAAATTCCGTGGGAAGAATCGAGAAGATTGCCGGGAGCCGAAGGCCAAACTTCCAATGCCCTGTTGAACAGGCTTTTCAAATCACCCCAGACTCGAAGTTCCAACCCACGAATATCCGTGGACGACATGAGAATCAAAGTGTCATTCGGGAAACAGAAATAATCCGTCAGACCGAACTTGGCCATTGATCTTGTTTTTGAACAGTCTTTAGGCCCGAGAACGGCAGTTATTGTCTCCTCCACAAACGATTTGAGCATCAAATCACTCCACCTATGATGATCGTCTTCAGGCCAAATCAGAGATTGAATCCGTCGATAGTGGAAAAATAATCCTCTCCCGAACTCCTTTCCGTCTTTCATCCAACGCCCGCCGCGTTTAATGGCTTCGCGTTCTATCAGGATCTCCCAGTTATCAACGTCGATATCCCACAATTCCCCGTATCGTTCCCCAAGTCTCTTTGGGATTTTCTTTGGGAGAGCCATTACTGAGCCTCAAACCCAGCGCGCTTTGGTTGAGATTCCAGATTCTTTCCTTGTTCGTTCAAGAACAGTAACCGCCCATTCTGGGAACCTCTTTCGTAAACCCTCTGAAGCAACGCAATTCTCTGTTCGTCTGTGAAAGATTGGAAATTTGGATTCGTCACAATCAATTGCACAACGTCCAACCGATGTTTTCCAACCAGTTCCGACAGGCGTTCGTACTGTTTGGAATTGAGTTGATAGCTCTGGTTTCTCACCGTCAATCGCCGCGAAGGAATCGACGGAATCACGCTTGGATCAGCCGTCTTTCTCCAGAGTCTATACAACTCCAACGCCACAGGATCGCTTGTCACTTGACGGCCTTTGGTAACGTCGAACAATTGATAAATCAAAGCGTTCGATCCTTCCGGAGTTTCCTTCATCGGTCTGCCCCATAGATCCCGTTTCAACGGCATGTAATCATCCAAACCAAGGAACCCAAGACGGGTCTTAACCAGATTCTTAACGCGCTCTTTGAATTCAGGCTCTTTCATGTCCACCTGATATTCCCGCATCGTTCGGCTGACTGCCGTGAATGAATTTGGAATCGGAATCGACAATGCAGTTCCCATGATTGAATTGATGTAGGAATCAATATCCCCCTTCAGTATCGCATCCAAAGCCGCCGCCGTACCCTTGAGCATGGTCTGTTGGATTCCAAACCGCATTTGTTGTAGAACGCTATCCTGCAAAAGAGACGCAACCATGTTTTCGGATTGATCCATCTTCTTCTTTTCGAAGTCACGGCCAATGTTTGCAACCATGTAAAGCATCGAGCCACCGATGAATCCTGAACGGAAAATATCCTTCGTTTCGTCTCCAGCACGATACCCGAAATCCTCTTTGGACGGTGTTTGGCCTTTCGAATATCGCTGAAACGTTCTCCGAAGGGCGCTGATATTGACGTGATTCGGAGGCATCACTTCTTGAGCCAGAATCCTTGCCCGTTGTTCTTCATCGGGTTGATCCAGAGACGGAGAAAGAATCCCCTTATGATAAAGCCAATACCCAGCAGCAGTCACAGCAGACCCAAGAACAAATCTGGATGCGGCCATTTCAGCGCCACGGATGTTTCCGCGTTTAGCCTCAAAAGCCGTCTGACCCAAAGCAACCAACGGATTCCAACTCAGGATTTCCTTTGTGACATTCCACGGAGTCAGCCTGTATATGGCACCAGCCATAGACGCAGCCAAATCTGCGGTATCACCGCCTTTTTCCTTCAGCAACCGATTGAAGTAATTCAAAGCCGTGCTCGACTGTTGAAACACCGCCCGTTGCATCTCGTTCTCGACCCTCGATAGGGTTTCGCGATCAAGAAACAGTTCCGGGAACTTCTGGGCGAACGCCCATTGGCTTTGTGGGACTTTCTTCAGTTGGAACGCTTCGGAAAGTATCCTGGAACGAGCCGCCAGTTTTGGAGCAATGTCGCCCACTGACAACCCGCGCAACATGATTTCAGCCGGAACTGCAAACGTGGATTCCAACGCCATTCCAACACGATCCATAAAAGGAACCCGTCCGCCAACGGTTGGTACATCCGGGGTTTTACTGAGGAGATTTACCATAGCCTGAATCGGATGCAGGCCAGCCCGTGATTCGCCTTTGACGACGTTCCCTGGCCCCCAACGCAGAATAGCCGGAATCTGTTTAAGCCCTTCCCATGCCCCTTTAGAAGCCGCACTCGTTCCATGAACAGGATGAACGGCAATTTCCCTTGGTCGGCTTCGCAGGTACGAATCTATGATGTCAATGA
>Ga0184636_1000271_pt1 | contig 12647 bp, 13 predicted proteins | sample PLM3_60_b2_FD_133164 | JGI IMG/M metagenome (GOLD analysis project Ga0184636, IMG submission 133164) | Groundwater sediment microbial communities from an aquifer in East River, Colorado, USA - PLM4_90_b2 | ecosystem: Environmental > Terrestrial > Soil > Riparian zone | place: USA: East River... | reverse complement strand
CGGAATTGCAAGCAGTGAGAAATTGCATTATACTAACCGGATGAAATTTTATACTGTGCTGCTGATAGTATTAGTTGGGTTATTAACCAGTTTATTGTTAACCCGTAAAGATGTTGATGGAACAGTGATACGGGCTGCAGGAATGCTTTACCAGGAAAGAGGCGGGGATAGTGTATCCAATCTTTATAACATCAAAATAATTAATAAGACCATTAAAAACATTCCACTGACGCTGAGATTAGAAAATACACCGGGACAAATTATTGAGGCTGAAGGGAGATCCATCGCCGTTCCCCGGGAAGGGCAGGGCAGGGGTTCATTTTTCATTGTACTTCCCGGCAAAATTATTACAGAAAGAAAAATAAAACTGAGGGTAGGATTATACGAGGGCGATAAAAAGATTACGACATTAAAAACAAATTTTCTTGGGCCGGTTTATCATCGTGAAGCAGAAGAAAAAGAAAAGGATAGTAAACATCATTAACTAATTATATGAATTGGGGACATAAACTGATACTGGTATTTGGATTATTTGCCTGCGGCATGTTGTACCTCGTATATCGTTCTATGAAGGTGAACACAGACCTGGTTAATAAAGAATATTATAAAGATGAATTACGGTACCAGGAAGTAATAGATGGTACGAAGAGTGCCGATTCCCTGAGCAGCGAAATAGAAATTAACCAGCAAAATAAAATGATTACTATTCAGCTGCCTGTAGAAATGAAAAATAGAAAAATAGCAGGCAGTATATGGTTTTATTGCGCTGCTAATGCCGGCAACGACAGGCATATACTCATTGAATTAAATAACGATGCTTTGCAGCGGATCAATAAAAATATTTTTTACCCCGGCCAATACACGGTAAAATTTGACTGGTTTAGCGACAGTAAACATTATCATTCTGAACAACCGCTTATTATTTTATAACCATGTGGCAATTCATCATAGCGGGTTTTACTCTCGGTATTATAAGCAGCTTGCACTGTGTGGGTATGTGCGGCCCCTTGTCCATGGCCCTGCCTCTCCAAAATTTTTTTAAAATTCAAAAGCTTATTTCCATACTTCTTTACCAGTTCGGCCGGATCATTACTTATTCATCTCTTGGATTGATCTTCGGGCTGGCAGGCCGTAAAATTTACCTGGCTGGTTTTCAACAATGGTTTTCTATTGTTATGGGGTTGCTGATGTTATTTTTAGTGATCCAGTATTGGATATTCAAAAAAAGCATGCACCCCGGCTTTCTCAGCCTTTTTTATTATACCGTTCAAAAAGTGATGACAAAAATTCTGAAGACAAGGGGTACGGCTACTTTCTTAGTTTTTGGAATGGCCAACGGCTTTTTACCCTGTGGTATGGTATATATTGCCCTCGCCGGGGCATTGGTGACAACCCGGGTTGAATATAGTGTGTTATTTATGACTATGTTTGGATTAGGAACTTTGCCAGCCATGGTAGCCGTTAGCTGGTTTGGTCAATTCTTTAGTTTATCCCTGCGAAATTCATTCAGGAAAATTGTCCCGGTTTTTATTTCTGTAATGGCAATCATTTTAATTTTAAGAGGAATGAACCTGGGGATCCCGTTTATCAGTCCTGTCTTACAGTCCGCGCAGGGAACTACAATAACCTGTCAGAATTGAATCGTCGTATTTTAATTGAGACAAGAATGAAGAAGGTCCGCCTGCAGAATAAGTAGAATTAATTAAGCAAGCATAAAATGATTCTTTACAAAACACCAAGGTTGTTCTTATTTTTATCCTGGTATCCCCATTCTTCGTTTTTATCAAACTCCTTTCCATTATATGTCCCGAAACGGATAATCGTATAAGCCATCCATAAGATCAAAAAGGGAGAAATGCTGAAAATAAAATAAGCCAGGCCTACCGGTGAATTCATATTAATGAGAAGGCAATAGATCAATAAAATGATTGAAACGAGCGTAACGACAAAGGATGTTTTTTTGAACATAGAAATGATTAATAAGATTATTCAATCCCCGTTTTCATTTAAAGCCGGTAATGTTACAGCAACAGTTGTTCCAATATCCAGTTTGCTCTTAAGATGAACACTTCCATCGAGAAGATCAATATATCTTTTCACAATGGGCAGGCCCAGGCCCGTACCTTCTATGTTTGTCACGTTTTTACCCCTGAAAAATGTAGCAAACAAGTGGTGCTGATCTTCTTCGGGAATACCAACACCTTCATCTCTGATCTCAATTTCAAGATGGCGGTTGTTATTTTTAGTATGGATCCAAACATTTGAATTCGCTTTTGAAAATTTTAATGCATTGGATAAAAGATTGATCAGAATATTTTTAAGCAACCGCTTATCGGTTATAAAACTTTCTCCTCCTTCATAATTGAAATAAATTTCCTGCCCATCTTTTTGTATTGCTTTCATTTCTTCAATAATATCTTCAATGAAATCTTTAACCGCAAAAGAAGAAATATGCACAGTAACTTTTCCTTCTTCTAACTTTCCCAGGGAAAGAAAATCTTCCAACAACCCATTTAAATGATTAACCGAATCTTTGATCCGGCGGATATGCTTTTGCCTTTTTTCATTTTCTTCAGTTGTAGGATATTTGGAGACGAGGGTAGCCGAGGAAAGAATAGTGCTCAACGGTGTACGAAACTCATGCGAGGCCATGGATACGAACCTGCTTTTGATCTCATTCAATTGCTTCTCCTTGTCCAGCGCTTCACTTAATTCCTGTTGAGATTCTTCGAGCTTTTGCAAGGCTTCTTTTAAGATCAGGGTTCTTTCTTCCACTTTTGCCTCCAGTTGTGTATTCAATTTTCGCATGTCATTTGTCATTCGTTCCAGTTCTTTTTGCTGAATCAGCATGTTATTCTCAATTTTTTTTCTTTGCGTTATATCCACAATAAAGGCGATAACAAAAAATTCCTCGTCACGGGTGTAAAAACTAAGACTAACTTCTACCGGCATATCTGATCCATCTTTTCTTCTTGCATTAAGATCACGGCCATGTCCCATGACGCGGTTTTGAGGGTTATTGTAAAATCCTTCGCGTAGGTCCTTATGATGGGGTTTGTAACGTTGAGGAATTAAAATTTCTATCGGGGAACTGATCAGTTCCTCAGCATTGTAACCAAACATTCTCTGGGCCGCCGGGTTTACCAGTATGATCTCACCCTTCCCATTCGTAAGTATAATACCCTCCGTAGCATTTTCAAAAAGGGATATAAGATGTGTAGCATCAATTGCCATAAGGTTCGTTTCAATAAGGCTCAAATTACTGAAAACAAGGGAAGTAAAAAAAGTCAAAGGGAGTCATATAAGTCAAAAGAAGTCATACAAGTCATAAAAGGCAAAGGGTCATATGTGACTTATTTGACTCGTATGACTTATTTGACTCCTATGACTTTCTTAATCTTTTCGGTGAAGCAACTCCTTTTCCATGGAAATAGCCCGGGGAAAAAGAATATCGTTTTCAAGGCGCATGTGTTGAACCAGGTCATTATCCAGCTCAAGCAATTTCAAAAAAGTTACTTTATGATTTACACAGGCGTTCCCGGGCGGAGTGTACTGATCAGTAAGTTCCCTTAACTGGTGAAGAATTTTATTTACTGTTTCATGTTCATGATTCATTACACTTTCTACTGGCTTACGTAAGGTACGCACCAGCAGGCCGGCATAAGATTCTTTGCTGTTGTAGGCATGGGCAATTTGCCTGATATACGGGAAAATGATTTCTTCTTCCTGTAGCAAATGCGGAAGCATTTCAATGACCAACTCATTATATATTTTCAGCAGGTTAGCGAGATAAGGGAATTTTTTTTGATGCCCTTCCGCAAAACGATCCAGGTAGACTCTGACTTCTGGTAATGCTTTTTTTAAATAGTGGTGATGAATATGGATGATGTAATCTGTCAGGAAGTCTATATTCCATTCTTCAAATTTTAATGTGCCGGGAAGACAGATTGTCCGGATAGACTCTTCCAATTCTTTTTTTATAATTGCGATATTAAGTTGTTTGGATTCGCAAACCATTTTCAGAGGCCATTTACCCCCGCAACAGAAATCAATGCTGTATTTGCGAAAAACATCCGCGGTCCGGTAATCGTTGCTAACGATATCGGAAACCGATGAATCCTGGTCTATTCTTGTACTACCCGTTAATACCATAATACCTGCTGAGAATTTTAAAGGAAAATTTGGAGAGAAAATTAAAGGTTTGTAATGGCCTGTTTGCTGATCTTGATCAGGGTTATTACGGAGCCGGAGGTCTTTATATAGCAGCAATACTCCGGATGAAGTCGGGTTTATCTTCTTTTAGTAACCCGCCGATATGAGTCTCGGAGAATATCTGCAAGAGATGTTTTTTATTATCGTCGAGCTTAAAATGAAGCGGGCAGGGATGTTCTTCATTACATTTTCTCAGGCGAAGTACACAACTATCAAATTGTTCCAGGCCATCTATCGCTTCAATTAACTGTAATAAAGTTGTATCAAGTGTTTTACTGTTCAGGGAAAAACCACCATTAGGCCCTTTTACGGAATTAAGGATACCTTTCTTAACAACACGGTTCATGATCTTTCCAAGAAAATGCCTTGGCACAGCTAAGCGATTGGCCATTTCATCAATTCGGATCTTCCTTTTTTCATCGCTCATCATCGATACATAAAGTATCCCCCGCAAGGCATAGCCGAACGATTTAGAGAATATCATATAAAAGTTTTAGTGTTACCCGGCATTAAAAGTATTCTACCTCCGTATCTGCTGTAGTGATGAACATCACCGGGGGGGATGATGTTAGTCAGCCGGAGGGAAAACCCCGTCAAATAGTTTTGCCAAGATTAAATGACATAGTTATCGCTTTTGATTTCCTCACTCTAAATCTTGTCTATATGTATCGCAAATTATTTTTTACAGCTATTGTTGTTTCAGTTGCTGCAATTTTTACAATCTCTTGCGGCAGCGAAGGCGTTAAAAAAGACGAAAAGCCTGTAGATATACAGGAACTCACCGACAAACAAAATGAAACGCACGGTTCAGAGATCAAAGAAGCTGATGTTCAGATCACTCATCCGTTAAACCAGGAATGGGTTGCAGCAGGGAAAGGCATTTATGAGCTAAAATGTCAATCCTGCCACAAGCTAACTGAAGAAAAATTAGTAGGACCCGGCTGGAAAGGAGTGACTCAACGAAGAACACCGGTTTGGATTTTAAACATGGTTACTAATACAGAAATGATGCTGGACAAAGATCCTGAAGCAAGAAAACTTCTTGAGTTGTGTATGGTGCGTATGCCAAATCAGAACCTTATGCTTGACGATGCAAGAAAGGTTCTTGAATTTCAGCGCAGCAATGATGGAGAAAAATAAAAATGCTATAAACGAAAACTCAACAATTGCTTAGCATTTTTTAACTGCCTAAATATTTTTTATGAAAAATTTTCTGAATTTGATTTTACTGATTACAATAGTCGCAGGCTTTTTATGGACAGGCTGCAAACCACGGGGCGCTCAATCAGCTATCAGTGGCGATGCCGCACAAAAAACATATGTTGCTCCCGGCAAGTACGATGAGTTTTATGATTTCGTGTCAGGCGGTTTCAGCGGTCAGATGAGTGTGTATGGATTGCCCTCAGGCCGTTTATTTCGCGTGATCCCTGTATTTTCTGTCGATCCTGAAAAAGGTTATGGCTACAGTGAGGAAACAAAAGCCATGCTCAACACTTCTCATGGTTTTGTTCCCTGGGATGATCTGCATCACATTGCACTATCTGAAACTGATGGCATACAGGATGGGCGTTGGGTTTTTGGAAATGGTAATAATACTCCCCGTATTGCAAGGGTAGATCTGAAAACATTCCGTACTGCAGAGATCATTGAAATTCCTAACAGCGCCGGTAATCACTCTTCGCCGTTTATTACTCAGAATTCAGAATATGTTGTTGCCGGTACCCGGTTCAGTATCCCAATGGATAATGCAAATGGAGATGTGCCCATCAATACATACAAACAGAATTTTAAAGGCACTGTAAGTTTTATTCATGTTGATACAAGCGGTAGAATGAATATTGCGTTTCAAATCCTTTTGCCCGGAGTAAATTTTGACCTGGCAAGAGCCGGAAAAGGAAAATCACATGGATGGGTCTTCTTCAGTTGCTATAATTCAGAAAGAGCAAACACCTTGCTCGAAGTAAATGCAAGTCAGAAGGATAAAGATTTTATTCTTTGTGTAAATTGGAAAAAAGCTGAAGAGTATCTAAAAGCCGGCAAAGCACAAAAAAGAGATGTTGCTTATGCACATAATATATATGATGAGAACAAGCACATGGCAACTTCTACCATTGAAAAAGAAGTGCTGATGCTGGATCCTAAGGATTGTCCTGACATGGTATACTTTATGCCTTGTCCAAAATCACCGCATGGATGTGATACAGACCCCACAGGAGAATATATTGTAGGCAGCGGAAAACTGGCTGCAGTAATTCCTGTTTTTTCTTTCACCAAAATTCAAAAAGCGATTGCGGATAAAAATTACGATGGGGATTACGAAGGCATTCCTGTTTTAAAATATGAGGCTGTATTGCATGGGGAAGTTCAAAAACCGGGGCTGGGACCATTGCATACCGAGTTTGATGCAAATGGAAATGCATATACCTCATTCTTTGTATCATCTGAAATTGTAAAATGGAGATTGTCGGACCTGCAGGTTCTGGATCGTGTTCCAACTTATTACTCTATTGGTCACTTAAGCGTACCCGGCGGACCTACCAGGAAACCCTGGGGCAAATATGTGATCGCTTATAATAAAATTACCAAGGATCGTTATCTGCCAACAGGTCCCGAATTGGCGCAAAGTGCACAATTGTATGACATCAGCGGCGATAAAATGAAACTCATTCTTGATTTCCCTACTATCGGTGAACCGCATTATGCAGAAGCAATTCCTGCCAAACTCATCATGAAAAATTCTCAGAAGATCTACAGGATAGAAGATAATCAAAATCCCTGGGTAGCAAAGGGTGATAATTATGCAAGAGTTGAACGCAAAGGAAACGAGATACATGCTTACATCACCTCTATCCGTTCACATTTTACTCCGGATAATATCGAGGGAGTAAAAATGGGTGATATTGTTTATTTCCATGTCACTAATCTTGAGCAGGACTGGGATATTCCGCATGGCTTTGCGATAAAAGGAGCCAACAACGGAGAATTACTGGTCATGCCTGGTGAAACGCAAACACTGAAATGGGTTCCTGAAAAACCGGGAGTATATCCCTTTTACTGCACTGATTTTTGTTCAGCCTTACACCAGGAAATGCAGGGGTACATTCGTGTAAGTGTTGCAGGCTCCAATGTTCCGCTGACTTTTAGTACAGGAAAAACAGAACCAGGCCCCATCGCGGAATATAAATAATACCAATCATCGTTTCATAGCCCATTGCTTTTGCGCTGGGCTATGAAAAGTAAAAACAAAATTGTATGAAAAAGATATTCCAGGTATTGCCACTACTCACCGCTATTATTTTTTTGATAGCATGCAATAATAATAATAATAAAGAAACAAAAGAAGTTTCATCTTCCAATGAAGCAACGACCAATGCCGGGCAGGCAAGCGTAAAAGATGATGCTTCTATGAAAGACATTGTAAAGGTTGCAGTGGGCTCAGCTGATCACACAACATTGGTAAAAGCATTACAACAGGCAGAATTGGTGGATGTACTCGCTAACCCGGGCCCATTTACCGTATTTGCTCCTACCAATGAAGCTTTTGATAAATTGCCAAATGGGGAGCTTGATGAATTAATGAAAGCCGAAAAGAAAGCTGATCTACAAAATATTTTGCAATATCACGTCACCACCTCAGCGTTGAAAGTTGATTTTTTTAAAGACGGACAGACAATTGGAATGGTGAATGGCGATAAAATTACAGTGAGTATAAAAGACGGAAAAGTAATATTGAATAACTCCGCTACCATTGTTGCATCGGTTCAGGCATCCAATGGTATGGTACATATAATTGATGGTGTGTTGTTACCGCCATCAAAAAAATAAAGCGCCTTACCAGGCCTCCCCAACAGTAGTCGGGGGATGCTTTAAAAACCAGCTACAGGAAGAGAAAGAGTCAAACTAATTATCAAATGAAGAAAAGCCGGGCAGCAGAAGGTCTACATCAAAACTCCCTATTAAGGAATGTGGGTTTAATGAATCATCTCAGCATTGCGTCAAGAATTTTGGTAGCATTTGCATCAGGAGCATTGATTGCTGTATTTTTTTTACCGGTTTGGAGAATTGACCTCTTTGCTCCGCAATATCCCGAAGGCCTGAGTATGTATATCTGGATCAACAATATTACCGGCCAGGTAGATATCATTAACGGATTAAATCATTATATCGGAATGAAACATATCAACGTTGACATGTTTCCTGAATTTAAATTTTTGCCGTATGTAGTTGGTTTTTTTATGATACTGGGAATGGCGGTGGCCATAACAGGAAAAAGAAAATTTTTGCTCTACTATTTGGTGCTTACTGTTATCGGTGGTGTTTTAGCCATGTTTGATTTTTATAAATGGGGGTATAATTATGGACATAACCTTGATCCGACTGCTCCCATACAAGTGCCTGGCCTATATTACCAACCACCTTTAATTGGTCATAAACGATTATTGAATTTTGATGCTTACTCTTTTCCCGATATAGGCGGTTGGATAGTTATAGCTGCAGGTGCCCTGGCATTTACTGTCTGGTTTGCAGAATGGTATCATCAAAGAAAAGTCAGGATCAAGACAAGATCTTTTTCAACTGTGGCAGCCGCCGCCTCCATAATGTTTTTTTTTATTTCCTGTTCAACAAAGCCTGAGCCATTTCAATACGGCAAAGATGTTTGTGATTTCTGTAAAATGGGAATCGTTGATCCCAGGTTTGGCGGAGAACTGATCACGAAAAAAGGAAAACTGTACAAGTTTGATGATGTGATCTGCATGATGCGATATTTAAGATCAGGCCCGGTAAAAGATAAAAACATTTCTCAAAAGCTGGTGATCAATTTTAAAAATTCAAATGATTTTATAGATGTGGACAAGGCCTTTTTCTTTCTAAGCGCTGAGCTCAAATCTCCTATGGGAGGAAATGCCGGGGCTTTCAGGTCTGAATCAGAAGCTGGTAAAATGAATACGACGGGACAGGGAAAAACGATGACATGGAATGATCTGTACAATAAAACTCAATAAGCTTGAAAAAACTATTGACGATACCGGGTTTATTTTTTTTCTCCATAGCTTTTGCCGGAACAATTATTGTTGGCAACGATCAGCCTGTCAAAAGTTTAAAACAAGCCATTGCAATAGCAAGGGATAAAGACACCATTTTGTTGCAAACCGGTATTTATAAAGAAGGGAATATCGTCCTCACAAAATCATTAACTATCATTGGCAGCGGCAATGCAGTGTTGGATGGAGAGAATAAATTTGAGATTCTCACTATCAGCGGGAAAAACATCACTGTCAAAAACATTCAATTCAGGAATTCGGGCTATTCCGCTATGAATGATTATGCTTCAATTAAGGTTGTGGATGCTTTTAATATTACCATTGAAGATAACACGATCACCCATGCTTATTTTGCTATCCATATTTCCAACACTTCCTATGCAACTGTCAGGCATAACACCATTACCGGTTCACCCAAATCAGAACAACTCACCGGTAACGGCATTCATCTATGGAAGTCAACCCATGCCCTGATCGATGGAAATCATTTACAGGGGCAACGGGATGGAATTTATTTTGAATTTGTAAGTTTTTCTACTGTACAAAATAATGTAAGCGAGAATAACATTCGCTATGGTATTCATTTTATGTTCTCCAATGACGATGTTTATTTCAACAATATTTTTAAAAAAAACGGAGCAGGTGTAGCCGTGATGTATTCTAAAAGAGTTAAAATGATAAACAATCATTTTGAACAGAACTGGGGAGCTTCTTCTTACGGCATTTTACTAAAAGATATTTCGGACAGCTATATCCGGCATAACACATTTTTCAAGAACACCATTGGTTTGCACATGGAAGGCACAAGCCGTATGGAGATTGAACAAAACATTTTTAAAGAAAATGGCTGGGCCATTAAAGTGCAGGCAAGTTGTGAAAGCAATGATTTTCATAATAACAATTTTATCGGCAACAGCTTTGATGTTGGTACTAATGGCACCCTGATGCTCAATAAGTTTTACAATAACTATTGGGATAAATATGAGGGCTATGACCTGAATAAGGATGGTCTTGGCGATGTGCCTTATCATCCTGTCAGTATGTATTCCATGATTGTGGAACAAAACCCGAATTCCCTTTTATTGTTAAGAAGTTTTATGGTGAATCTGCTGGACAAAGCGGAGAAAGCCATTCCGGGTTTAACTCCTGAAAACCTGGTTGACGAAAAACCCATGATAAAACCAGTTAAGTTATGATCCGCATTGAAAACATAAGTAAGCGATTTAAAAAATTGCAGGCGCTGGATAAAGTATCGGGACAGTTCGATAAAGGTCAGGTGATTTCACTGATTGGTCCAAATGGCTCAGGGAAAACGACACTTATTAAATGTATTCTTGGAATGGTGAAAGCGGCCAGTGGAAAAATTTATGTGGATAATATGCTGATCAATGGCGATCCTTCCTACCGGGATAAAATTGGTTACATGCCACAGATAGGCCGTTATCCTGATAACATGAAAACAGGCCAGCTTTTTACGATGATGAAACATATCCGCAATGCTTCGGAAGAAAATCTTGATACTGATCTGATCATTAAATTTAATCTCATTTCTGTTTTTGATAAGCCCATGCGGACCCTGAGCGGTGGCACCAGACAAAAAGTGAGTGCCGCGCTTGCTTTTTATTTCAATCCTGATATTTTGATTTTGGATGAACCGACGGCCGGCCTCGACCCCCTTTCATCTGAAATTTTGAAGGAAAAAATTATTGCGGAAAAGAAAAAGAATAAATTAATTCTCATCACTTCACATATTCTAAGCGACCTGGATGAGCTCACCACGCATATCATGTACCTGCAGGATGGAAAACTTCAATTTTTCAACGACATTGAAACTTTACGTGAAGAAACAGGGGAATTGAAATTGGGGAAAGCCGTTGCAGCAATGATGAAGGGTCAGCAATTGGATAGTATGTGGATTAATAAAATGTTATTGAATAAAAATTCGAATTAAAGAATGCTATGCTGAAATTGTCGCGATATGTTTTATATGATATTCTAAGGAGTAAGGTCATCATTGCTTATACCATTTTTTTATTTGTGATCTCGATGAGTTTATTCAGAATGGAAGAAAACAGCGGCAGAGCCATGCTGAGCCTGTTGAATATTGTGCTGATTGTTGTACCGTTGATCAGCATGATCTTCGCCACCATTCACTATTATAATTCCTACGAATTTATTGAACTGATGCTGGCCCAACCCATGAGCCGCACAAGGATTTTGATGAGCGAATACAGCGGCGTAGTTATTTCTTTACTCAGCGCATTTTTCATAGGCGTGGGAGTCCCTGTTATCTTTTTTTCAGCTGATGCAACCGGGCTGGCAATGATCTTTACCGGTTGTATGTTAACGCTTGTATTTACTTCCATTGCATTTTGGGCGTCGGTGAAAGCAAAGGATAAAGCAAGAGGCATTGGTTTTGCTCTGCTACTTTGGTTTTATTTTTCTCTTATTTATGATGGGTTGATCTTATTGATACTTTTTTCATTCAGCGATTACCCATTGGAAAAATTAACGCTCGTATTATCTGCTCTTAATCCTGTTGATCTTGGCCGCATCTTCATTATGCTGAAAATGGATGTAAGCGCCCTGATGGGCTACACCGGCGCACTTTACCAGGATTTTTTCGGAAGTTTTACCGGTATGTTATTCACGACGGGAATTATGTTTCTATGGGCATTTCTGCCATTGATATTTGCAATCAGAAATTTTAAAAGAAAGGATCTTTAAACAAAAAATAATTTTATGGAAAGTCAACTTCTTACTAAAACACTCGCTCAAATTGTAAATGAAAATCATCAGGCCGCGTCTGTATTTGAAAAATACGGCCTTGATTTTTGCTGCAAAGGAAAACGTTTATTGGAAAAGGCTTGTATAGAAAAAAGCCTATCACAGGAAATTGTTTTGCATGAGCTGGAAAACCTGTCGCAACAACAAACAAAAGAGATCATTGACTTTAATAATTTATCACTTAAGGAATTAACGGAGTATATTATTTCAAGGCACCACGCCTACGTAAAACAGGAGGGGCCACAAATAATTGCTTACCTGCACAAGGTTGCCGCTAAACATGGTGAACGCCATAATGAGTTATACAGGATTTTTGAAAATTTTGCGAGCCTGAAAGAAGAATTGGAAAACCATATGCATAAGGAAGAACAGATACTTTTTCCAAGAATAATCGAACTTGAGAATGCAGATGAATTATTCTGCGACAGGATCACTCTTAATTACCTGCAGGCTCCCGTGTCAGTGATGGAACATGAACATGAGCATGCGGGAAAATTATTGGAAGAGATCCATCGTTATTCAAGTAATTATACTCCACCGGCAGACGCTTGCACAACTTATCGCCTGGGTTTTGCAGCTCTCCGGGCATTTGAATCGGATCTGCAT
>Ga0184636_1000270_pt1 | contig 12653 bp, 6 predicted proteins | sample PLM3_60_b2_FD_133164 | JGI IMG/M metagenome (GOLD analysis project Ga0184636, IMG submission 133164) | Groundwater sediment microbial communities from an aquifer in East River, Colorado, USA - PLM4_90_b2 | ecosystem: Environmental > Terrestrial > Soil > Riparian zone | place: USA: East River... | reverse complement strand
TGCTTACCTCCATTATTAAAGAAAACCGCATTAGCCGTATGCGGCCATAAACCAGTAGTTTGACCGGTAACATACGGAAATCCGTTTTTGTCAAACTGAATACCATATATCTGGTCGTAACCACTGGTGCCTAAGTAAGTGGAGAGGGTCAATGAAGTGCCTGATATGACTGCAACAAAGCCGTCAATAACACCGTTGAAATTTTGCCCGATAGTACCTGTATGATTCCCGGGGAAATTATTGCTTTGTGTGCCGCCCGCAACATAAAGATTACCATTAACAGGATCTATGGATAAAACGTACGCCGCATCATCACCGGTGCCTCCCATGTATGAGCTAAAACTAAGAGCAGAAACATCAGGTGCTAATTTCAAAACCAGCGCATCCTGGTTATGCGAGCCTCCCTTATTAGTTAATTGAAATCCCGAAACCAATGGAAAATTATTTGACTGTGTACATGAGGCTAAATAAATATTTCCGGCATTATCAAGATTAACCTCGCTTCTGCATTCATCACCGTAATTATATTGTAAGGTTGGATTTGCTGGATTATTGCTGCCGCTATACGCTGTTATATTAGCTCCATCATCTCCTGATCCCCCGATCCTTTTGGAACCGATCAGCCCTGTACCGGAAGCATTTAATTTTGTAACAATTATATCAAAAGCTCCTCCTGGTCCTATTAAACCACCATTGCCGGAAGGAGTGGTTGGATAATCAGAAGAATTAGTGCGTCCCGCTACAATCAAATTACCTTGAGGATCACAAATTAAACTTTGAGGAAATTCATTGCCCCCACCGCCTAAGTATGTTGCATAAGTGCGGAAGCGACCATCTGGTGAGAGTTTAATAATACCGATATCGATCGGCCAGGGATTAATACCGCCTGCATAATTGGTTTGAAATGTACCCGGCGAAACCGGGAAACCACTGTTAAAAACAATTCCCCCCCCAAACATGCTTCCGTCAGGTCCGTAAGTAGCCGTGAACCCCCAGTTATCTGCCGTACTGCCGCTAAATGAACAAAATTTTATACTGGGGTCGATAATAAGAGTAGAAGAAGGATCGTAATTTTTAACCTCAAAACTTACAATATTATTTCTCAAAACAAATTTGCAGCTAACATCTTTTCGTTCTTTTTCTGAATGCTGGTAGCAATAGGGAGCAAGCTCTTTAAGCTCTCCGACAGATGTGCCTATCACCAGTTCTTTATTCTTTATTTCAAGTTTATCAGGACCCTTGTATTTTAATGCTATGCGGGAAATATCAGCGCCGGGCTTTATTATCAGGTCATATTTCACTCCGCCATTATTAGAATAATAACGTACATCTACATTGGGATAAATATCTTTTACCGTAATCCCCTGGTAAATTTTACAATCCCCCGCCCATTTTGAAGGATCATTCCCGATAAAATAATTATTATATCCCGGCAAGGGCTTATCGGCAACGACCTCAGGATTTTCTTTGCCGTTTAAAAACTGGACCTGGTAAATATGTGAATGAACAGTAACACCTGATTCTTTACTTGCAGGGTTTGATTTTACGCCGTGGTTATGCATGAGATCAGCAATCTTTGCCCAATCCCTGGGGTTATGCTGTAACACTGAAAAGCCTTGCCCTTGTACATAAAATGCACCGGCATTAACCTGGCCTAAGAATTTAATACTTTTATCCCACTGTCCTTTATTTTCAATAAATTCTATATTACCATATTGTGCTTTGAGAGCCGTGACAGGGAGAAGGCAGTAAACAAGAAGTATGTAAAGGTTACGGTTCAATTTTCTTTTTACCAATTTAACTAAAATCACCGGGATTTATTTTAAAATCTTCTGTTAAGAAATACGGCTCCAGACTGTTTTACCCTTTTGTGACGAAAGAAAATTTTTCAAGTGCAAATTTTCGGCCGAAACAAGGTCCGGATCATTGTCTAAAATTTTCATAGCTAAACTTCTGGCAGTTTCCAGCAATGGCCTGTCTTGGACTATACTTGCCAGCTTAAAGTTTAATTCTCCGCTCTGTCTTGTGCCCTCAATATCCCCCGGTCCGCGAAGGTCGAGGTCTTTTTCAGCTATCACAAACCCATCGTTTGTCGAGGTCATGATATTCATTCTTTCCCTGGCTTCTTTACTAATATTGTTACCCGTCAAAAGAATGCAATAACTTTTTTCAGAACCGCGTCCCACCCTGCCACGTAATTGATGTAACTGGGAAAGACCGAATTTCTCTGCACTTTCAATGACCATTACCGTTGCATTGGGCACATTCACTCCTACTTCAATCACCGTTGTCGAAACCATGATCTGGGTATCGCCAATAACAAACCGATGCATATTTGTTTCTTTTTGCACAGATTTTTGTCGGCCATGTACCATACTTACCCAGTATTTGGGCTCAGGAAAATATGCCTTTACGTTTTCGTATCCTTTCATCAGGTTCTCATAATCCATTTTCGCACTTTCTTCTATGAGAGGAAAAATAATATAGACCTGCCTGCCCCTTCCTATTTCGGCCTTGAGAAAATTCATTACAGCGGGCCTCTTATTTTCATAACGATGGACGGTAGTAATAAGTTGTCTTCCGGGAGGCATTTCATTCATAATACTGTAATCAAGATCGCCATACGCTGTCATTGCCAATGTGCGGGGAATGGGTGTAGCTGTCATTACTAAAATATGCGGAGGAACTTCAGCTTTTTCCCACAACCTGGCCCTTTGTGCAACGCCAAAACGATGTTGTTCATCAACAATAGCAAAACCTAAATTTTTAAATTGAACTACCTCTTCAATTACCGCATGTGTGCCTACAAGGATCTGGAGATTGCCACTTGCCAGCCTGCTTAAAATCTCTTTTCGTTTTGCAGTTTTTGTTGAGCCCGTCAATAATTCTGTTGTAACAGGCATATCTTTTATAAGTGCGACAATACTATTATAATGCTGCCGGGCAAGGATTTCCGTTGGAGCCATCATGCAGGCCTGGTAGCCATTATCGATAGCCAGCAACATGGTCAATAATGCCACGATGGTTTTTCCACTGCCAACGTCTCCCTGTAATAACCTGTTCATTTGATGGCCTGTGGCTGTATCGGCCCTGATCTCTTTAATCACTCTTTTTTGAGCCCCCGTTAATTCAAATGGCAGGTAATTGCTGTAAAAACCGTTAAACAGATCTCCTACCTTATCAAAAACAACCCCTTTGGACAAGCGGTGACGTTGCATTCTCAATCTTCCTAATCGTAATTGTGCTAAAAAAAGTTCTTCAAATTTTATCCTGGTCACAGCCTGTTCATATTTCTCTAAAGAAGCAGGAAAATGAATTTGTTTATAAGCCTCGTAGCGCGGCACCAGTTTCATTTGCTTCAAAATATTGACGGGTAAATTTTCAGGAATATTTTTTTCTGCAAGGATGCTAAATAAAACCTTTGTCAGTTTGCTGATAGGCCTTCCGCCTAATCCTCTTGACTTTAATTTTTCTGTGCTTGGATATACGGGTTCGAGATAATTTTTTCCTTCTGTTTTTTCTTCAGTCAGTAATTCCATTTCAGGATGAACCATTTGCGGATGCCCCTGATAAAATGCAGACCTGCCATAAACCAGGTAAGTTTCTCCTGCTTTGATTGATTTTTGTATCCAGTTTAATCCTTCAAACCAAACCAATTCAAGATAACCTGATTTGTCTTTTAACTGCCCGACTAATCTTCTGAAATTTTTTTGTCCTGCTAATTCAATTACTGATAATTTGCCTGCTACTTGTATGTATTCAGTTTGGGGAGTAATGTCACTGATAAGATTAACCTTTGTTTTATCAACATGGCGGTAGGGAAAGTGATTCAAAAGATCATTAAATGTAAAAATGCCCAGTTCTTTTTTTAAAAGATCGGCTCGCTGCGGCCCTACTCCTTTTAAATATTCGATGGGGTTGGCTAATATATCGGGTGAAGAGGAGATGAAAAATAATTTCAGCAAAAATAGCAGAGAGAATTGGGAAATTGCGGAATTGGGAATTTGGAATAAAAAATCTAATGAAGAAGGGACGGGGCCATACCTGATTCCTGACTCCCAATTACAAATTCCTTGTAAAAATTACTCAATGGCTTCGCGCATTGATTTTTCCCACAAAACGGTTTGACGTCCCTGCAGGTATTTAAAAAAACCACGTACCATGCAAATATTCATAAATACAAAGTAAAAAGGTATATTCAAAATTCCCATTTGCCAGCCAAGGGCTATAAAAAATCGTCCGGCAAGAGCTAAAAAATAAAACAGGCCCTGGGCCAAAAGAAAATAATTGAAGATCAAACCCTGTTCATTCGCTACCAGCCAGCCATTGCAGATTAAAATAACCATGATCAAAACGGGGCAGGCAGCCCAACGCAATAAGCGGCGGGAAAGATATTGAAAACTCAATCCGGGGTATTTAAAAATATTAAAGCATTGCGTTAAATAACTGATAGCCTGGTACGTTCCGGCAGCAATGCGGATCTTTCTTATTTCTTCATCCCGCAAAGAAGCCGATGGAGTTTCCACAGCATAAGCACAGGGTTCATATTCTATTTTATATCCATCAAGACATACCTGCATGGAAATAATAAAATCATCCAGGATCAACTGGTCATCCAGAGAACGGAATAATTCGCTGCGAATGGAAAACAGTTCACCCGCAGCTCCGACCACGGTATTAAAATTGGCGTCCTGTTGTTTCATAAATGATTCATACTTCCAGTACAAACCTTCTGCCCTTCCGACTGCGGAAGTTTGATCGTCGTTCAGTATCTTTTTTTCTCCGGCCACACCGCCCACTTTTTCATCTTTATAATGTTGAACAATAGCCCTGATACATCCACTGTTCAGCATCGAATTTGCATCGCTGAAAATTACAATCGGTGTTTGCACAAAACGCATGGCTCTTTTAACAGCAGCTAATTTCCCTTTTCTTTCCGATTGATGGAGTTGAGTAATGAATTCATGCTGACCGATCAACTCAGGGGAATTGTCGGTTGAACCATCCGTAATGAATATGACATTGAACAGATCGGCAGGGTAATCAATTCCGAGTGTGTTTTTTATTTTCTGTGGCAAAATTCTTTCTTCATTATACGCTGCCACTATTAATGTTACAGGCAACAGTTCAGTCGTCTCTTTTCTATTGAAAAAGAGAAAAAAACGCTTGATGTTATTTAACACAAATAATATAATGCCATAACCGATATAGCAGTAAAACAACACCCCCAGGGATATCCAGAAAAATATTTCCGCAGCAGTCATTTTAAAATAAGGATTTCAAGTTAGGCAAAATCCCGCGTTGGCAGCTGTTTAAATTTTTTTTAACCCCGGAACAATAAAAAAAATATTGCTTTTTCTGGTAATTCTTTCTATTTTCCCCTTCCAATATCTGCTTTGAGCCACCGAAAAACCATGAGATCAAGATGAAAAGCCTCCAGTTCCTGCTTCAGATCAATCTGAATTTTGCGGATTATAAATTTGCGCTTCTGTGTTTTACCACTGCTTTTGTTGTGGCCATGGTGGCCGTTCCGCCTCTTATACTTATCGTTAAAAAATTTCAGCTGTTTGATAACCCGGGATCCCGGAAAGAACACTCCATTCCTACCCCGACCCTCGGTGGTATCGCCATTATGGCCGGACTTATGGTCTCGTTGGTCATGTGGTTTCCATTCGCCTTTACACGTGAAATAATGACCTGCTTTTTTTCTATCGTTATCTTATTTGGGATGGGTATAACTGATGATTTGAAAGATCTCTCGGCAAAATATAAATTCATCGTTGAAATAGCTCTTGCTGTACTTGTCACATTATCCGGTGTAAGAATCACCAGTTTCGGAGGTTTGTTCGGATTGAATGAATTACCCATCTCTGCGCAATATATTTTTACCATACTGGCCATGGCAGGTATTACAAATGCGTTTAATCTTATTGACGGCATTGATGGTTTGGCCGGCGGCTTAAGTTTTATGAGCCTTATTATTTTAGGGATCTTTCTCACTATCTGCGGAGATAAAAGTTTTGCATTGATCGCCTTTGCCATGGCAGGAGGCGTATTGGCTTTTTTGTATTTTAATATGAATCCTGCAAAAATTTTTATGGGCGACACTGGTTCACTGGTATTGGGCTTTGTCATTGCAATTCTTTGTACCAGGCTGATACAATTCAATAGTTCGCTTACACAACCTGTACTAAAAAACTCTCCTCTTATAGCTCTGGCCATTGTATTGATCCCCGTGTTTGATACCATGCGGGTTTTTGCGTACAGGATCTGGAAAGGGAAGTCACCTTTTCACCCCGATAAAACACATATCCATCATTTATTAACCAATGCCGGTTTCAGCCATGGCCTTACAGCAAGACTAATCTGCATTATTCATGGATTCATTTTAATTGAAGTTTATTGGTTAAAAGAATGGTGGCCTGAATTTATTCTTTTCATGCTGTTGGCAGCGGTAACAGTTGTAACCATTGTATTTTATAATATGCGCTTCCTGAAAAAAAGGATAGTTGCCAATAGTCAATTGAAAAATTTCGGATTGAATTAGGTCGCCTGTAAAATTTTCATAAGTATACATTCTTCAGTTGAAAGCTTTTCGCCGGTTACAACCGGTTCCCTGAAAAATTTTTCTGATTGCTTTTTACAATACATATCCGGTATGGCCGGGTGTATATAATATTTTTTGCAAACCGATCTTGTATTACCTGATTTTTTTGCAACAATATCCAATGCATCCACTACTTTCTTTTTTGCTTCGGTTTCTGTTTCGCAGGGACCAAACTCCCTGAGAACTCCAATGGCATGAATTGTACCGGTCCATGTTCTGAAATCCCTGGTTGTAAAATCGCCACCACCGATATTCTTTATATACTCATTCACCATGCCGGAATCAATTGATCGTCGTTCACCGTTTTCATCATAATATTGAAATAATTCCTTGCCCGGAATATCCCTGCATTGTTTTACGATCCGGGCCAGCCTGCGACCTTTCAGATCTATTTCATGATACACTCCTTTCTTTCCTTTAAAGCTGAATTTAACTGTGCTTCCATTGATCGCTACATGCTTGTCTTTTAAAGTCGTTAACCCGAAGGAGCCATATAATTTTTCATACCCGTTATTGCCGATCCGTATATTGGTCTGTTGCATAATAATGACAAGAGCAGCTAAAATTTTTTCTAATGGCAGCCTTGGTTTTGCAAGGTCTTTTTCCAGTTGCCGGCGAATGACCGGGAGTCTTTTCCCGAATTCAAGTAAATGAAAGAATTTGGTTTGATTACGAAATTCACTCCACAATGAATGATAACGATATTGTTTTCTTTTTTTTGCATCCAGCCCTGTTGCCTGTAAATGACCGTTAGGCAAACAACAGATCCATACATTTTGCCATGCAGGAGGGATAACTAATTTTTTGATCCGCTGAATTTCATTCTTATCCATTATTCTTTTCCATCTTTAAAGTAACTGAAATTCTTTCCCCGCCTTGCTCTTTTTATTCCGGGGTCCTTGTCAGAAACATATACAAGACGAATGGCCTCTGCGCTTTTTTCTCCATCCTGCAACAAGCCTCTTAACTTTCGTTTTGAGATCCTGAATCCGGGCACTGTTTTCATAAATTGCTATTGTATAAATATCATGCCCGTAAAAACTTTTTACAGATGGCATACTTCATGCTTTATTTGGTTAATGCCTTGACCCCTGGCGGCAAGAAAAGCCGGGTACCCTACGCACCAATCATCTCCTTAAGCAAGGTTAATAGCAACCGGCAAGGGTGAGGAACAATTAGGTGGGTAAAAAAATACTCACTTTCGGCTTATACCATTAGTCATAACTCCTAACCATATTTGAAAATTTTAAAAAAAAGAAAAATTCTGCTTGTAAAAAACTTATTGTTCATAATCAAATCTTTCAGCGATGAGCCTGTTACAAAAAGTTAAAAACAGTTTTTTTAATAACGAGAATGATAATGGGGACGGCAATGGAAAATCCGGGGTAAAGACCGGGGATAATTTTAAATTACCTCAGGGTCGTTCGGATTGGCTCAATGCTTTAAAAGAAAGCGAATTCCGCCACCGTAATCTTATACACGGTCTGCCTGCTGCTATTTATACTACCGATAAGGAGGGTTATATCACTCTTTATAACGAAGCTGCTGTGGAACTCTGGGGTCGGCGGCCGGAGATCGGAAAAGAAATGTGGTGCGGCTCATGGAAGATTTACCAGCCGGATGGCATCACTCCTGTTTCCCTTGACTCCTGTCCAATGGGCATTGCACTGAAAGAAGGCCGCAAAGTGAATGACCAGGAAATAATTATTGAACGACCCGATGGTACAAGAAGAAATGTTATGCCCCATCCCGAACCCATTTTTGATAAGAAAGGGAATATTGTAGGTGCTGTAAATATGCTTCTGGATATTACTGAACAAAAAATTGCGGAAGAAAATATGGCAAGGCTTGCCGCCATTGTACAATCATCTGATGATGCCATTTTGAGTAAAACATTGGATGGAGTTATTACAAGCTGGAACGCTGCAGCACAACGTTTATTTGGCTATAGAGAAGAAGAAATAATTGGTCAGCCTGTTACAAAATTGATCCCGCCGGATCGCATAGAAGAAGAAATACTGATACTTACCCGTCTTGGAAAAGGTGAGAGAGTTGAGCATTTTGAAACAAAACGCATCACTAAAGACGGAAAATTACTCGATATCTCTTTAACTATTTCGCCGGTTAAAGATTCAAAAGGAAAAATTATCGGCATTTCGAAAATTGCCCGGGATATTACTGAACAAAAAATCGCGGAAGAAAATATGGCAAGGCTTGCCGCCATTGTACAATCATCTGATGATGCCATTTTGAGTAAAACACCGGATGGAATTATTACAAGCTGGAACGCTGCAGCAGAGCGATTATTTGGCTACAGGGAAGAAGAAATAATTGGTCAGCCTGTTACAAGATTGATCCCGCCGGATCGCATGGAAGAAGAAACCCTGATACTTGCCCGTCTTAGAAAAGGTGAGAGAGTTGAGCATTTTGAAACAAAACGCATCACTAAAGACGGAAAATTACTCGATATCTCTTTAACTATTTCACCGGTTAAAGATTCAAAAGGAAAAATTATCGGCATTTCGAAAATTGCCCGGGATATAACGGTGCAAAAAAAGCTGAACGAAGGTTTGCGTGAAAGTGAGGAGAGACTACGCATTGCCACTGAAGCAGCAGAACTTGGAACCTGGGATCTTGATCTGAAAACAGGCCGTTCAATTCCTTCATTGCGACACCAGGAAATTTTCGGTTATAATGATCCTGAAAACTGGAGTTCTGAAAAGTTTTTCAGCTATGTTCACCCGGAAGAAATGGAATCGACAAGAAAATTTGTGGAAGAAGCTTTTAAAACCGGTTCAATAGCGTTCGAAACCCGTATCCTGAAAGATGATAAATCGGTACGATGGTTAAAAATAAATACCAAGGCCCTGTTTGAAAAAGATATTCCTGTAAGATTATTAGGAACTGTCCTGGACATTACGGAAGAAAAACAAGCTGATCAATTGCTTAAAGAAAACGAAGAACGTTTACGAATGGCCATCGAATCAACCAGATTAGGAACCTGGGAGTATCATCCATTAACAAAGGAGATCTCATGTTCCGAAGAATGCAAAATAATTTTTGGCGTTCCGGGTGATTTCATACCCGGTAACGAATTTGTATACAAGCATACCCATCCTGATGACAGAGAGTTTGTAAAACTGGAGGTAAAAAAAGCGACAGACCCTGATGGATCAGGCAACTGTGAAATTGAATACAGGATCATCCGCGACAGTGATAACGAAGTACGATGGGTGAAAGTGAGGGGGAAAGCTTTCTTTAACAGCAAGCGACAACCCGAACGGTTTATCGGAACGATGCTGGATATCTCGGAGGAAAAAACACAACAGGAAGAACTCAGGGAAAGTGTGGAACTTTTTCAAACAATGGCTGATAACGTTCCGGCCATGATATGGATGTCGGGAACCGACAAATTTGATGACTATTTTAATAAAACCTGGCTCGAATTCACGGGCAGAACAATTGAAGAAGAAAGCAATGAAGGATGGCTGGAAGGAGTGCACCCGGACGATATACAAAAATGTATCGATACCTATAATACTTCGTTCCGGGAACAAAAAGGGTTTTACCTGGAATACCGCCTTCGCAGACACGATGGGCATTATCGCTGGATAGCGGATAAATCAGTTCCAAGATATTCTCCCGATGAAGAATTTCTCGGGTTCATCACTGCCTGTATAGATATCGATGACCAGAAAAGATTCAGAGAAAAGATCCAGGACAGCGAATTATTATTCAAAACCATTTCCAACGCTTCACCTGCGGGTTTGTGGCTCACTGATGAAGAAGGGCAAAATATTTTTGTGAACGACACATGGATACACTGGACGGGAAGATCGCTTGACCAACAACTCCTTCAGGGTTGGGTAGGCAGCGTTATTGAGGAAGACACAGAAACTGTTGTAAATAAATTTCACCTGTCATTCACACAACGAAAATATTTTAATACAGAATTCAGGTTCAGGAAAACAGATGGCCAGTTACGATGGGGTTTGGCTGAAGGTTATCCTTATTATGATATCACTGAAACATTTGCGGGGTATGCCGGTTCTATAACCGACATTACTGAAATAAAAAAGCTCGAACAACGGAAAGACGATTTCATTAAGATGGCCAGCCATGAGTTAAAAACGCCCATTACTTCCATCAGTGGTTATGTGCAATTACTGCAGAATATTTACAATGAATCAGACAATGAGCGTCTGCATTCATCTAAATCAATAGTCAGGTCCTCTCTTGGTACTATTTCAAAACAGGTCGCCAAGCTTACAAGGCTGATCACTGAATTGCTTGATCTTTCAAAAATTGAATCAGGTAAACTTGAATTGAATAAAACTGAATTCGACCTGGCCAGCCTGGTTGAAGAAACTGTGCAGGATGTGCGGCATACTACGGCAAAACATGCCATTATCCTGCATAATGATTTTGAGGGAAAGCTATATGCCGATAAAGATCGCATTGCACAGGTTTTATTGAACCTGCTGACAAATGCAGTAAAATATTCACCCGATTCGGATGCTATTGAAATCTATGTTGAAGGGGCTGGCAAATTTGTAATGATGAGGATCAGGGATCATGGCATTGGAATTGAAAAAAAAGAACATCAAAAAATTTTCGAACGCTTTTACAGGGCTGAAGGAAAAAGCGAACAGACCTATCCCGGCTTTGGCATTGGTCTTTTCATCGCCAGCGAGATCATTCACAGGCACCAGGGAACGATATCAGTAGAAAGTGAAAAAGGAAATGGAGCTGAATTTACAGTTATGTTGCCGCTGAATTTAAAAAGAAAGGACTGAACAAAACCTTCGATGGGCATTATCATCATACGATTGAATAGTTAAGCTGTTTAAATTTTATATAATTTTTTATCAACCTTTTATCTCTGTTCCAATTCTCTGGTTCTTTTGTGGTAAAAATAAATCCTGCAGACAAGGAGGCAGGAGGTACACAAGGAAAACACAGAGTTTGCCTGGTAATTACCGGATAGTTGATAAATACGAACAGACAATTAATTTTGTTCTGAAAACAAATGGAATGGATAAAATTGCCCGGATTTTAGTAGTGGATGATGATCCCGATATCGGGACGATGATCAAAATGATGCTGGAGTATAAAGGCTATGCTGTCACAGTAGCTGAAAGAGCTGATCATGCCCTGGAAATTCTCCGGGATAATGATTTTGACCTGGTCATAATGGATATGCTTTTATCCGGGGTGAATGGAACTGATGTTTGTGCCGTTCTCAAACAAAACAATTTGTTTTCTCCTATACCGGTCATGATGATCTCAGCACACCCGAATGCTAAAGAAGCCTGCATCCGGGCCGGGGCCGATGATTTTATTTCAAAGCCCTTTGATATGCAGGATATGCTTGCAAAGATCAGTCATCTTATAAAAAAGAGAAAGGATCCTGAACCAATACAGTAATAAAATTTAAAGCGATCATCCGACATGAATGATTTTTTCAGACGACTTTCCCTGCCTGTAAAATTATTACTGCTTGTACTGTTCCCGCTTGCCCTGATCATTTATCTGACCTTTGAAATATACAGTGAGAAAAATAAAAGGGTAGAACTGCTAAGCGGCTATCTTAACCGCATTAATTTATCCGCAGATATTTCAAACCTTATAAATGCTTTGCAACTGGAGAGGTAGCGGGAGACTCCTGTCTTGCAGGAAAAATTTTACTGGTAAACCCTGATATAGTCCAGGATCAACCATTGTGGAAAATAAGTGGCAGCATCAGGATTGCCCGGCCAATTGCCCCCCACAGCCATATTCACAATCAAAAAGAAATCTTCATTAAAAGGGTAGTTGTTGGTACCGAAATCATTGCTGGTATAAGTGGAATAAACATTTCCGTCGACCAGCCATTTTATCTGGTTCTGTTTCCATTCGATAGAAAAAACATGAAACTCATCATTGAAAATTCCTGATGGCAATGTATAGTTTCTACCCAATTGCGTACTGCCTGGCCCGGGGCCAAAATGTAATGTGCCATAGGTCCTGTTGGGTTCATGGCCTATCATCTCCATCATATCAATCT
>Ga0184636_1000269_pt1 | contig 12654 bp, 10 predicted proteins | sample PLM3_60_b2_FD_133164 | JGI IMG/M metagenome (GOLD analysis project Ga0184636, IMG submission 133164) | Groundwater sediment microbial communities from an aquifer in East River, Colorado, USA - PLM4_90_b2 | ecosystem: Environmental > Terrestrial > Soil > Riparian zone | place: USA: East River... | reverse complement strand
ATGCCCTTTCCGTTGTGAATTTTGCTCTGTACGGAAATTCTTTGGAGATACTTACCGGGTAAGACCGATCTCCGACGTCATTGAGGAAGTTAAAAACCTAAAACATCGACTGATCATGTTCAATGACGATAACATCATCGGCAACCCTTCTTATTCAAAGGAGTTGCTCACCGCCCTGATCCCTCTTAAGAAAAAATGGATCGGGCAGGCCTCCTTATCTGGCTTGAAGGAGGTCGAACATATCGCATTGCTTGCCAAAAGTGGATGCATGGGTCTCCTGATCGGGTTCGAATCCCTCTCCAAAGCAAACCTGGTCCAGTCTCAAAAATATCAGAATGATCCAAAACAGTATCGGGAAATCATCGATGCCCTCCATCGGTTTGGCATCACCATCTGGGGATCTTTTATTTTTGGCTTCGACGAGGATGAGCCTTCTGTTTTGGAGGAGACAGTGACCTTCGCCATCCAAAGCAAACTCTTCTCTGCGGTCTTCGCCCTTCTGACGCCCTATCCGGAAACGACCTTCTATCAGCGGGTCAAGAGAGAGGGGCGGTTGGTTGAAGATCAATGGTGGCTATTGGAAAGACCGGAGGAATCTGCTCCCCATTTCCTTCCAAAGAAAATGAGCCGCGAGTTACTCCGGGAGGGCTGGAAAATGGCTTGGAAGGAATTCTATTCCCTTCCTTCCATAGCGAAACGATTTCACTTCAATTATCCACCCACTCTGATCAACCGTTTGGTCTACTTCCCCTTCCAGTTGATGCAGCGGCGGTTCACACAGAAAAAGATCATCGAGGGAAAACGGAGATATCGTACCCGTCTATTCTGAAGCGCGATATCCACATGCCTTATTCGGACATCGCTTGAGGGTTCCTCCCTTTCCCTGCTTCTCAACAAGAAATGGAAAATCGCACTGGGGACACTTCTCCGGAATGGGTTTGTCCCATAAGGCATAGGTACATCGGGGATAGTTGGTGCAGCTGTAGAAGGTCCTCCCTTTTCGAGTCCTTCGTTCAACAATCATCCCATCGCATCCCTCTTGAGGGCAATGGACACCGGTATCGACGGGCTTGGTAAATTTACAGGTGGGGTAATCGGAACAGGCCAGGAACCTTCCAAACTTTCCGCTCTTGATGACCATCGGGCTCCCGCATTTTTCGCACCGGGCTTCAGTCTCCTCTTTCTTTTCCTCATTGCCCTCCACTTCCCGGGTATACCGGCATTTGGGGTAGGCCGAACAGGCTAAGAAATAGCCCCTTTTCCCCCACCGCTTCACCATCTTTGAACCGCATAGTTCGCAGAAGGCATCCGTGGGAATCTTCTCCCTCTTCACATCCCGCATGGAGACCTTCGCCATCTCCAGATCCTTCTGAAAAGGATGGTAAAACTCTTTCAGTGTTTCCACCCACCCCTTCTCCCCCTCTTCAATCTTATCTAAATTCTCCTCCATCTGAGCTGTGAACTCCACATCAAGAATATCGGGAAAGTTCACCACCAGAAGGTCATTCACCATCAGCCCCATCTCCGTGGGAGCAAATTTCCCCTTCTCCAATTTCACATACTCCTTCTCCTTAATCGTGCTTAAGATCGCAGCATAGGTAGATGGTCTTCCAATCCCCTTCTCCTCCAATTCCTTGATCAACGTGGCCTCGGAGAAACGGGGAGGCGGTTGGGTGAAATGTTGTCGTGGGGTGAGACCTAAGAGTTCCAAGGCCTCTCCTTCGGACAACACGGGGAGTCGTTTTTCTGCATCTTCTTTCTCATCCTTTCGGTCGGCGGACAGGTTGTTATCCTCTCCTTCCACATAAAGGGCCATAAATCCCTGGAAGGTCGGAATCGTTCCCACGGAAGTGAAAATTGCCTCATCCGCTTTAATCTCCACGGTCGTCTGAAGAAAGACTGCAGAAGCCATTTGAGAGGCGACGAAGCGATCCCAGATCAGCTTGTAAAGCGCCCATTGATCCTTGTCCAAGAAATTCTTCACCTTGTCAGGTTCCAAATCGATGGAGGTCGGCCGGATCGCTTCATGGGCCTCTTGTGCACCCTTTCGACTCTTATAGACATTTGGTTTAGGAGGAAGATAAGATTCTCCGTACCGATCCTTAATCCAGTCTCTGACCTGGTGAACCGCTTCTGAAGAAATTCGAGGCGAGTCGGTCCTCATATAAGTGATCAGACCCACCATTCCGATTTCACCCAGTTCCACCCCTTCGTACAACTTCTGCGCAACCCACATCGTCTTTTGGGCGGAAAAGGAGAGTTTGCGATAGGCCTCCTGCTGGAGTCGACTGGTGATAAAGGGTGGGAAAGGATGCCGCCTCTTCTCCTGTTGTACGATTTTAGAGACCGCAAAGGGAACGGCCTCAAGGGCTTTCTGGATAGCCAAGGCTTCAGACTCATTGGAGAGGGTTACCTTCTTCCCCTTCCATTTGGTCAATTTGGCATCGAAGGGAACGGGTGACTCTTTCCCCTTGAGCGTAGCGGTGATGCTCCAATACTCTTGGGAGACGAACTGTTGAATCTCCCGCTCCCTCTCACAGATGATCCGAACGGCAACCGATTGGACCCGCCCTGCGCTCAATCCCCTCCGGACCTTCTCCCAGAGGATGGGGCTGATTTGATACCCCACCAAGCGGTCCAGAATGCGCCTTGCCTGCTGGGCTTCATATTTAGGCTGTTGTAACCTTCCAGGGTGTTGAAGAGCCTCTAAGACTGCTTTTTTAGTGATCTCGTTGAAGAGGACTCTGTAAACATTCTTATCTTCATCTCCGATCTCTTCAGCGATATGCCAGGCAATGGCCTCCCCTTCCCGGTCCGGATCGGGCCCGAGGTAGATATTGTCCACTCTTTTGCTGGCCTTTTTCAATTCCCCAACAATCTTCCCTTTTCCAGGAATGATGACATACTTGGGTTGAAAGTCTTTTTTGAGATCAACCCCCAATTCACCCTCTGGAAGGTCCTTGATATGCCCCACAGAGGCCTTGATCACGTATTCCCTTCCCAAGAACTTTTGAAGAGTCTTCACCTTCGTTGGAGACTCAACGACAATTAGCCCTTTTGACATTTCTACTACCCCTCAAATCGTCAATCGTTATTAACAACTCATAACTCATCACTCATAATTCTTCATTCTTAATTATCTACATTTTCTTACTGAAACATTTGCCTGGCCATTGGGAAACCAGTCCTTTCAATTCCAGATTTAATAGTAGGCTGGAGACCTTTCCCGGATCAAACTGGCTCTCTCTGATCAGCACATCGATATGCGAAGGCGTTTCGCCTAAACGCTCATAAAGAATCCTTTCCTCCTCGGTAAGGTCTCGTTCAGGCCCCTCGACCCTCGGGGTCGGCTCTCGTTCCCTCCTCCATTGAGGCAATATCTCCTCCAGAATATCCTCACTCGACTCCACCAGCTTCGCACCTTCCTTGATCAACTGATGGGTGCCCCGGCTGCCCTCTGCTCCAACATTTCCAGGGACAGCAAAAACCTCCCTCCCTTGCTCTAATGCAAAGCCGGCTGTGATTAACGAACCGCTCTCTGCGCTGGCCTGGACAACGACCACTCCGATGGAGAGGCCGCTGATGATACGATTCCTTTTCGGAAAATGGCCTCCTTCTGGAGGAGATCCCATCGGGAATTCGGAGAGGACGGCTCCATGATCCATAATCTTTGTGAAGAGGTTCCGATTCTCAGAAGGATAGATCACATCCACTCCGCACCCCAGGACAGCAATCGTCCTTCCCCCTCCTGAGAGGGCACCCCAGTGAGCAAGTGAATCGATCCCTCTTGCCATTCCACTGACAATGGTTATTCCATGACGTGCCAGCTCCTGGCTCATCCTCTCTGTCATGCCCCTCCCATAAGGCGAAGTCTTTCGGCTACCCACGATGGAAATAGCAAACTCATCCTCCTCTTTCAATTCCCCCCGAACATAGAGCAGCGGAGGAGGGTCATAGATATCCCTTAACCGCTTTGGGTAGGCACTGTCCTTTAACGTGACAATCTTTCCTCCTACCTCTTTCAATAAATATAATTCCTTCTCTACCGCCTTTTCCACAGGGCCCTTCCGAATTTCTTTGGCAACCCTCTCCCCCAACCCCTCAATGTTCAATAGTTCGTTCATAGGGGCTTGAAATACAGCCTCTGGGGTCTTGAATTGATCCAAGAGCCGTTTCGAGAGAATGCTACCCACCCCAGGGATGAGGCTCAAGGCCAACCAATAGAAGAGATCTTCGGCCATAGGGGCCCTCGGGGAAGAAATGTTTCATCGGCTGAAGGTAGACCCCGTTGTTGCAAAAGAAAACATCCGAAATCGACGGAGGCACATCAAATCTATACGCTCGCCCTCACTCTTTGCAATGCCTGCTCAACGACGGGGTAGATTGGATGACCGGAACATCACCCGTCCCTCTGGAACGGGAGAAACATGAAACTTAACAAAAAAAGGCTCAGGAAACAAAGGATAAGAAATGATGAGCACACCCTTTATCTCCTAGGCCTGATGAATATCCTAAAGGACGAAACGGTTTTTTTTCTCTTCGATCTCCTACTTATCTGTCATATAGGGCCGTAGCATATCTCCCTTTTGAATGGCATCGAAGGCTTCGACGATCTTTCCTGTGTAGAAATTGCCCTGCTGATCGATGATTTGAACATTCCCGGTAATGACATACTTGGTACCGATTTTCTGTTTGGTCACGGGATGTCTCGCAATTTCTGCGGCACGAAAGACAGTATATTTATTCCCAATCGTAACGCGCCCGGACTTTCTAAAAGCCAGATAAACGATATCCCCTTCAGCCATAAGATTCTTGCCTTCCCTGTTATCGAGAATGATACCAACCCCTCGAAATTCAACATCGCTTATAAACCCCGCAGATGCAACATCCGGAAAGACAGGAGGTTTTTCTTCAACAGCTCTCACTTCGGCAGGTTTCACCTCGGGGGGTTTTACTTCAACTGGCTTTACCTCAGCAGGTTTGACCTCTCCAGGCTTTTCCCCAACCGGTTTCACTTCGGCCCCTTCTGGTTTCTGTTCCGCTGGAGGAAGTTCTACCTTTTTGATCCCTGGTTCTTTAGCCGCCTCTCTTGGCATCTCCTTCATCAATTCTTCAAGAGGGACGAGACGAATCGGCTGGCCTGGATAGATCCAATGGGGATTCGTAATGTAGGAGTTCCTCTGCCACAACTTTGGCCAGAGGAAGGGGTCTTTAAAAAACTTAGAGGATATATCCCACAGAGTGTCCCCCTGTTTGATGGTATATATTTCTTCCCCCTCTTTCTTCTCTTGTGCCATTGGGGAAAGGACAAAACAGAAGGAGATGATTAAGGCCATCATCAAATGAAAACTCCAAAATTTTCTCATATTAACCTCCTCCTTTTTCTAAAGCATTACTGCAAATCAACTTATCAGAATAAAATTTTGTTTAAAATTAGCCTCTTATCATCGCTTTGTCAAGAAAAATCTTAAGCAATATCCATACCAAACCTCATGATGCTTCTCCTAATTGCTTAAGAATATTATGGATTTCTAAAAATTCCCTGAAGAGATTTCTCGCTCCAGTCACCATGGGTGGGTAATTTTTGTTCAATCATTTCATACTTCTGTACAAATTTTAACCTTTCAGTGCCCAGCCCAGACAATGGGCTTATTGACAATAAAACAACGCTGTGTTAATTAATTTCATACTATCTCCCGTTTCATTCCCTTTAATTTTTATGGCAGTTATCCTTCCTTTCCGAACCCCTCCATCTCCCGATGAGACTCTCGATACCTTCTTCGATGGACGCCTTCAGATTCTCCAAAAGAAAAAGGGCTACCGATTCTCAATCGATGCTGTTCTCTTGGGCCAATTTTCGAGAATTCGAAAAAATGAAAAGGTAATTGACCTGGGGACAGGTTGTGGGATTCTCTCCCTCCTCTTATCCCAGAACACAAAAGCCCATTCCTTTGTAGGTGTGGAGATTCAGAAGGAATTGGCAGAATTGGCCAATAAGAATGTACGGTTGAATCATCTGGAAGACCGTGTTTGGATTCTACAAAAGGACTTCAGAGAATTAAAGGAGGCTTTCCCTCCAGGATCTTTCGATGTGGTCCTCTCCAATCCGCCTTATCGAAAATATCGCACAGGCAGGGTGAATCCCGCTATGGACAAAGCCATTGCCCGTCATGAGATCAAAGGAACCCTTGAAGACCTGATCTCCATCGCCTCTTACCTTCTTCCACCCAAGGGAAGATGTTACCTCATCTTTCCCGCCTTGAGAACCGTCGACCTACTGGTCGTGCTGAGAAGTCAGAAGCTGGAGCCAAAACGATTGCAGTTTGTTCATCCCCATGTTGGGGAAGAGGCAAAATTTATTCTCTCCGAATCCATCAAAGACAGCGGCGTGGAGCTAAAGGTGATAGATCCCTTGATCCTTCCAGGAGATGAATCCGGATGCCTCTCTACGGATAGTTAAGAAATCCTCGCCCCGGGTTAAAGGAAAAAATCTTTTGACAATGGTGGGTGAATAGGATAATAAATTTTGAGTATGAATATTTCAAACAGCGCGCACCCGACCGTTGAAGAAAAGACCTCTCCTATCGAGACGATCCTTGAATGGCTCGGGGATGATTTAGAGAAGGTGGATCAGGAGTTTCGAAAAAACCTGAAATCGGATGTCCCCATCATCTCTGCCATCGGAGAACACCTTCTTCTCAGCGGTGGCAAGCGTTTTCGTCCCACCCTTCTTCTGCTTTCGGCCAGGCTCTGTGGATATTTTGGCCACCATCATATCTCCATGGCCAGCCTCGTTGAATTTGTCCATACAGCCACCCTCCTCCACGACGATGTCGTGGACAGAGCTGAGTTGCGAAGGGGTAGCCTCTCTGCCAATTCCATTTGGGGCAATGAAGCCTGTGTTCTCGTCGGCGACTTCCTCTTTACAAAATGTTTCTCGTTGATGGTGGAGACCGGGAATATGAAAATACTCCGTACCATTTCCAGGGCCACCACACTCATGGCGGAAGGGGAACTGGAGGAATTGATCAAAACGAATGACCTTTCCTTGACCGAGGAGTCTTACCTCTCCATCGTTGCCCGAAAAACGGCTGCTCTGATTTCAGCCGCTGCGCAGATCGGCGCCCTCCTCGGGAACGCTCCGGAGGAGAAGGAAAGGGCCCTCTCTCAATTTGGAATAGATGTAGGAATCGCTTTCCAACTGATCGACGACAATCTCGATTACACCTCTAAGGAGGAAGAATTCGGAAAGAAGATTGGAATCGATCTCCAGGATGGTAAGATTACTCTTCCCTTGATCTTCGCATTGAACCATTGCAATAAGGAGGAGAGGGCTTTGATCCGAGAGACGGTTGAGTCTCAGCCCATTACCAAAGACGCTTTCTTCCAAGTGGTAAAGACCATCGAACGCTACCATGGGGTTCAATATACCTGGGAAAAGGCAAAGGAATATATTGAGAGGGCCAAGGGACATCTCTCTCTCTTTTCGAATTCGAAAGAGAAGGAGGCCCTCCAGGTATTGGCTGATTACGTGTTGGAGAGGAAATTATAAGAGATTTTAGATTACAGATTGTAGATTTCCGATTGCGGAATTGCGAATTTTGGAATTTAGAGTTATAAAAAAATAGAACTTCACTACCACATCAAAGGAGAGTTAAAGATGGCGAATGAATCAGGTTTGCTTCATGTGAATGATAAGAATTTTGCCTCGGAGGTTCTCAACTCGGATCTTCCAGTCCTGGTGGATTTCTGGGCGACTTGGTGTGGCCCCTGCCGTAGCATTGGTCCCATCGTTGAGGAGTTGGCCAAGGAGTTTGTGGGAAAGGTGAAAGTGACCAAACTCAACGTGGATGAAAATCCGGCTATACCCGGTCAGTATGGCGTGAGAGGAATTCCCACCCTCATTCTTTTCAAGGGCGGTAAGATTCTCGATCAGATTGTTGGCGCAGTGCCGAAGGCTCGTTTGAAGACCATGATTGAGAAGGCCCTATAACTTAAAAAGATAAATTTCGAAGCACGAATTTCCCGCCTGCCAAAGAACTTGTTCGGCGGGCATGTGAAATACGAAACAATTTCTGAATCCTACATTTATTTGCAAATATGAGACAATCCTTTCTTGTAAGGATCTTCATTTTAGGTCTATGCATCGTAGGGACCTTCACTTTTTCCCATTGTGCCAAGGAGGGAAATCGACCCTCAGCAGGCTCCGCACCTGATTTCACACTCAAGACCCTCGATAATCGAGAGATCACCCTTTCCGAACTGAAAGGGAAAACCATTCTCCTTGACTTCTGGGCCACTTGGTGTGGGCCCTGTCGGGAATCGATTCCCCATTTGATTCAACTCCACAAGACTTACCAGGAAAAGGGTCTCGAGGTAATCGGCATGAACATGGATCGAGGGGATATCGATACGGTCCGTCACTTCGTCAAATCGATGGACATCCCTTACCCCATTCTTGTCACCACAGAAGATGTGGTGAGGAATTACGGAGTCACTGGCCTTCCAACCACCATCTTCATTGATAAGACGGGGAAAATCCGGGAAAAGATTCTAGGATTTAGTAGCACCATTGCCAAACAGATGGCGGCAAGGGCAGAAGAACTCACCTCAGAATAACCCTGAAACTGCAAAAATCCCAACCTCAAATCTTAAAATCCAAAATTCTAAATATTGTATGAATTTAGCCTTTTGAAAAAGGAATAATCCCTCCCCACCTCCCTTTACCCTCCGGGCCAGAGGCCCTCTCTGGCCAGCGGCAAAAGGGAGGTGAATTGGGGTCTCCCCCTTTGGAAAAGGGGGATTGAGGGGGATTTTAATTCCATTTTGTGGAATTTATAAAAATATGCCAGAATACCGCCCAGCTCTGCTGGGGGGATGAATGGCCTCCCCTCTCCCCTGGAGGGAGAGGGTTAGGGTGAGGGGGAAATGATCTAATCATCACCCCCACCTTAATCCTCCCCTCTCAAGGGGGAGGAGGTTTTTTTAAAGAATTTTAATGCCCCGCAGCTCTGCTGCGGGGTAGTTTACTTTGAAGTTTAAAGTTTGGATTCTATTTCTTTTTCTCCGCGGACACAGATTGAACGTATCCTTCGACCACCTTTTTGGGATCCAGGCCAAGGGATTGGGCATATCCTCTCAAAAATCCCTTAAGATAAACCAAAGCGGGAAGTTTCTCCAGAGCTTCATCTTCGATCGACTTCAGTGTTTTCAGATTGATCTTCGTCTCCTGGGCGATGATCTCCAGATCGATACCCATTCTCTCCCGGATCTGTCTCAGCGTCTTCCCGCGATAGACCGCCTCTCCTGCATTCACTGAAATATCAACCGGAGGAGGAGGCGCCTTTTTCTCCCGAGGAGGAATTTGCACCTCCGGAGGCTTTTCCCAGTGTTTCATGCCAGAGGTTTGAAAATGGGAGTGGTCATCACTCTTCCGCAATGCCTCGTCCATCAGGACTTTATAAGCCTCTTCGATGACCGCCTGAATTTCAAGAATCTCCTGCTCGGTAAAGAGAGAATAGACAGCCAGTGAATCCGCATGGAAGGTCTCTTTAGCATGCTCATAGGCCTTCTGGATCTCCTTGACTGTGGCGGTAGGGCTCACCTCCAAGACCTCATAGTAAGTTTGCTCTTCGATCCCCTTCATGTTCACCCTGTTGTTGCAATAACACCAATTTAGAAACTCAAAAAGAATAGCCTCTGCAGGGAGAGAAATAAAAAGCCACCCAACCCATTGATCATTCAACGACGGGGCTCAACCCGATTCAAATTGGAATGACATCTGTCGACGAGTGGCCAACTTGGAGGCAATCTCTGAAACACACTGGGCCGCCCTGGAATTGGGGTTTTCTAAAACCAGAGGCCTTCTTCTCCGAATGGAGTAGCCCACATCCTGATCATAGACGACATAGCCCAAATAGTGGAGGCGGATGCCGAAGTATTTCTGACAGGCGCTGCGAATCGAAAAGCCAATCTCGATATCTTTCCTTGAACGGACTTGGTTCAGGATCAGATTAGGTTGAAACGTCTCCACTTCCACTTCAATGCTTCTGGCTTCCTCCTCGTTCACCTGCCTCACCGCTTTGATGAGTTCATAAGGATTCTGAATCCCTACCTCATTCTTTCGATCCATTGCTCCATCGATCATGGTCTTGACCCGATGGGAGGATACAGAATGCCTGAGCCTTCGATAGAACGCGCTCTTGAGAAACCGATAAGTATTTTCGATCGAAGTGGGCTCCGGAGTCACCACCAGGATCCCTCCGTCGGACATCAGGAAGAAGTCCAGAATCGATACGGAATTGCCACCCCCTAAATCGACCAAGAGGTAATCGCCTTCCAGATGCTGAATGGAGCGTAAGAGTTTCCGTTTCTGAACATTCTTCGAATCCATCGCATTGAGAAGATCCTGCGCACCGGTGAGAAGTTGAAGGTTGGGAATCTCCGTGGGGATGAGCACCTCCTGGAGACTGGAAACCCTCTTTTTGATGAAATCGGAAAGGGTGAGGTCTGGAGGAGAAATCCCCAAGAAGGTGTGGAGGTTCGCTCCTCCTAAATCGGCATCGACGAGGATAACCCGGGCACCCAATTTTGAGAGGCAGATCCCGATGTTGGCGGTGATAAAACTCTTCCCGCTTCCACCTTTCCCCCCTCCGATGGTCCAGATTGTCTTTGAATCCTTATTTTGAGCCTGCCCCATTTTTCAAAAATGACGTGGAAAACATGACTCGTGATTCGTGTCCTCAATCATAAACCTTAATTCCACACACCTTCAATCTTGGAATGACAGTGACGGCATTCTCCCCTCACGACCTCATTTTTTACCACCTGAAACCCAACCCTCTCGATCACCTTTTGTCCGCAGTGAGGGCAATAGGTATCCTCCCCTTCCTCCCCTGGGATATTACCGCAGTACACGTATCGGAGCCCTGTCCCCACTCCAATCTCTCTGGCACGAAGAAGCAGAGAGGCTGGTGTTCGTGGAAGGTTCAGCATTTTATAGGTTGGATAGAAAGCAGAGATATGCCAGGGAACGTCCGGACCCAACGAGAGGATGAATCTGGCGATTTCCTCAAACTCCTTGTCCGAGTCGTTCAGGGTGGGGATGACGAGTGTTGTGACCTCCACCCAGATTCCCATCTGCCTCATCAATTCGAGGGTCTCCAGGACAGGTTTTAAGCTTGCTCCACAGACCTCCTTGTAAAATTTCTCCTGGAAACTCTTCAGATCGACATTGGCTGCATCCAGATAGGGCTGGATGGTCTTGAGGGCCTCCCCGGTCATATAGCCATTGGTGACGAAGATATTCTTAATCCCTTCCTGGCTAGCCAGGACGGCGGTCTCATAGGCATATTCGAAATAGATGGTGGGTTCCGTATAAGTGTAAGAGATCGATTTGCAGCGGTATTCCTTGGCCAACGAAACGACCTTTGAGGGAGGGGCAAGGGAGCCCTCGATTCGGCCGTTATCCAAAGCCATCTGTGAAATATCATGATTCTGACATTGAAGACATCTGAAATTACAACCCACCGTAGCGATGGAGAAGGAGGTGGACCCTGGAAAAAGATGAAAGATGGGCTTCTTTTCTATGGGATCCACATTGAGGGAGATGGCGCGACCAAAGACAAGGGAATAAAGCTTTCCATCCCGGTTCTCACGTACTCCGCAGATGCCTCTCTTCGAAGGAGAGATGATGCACCGATGGTTGCAAAGGGAACAGTGAACCTTCCCTCCTTCTAAAACACGATAAAGCATGGCCTCCTTCATTTCACCTTACCTGTCCTCAGGCAGGACGGATGCCGATAGAATGAGGGGGTGTATCTAAAGATCGAAATGGGAGAGCTGTTCAAGGACATATTTCCTGATCGCCTGGGGAGTGGGAAGGCTCCACAAGATTTTCCTATTCTGAATGAAAGGGAGGAGAAGCTCTTTGTATCGGCCACCACACGAGCATCGATTCGCCCCCTGGGTGGACCGGCCCTGGCTCTTTTTCAAAGGAATTATCCTGTCCTGAAAGCATTTGGGACAACGAAGGACGCTCTTTGACCCTGACATCTTCCCTCTTTTCGCCAGCGGCTTCCCATCGACCTCGATGATGTCCATGGCAAAGTCGATCACCCGTGCGTTGGTGATGGAAGTGCCCACTCCATAGGCATTCACCAGCGGGTTGAGGCTCAGGATTCGTTTCTCATCCAATCCGCCACTGACAAAGATCTGAACATGGCTAAATCCCCTTAAGTCCAGTTCCCAGCGAATCTCCTCGATAATCTTCTGGAAGTCGCCTCGCCTCGAACTGGGAGTATCCAGCCTCACGGCAAACAGTTTCTTCCCGAGGGCCTCCGCAACCCTGATGGCCTCAATCTTTTCATCGTTGAAGGTATCGATGAGGGAGACCCGTTTGACTTTCGGTTCGATCACTTCATCGAAAGCCTTGGTAGCCTCCACGGTGTCACCCATGAGGAGGATCAAGGCATGGGGCATTGTACCTGAAGGTTCTTCACCGATCATCTCCGCATTCTTCACCACGGACACTCCATCACAGCCACCAATGAAGGCGTTTCGCTCCACCATGGGAGCAATGACTGGATGGATTCGCCTTGCACCAAAACTGATCACTCTCCGATCCCCAGCAGCCTTCTTACATCGAGCCGCATT
>Ga0184636_1000268_pt1 | contig 12688 bp, 9 predicted proteins | sample PLM3_60_b2_FD_133164 | JGI IMG/M metagenome (GOLD analysis project Ga0184636, IMG submission 133164) | Groundwater sediment microbial communities from an aquifer in East River, Colorado, USA - PLM4_90_b2 | ecosystem: Environmental > Terrestrial > Soil > Riparian zone | place: USA: East River... | reverse complement strand
TGAGGCATGTTTTATCTCAAATTCCAAAAAACAAATCCCAAATTCCAACGTGTTGAGGCATGTTTTATCTCAAATTCCAAAAAACAAATCCCAAATTCCAACGTGTTGAGGCATGTTTTATCTTAAATTCCAAAAAACAAATCGCAAATTCCAATGTGTTGAGGCATGTTTTATCTATTTGGAATTTGGAATTTATATTTTATGATTTTAGAAAAAAGGCTCCTGGAAAGGAGCCCTGTGAAATTAATAAACCTGACTAACTATCTGAAAATTTAATTTTTATTGACAACTATTTTTTCAACGCTCTGTTCACCGCTTTCACGTATAAATATTCTCAGGCTGTACATTCCCTGGACAAGATTATTTATCTGTATCGTATTACCTGGAACAGCTTTCCATTGTTTGATCATTCGTCCGTTCATATCCGTCAATTCTACATCACGGGTACCTTCTGAGTTTTCAAATACTACGTTTACACTTCCGGTGAAACTTGGATTTGGATAGATGATCGTCTTTCCTTTTTGTCCTTCGCCCCGAACAGACCTGATCTCACTGTATTTTGACTTTCCATCAATATCAATCTGCCTGATGCGGTATTGCGTCATTCCCCTTGTTGAATTCACATCATTATAAGTATAGGTCAAAACTGAACTGCTGTTTCCGCCCAGCGCCTGGGTGGGTATAAAGTCTACAAGCTGCCAGTTATTGTCGCCTGTATTTCTTAGAATTGCAAAACCACTATTATTTATTTCAGTCGCGGTTTCCCATCTCAATAAAACATTCGTGCGGCTGGTACGGGTAGCCGTAAATGAAGTAAATGTTACCGGCAGTGGTGCACATAGGGTTGAATGTACCAGGAAAATATCTGTTCCACCAATAGAAAGATTTGTAATAACCAGCAGGTCCTGGTTAATATTGACAGAGGGTATTGATCCTGAAATTGGTGTAGTGGATCCTGCACCGGCAGCAAGGCTGAAATTGGTTGTGTTTCTTATTAATGGATCAGCTGCACTGGAAAAAAATCCATCTCCATTTACATCAGCATAAACAGTATAAGTTCCTGAAAGGGCGGTGCTTTGCTGGTTTGTAATTGTCGCATTATACATTAAAGTTGCACAATTGGCTAACCCCCCTACGGTAAGGAAATTCAAAGCATAAGTAAGTCCGCAATTTACACAGTGCGCCACCTGTGCCTGTGCTGCCTGGCTTGACCAAAAATCAACAACCATAAGAAATGGAGTTCCACAATCAGCTGGAAATGTGGCATTAATTCCATGCAAAACAAAAAACGCCGATCCATCAGGCAACACAGTCCTCGTTATTGAATTAACTGAATTCAAACTAACAGAAGGATCAGGTGTATAGGTACTCAATAAAACAGGAATAGAATCGTTGTTATCAATTCCCAGATTTAAAAATGCATTAACCAGATCCGGCTGCAGAGGAGCCTGGATAACTCCATTACTTGACGGGTCACCATTTACACAATTAAAATAGTTGACATAATTGGATTGGGCCCATCCATGAAGATAAATGAACTTGTTTCCATTATTATCCTCCATTGTAAAACTCAGGTCAAAGGTTGCCGTGCAGGTTCCCGGCGTTTGTGAAGATGCCGGCACCAGATTCTGAATTAAAATATCGGTTGCATGGCATTGTGCCTTTGTTTTTTGGATTGAAAAACTCAGTAAAGCTATAATCACCAGGTAGCGTAGAGCTGTTTTCATACGTTAACAATTAAAGGATTAAATAAAACATTTACTCCATTGCCGGACCAGCAATGCTTTTCAAGGGAGGGGAAGTTTTTGCAGAAGGATTAGACTTTAGGGGTAATCATTTCACACGGAAAAATGGGGATGGCTGGACAGAAATATATTATTCGAAAAAACGTACCAAAAAAAATTACCATTAATCAGGAGACATTTGAAGGGAAAAAAGAATTATTGGGGAGATAATTCTACAAAAAACTTTCAGCGGTTTATATTCGCCTGTTTTATTGGCATTTACGGTTTTATACAGGATTTTCTCATGATCCTTTTTTAAATGAAAACATTGATGTTTTCCGCAACCTGTTGTCAAATTTTTTCCCAACTATAATTTCAACTATTTTTTATCGCTGCCATCAGGATCGGGATAAATCGTGGACTTCCATTCAAAATTTTTCAAACTGACCCACTACATAAAAAGGATGGCCTTATAATTGATAAAGACAATTTCTCAAACGTTCTCATATGAAACAGTTATACGACAGTCTAAAGAACAAGGCAGGAATAGTTTTACAAAAAAGTATAGCTACAAAAGGCCGTCCTTTAAGCTTCCAGATCATGGTAGTTTCTCTTTTTACAATTGATGTAATAGCATTTTTAACCTTTTGTTTTATAAAGTTAACTTCTAAATAGATGAAACATTACAGTCGTTATAGATTAAGGAGACTAAAGCAAACGGCATTACTTGTTCTTTCAATTATAATTCTGATAGTTGTTGTTGTTTTGGGTCAGATGAGAATTATCTGACGGGTCGGGGACCTGGAAACAAGAAAGTGTCCCGCCTGGGCGGGACACTTCACTACATCAGAAAGGATATTAATTATTCTTCTTTCTTATTATCATCAGTCTTTTCTTCTTCTTTTAATTTTGCTTTGATCTCAGCTAATGCTCCCAGGTCACCTAAGGTTGCTTTTTCCACCTTGCTCTGTATGTTTTTTACAGCCTTCTTTGTTTTTTCTGATTCAACTCTCGCTTCTTTCTTAGCAGCTTCTTTTTCTTCAACCTTACTTTGTTCCCAGATGCGGGTGTGTGAAAGAACGATCCTTTTTTCATTACGATCGAATTCAATCACCATGAACTGTGCGGTTTCATCAGCGCCGATCGTCTTGCCGTCTTCTTTTAATAAATGCCGGGCAGGAGCAAAGCCTTCTAACCCGTATGGCAACTGAACTAAAGCACCTTTCTCATCTCTGCGTATCACTGTGCCCTCATGAAGAGTACCGATAGCAAAAGTATCCTGTAATGTATTCCAGGGATCTTCTTCTAATTGTTTATGCCCTAATTGAAGCTTGCGATTGTCCTTATCAATTCCGAGAATAACTACCTCAATGTTCTGTCCCACTTTTGTATATTCTGAAGGATGATTGAAACGCTTCAGCCAGCTCAGGTCGCTGATATGGATCATACCGCCAATACCGGGAGCAAGTTCGACAAACACTCCATAAGGAGTAATGTTCTTCACCAAACCTGTATGCTTGCTGCCTTCGGGGAATTTCGTTTCAATTGTGTTCCATGGATCTTCGCTGAGTTGTTTGATCGACAAACTCATCTTACGATTTTCTTTGTCCAGCGTTACGATCTTAGCTTCATGCTCATCACCCAGTTTGAAAAATTCTTTTGCATTGATCGGCGTATTGGCCCATGTAATTTCACTTACGTGTACCAGGCCTTCAACACCTGGAAGTATTTCTAAAAATGCACCATAATCTTCAATGTTAACCACCCTGCCTTTTACAATTTCACCTTCTTTGATATTCTCCGGCAATACATCCCATGGATGGGGGGTTAATTGTTTTAGTCCAAGACTGATACGCTTTTTCTCATCATCAAAATCCAATACCACTACATTGATCTTTTGATCAAGTTTCAATACTTCAGTCGGGTGAGAGATACGGCCCCATGAAATATCCGTGATGTACAACAGTCCATCCAAACCACCCAGGTCCATAAATGCACCGAAGTCTGTAATGTTTTTCACAGTTCCTTCGAGCACCTGGCCTTTTTCCAGCTTACTCATGATCTGTGCACGTTGTGCTTCAATATCACTTTCAATAAGTGCTTTGTGAGATACGACAGCATTCTTACTAGCCTCATTAATTTTAACCACTTTGAACTCCATCGTTTTACCGACAAACTGATCATAATCTGTAACAGGTTTTACATCAATTTGCGAACCCGGTAAAAAGGTTTCCATTCCAAATACATCAACGATCAAACCTCCCTTGGTTTTTGAAGTAACCGTACCGGTGATCACTTCGCCGGTCTTGTGCACTTCAACAATTCTCTCCCATGCACGGGTTATGCGTGCCTGCTTACGGCTTAAGTTCAAATGACCTTCACGGTCTTCTTTGTCTACTACCATCACTTCCACTTCATCACCTATTTTCAGGTTGGCTATGTCGCGGAATTCGTTCAAAGAAATAAGACCATCACTTTTAAAACCTATGTTTATTACAACATCTGTTTTTGTAACACCAACCACAGTTCCTTTAATTAATTCTCCGTCATTGATCTGAACAAATGTGTCGTCATACACCTTACCATACTTTTCTTTTTCGGCTTCTGTGTACGAGGTAACATTTCTTTTGTCAATACTCCAGTCAAAATCATCATGAGCTGTTTGTTTTACGGCCTTTGTGTCTCCGTTATTCGAGGCATCGACAGGTTCATTTGTTGTCGCTGTAGTTGCTTCTCCGACAATCGTCGGAGCGGCAGACTCCTGTTCATCAGCGTTTAAGTGTTTAATAATCAAATTTTCAAACATGTTTAGACTCCGATGGGTTTTTAAAATCGGGGCAGCAAAGATAGGGCATTTAGTTATTAGTCGGGAGCCTTTAGTCAGGAGTTTTTTGGTCAGGTTCCCCTCCTCAAAACCCTGATTTGGCGGCTGTTGCCCCGCACTCTAATAGCCTGGTAATTCTCCTATACAAGTTCCCGCGGATATTCGCCGATCTGTTAGCTGATGCCGCAGAAATGTTTCAAAATTTAAAAATCTGCACTAATCTGCGGAATAATCTGCAAGATCAGCGGGATAATCTTGTTCCTGGCGAAACATCAGTAGTGAGTCGGTGAAAAAACTTTGAAACTTTATTTCAACAATATTTCATACAATTTATCTCTCAGTTTTGACAGCTCAATATGCAGAGGGCTTTCCGTTACTGTACCCAGATTAATTCCTATAAAATAATAAAGATTCTTTTGGGGAAAATAATATAATTCACAGCCGGCACCTATGCCGCCACCTGAGTGTCCAAAAGCAACTTGTCCGTTTATCTTTCTATATGTTAATCCTAATCCATATATTGGTTCGCCATCTTTATTATTCACCCAGGTTTGCATTTGTTGCAATGTAGATGCGGAAAGCAATTTCCCTTCCATTAATCCTTTCAGAAATTTTATTGCATCCCCGGGAGTGGTTACAATTCCATCATCACCAACGAAACCCGCTACATTCATTCGCTGTAATTGCGATGCATTTTCCAATATCCCATTACTGTACCTGTCCCAATAAGAATTTACAAGTTGAGGAAATTGCAGATAACCGGGTTCGTTTCTGTAATATGTATTGGCAAGTTCAAGAGGTTTGAAGATTGTTTCACTCATCAGTTTTGCATGATCGCCTGAAATAGCGTCAGCAATCATGGCTAGTATAACATAATTCGTATTTGTGTAGATATGCTTGTTTCCTGGTATAAAAATCAGTTTCTTGCCATCAATATACCCAAGGTAATCTTCAGGCTTAAAATAATGATCGGGATGTTGTAACAAGTAGCTGACATAGGCCGGAGCAAAATTATACTCAGGGATTCCTGAAGTATGATTCAAAAGCATCCTTACGGTAATTTTTTCTGCATCAGTTATATAATGATGATACTTTTGCGGCAAATATTTTGTTATCGGCTCATCCGGTATAATTTTTCCCTGTTCATATAATTTCAAAATGGCTACCGCCAGATACGTCTTTGAAATACTCTGTAAATACTGTAAATGGCAGAGTTGCATTGGGGTTTTGTCTTCAATTTTTGCATACCCCTTTGCAGTTGCCCATAAGCCTTCATCCGATTGTACTGCCATTGCCACTCCGGGGATACCTTTATGAATAAGTTGCTCCAACACATTTTCAAGCTCAGCAGCTTTGGAATAACCGGAATTGTTTTGTTCTGTACTGTTACAATGCGTTGTCTGAATATCCGCTATATATTTACTGCAACTGGCGAATAATATCGAAATGCTCAACAAGCAAAATAAATGCTTTTTCATATTTATAGTTTTAAACAAATTTTTGTTTACCTGTTTTTTATTAAAAATGAATCCTTGATCCCACCTGCAAGAGTGTTTCCGGCACAATAGGAATGCTTTTATTGTACCCCATTAATATCAGAAACTGGTAGCTTACAAAAGGTGAAATATAAGTATGGGATGAATATTTATTGTACCCGGCCGAAATGCCTGTCAGAATGGTAAACATGCCCTTTCCTTTATGTCCCACTGATACCCAGTTCCCATTATCCTGCTTAAAAGATTGAACCGGGCGAAAACAATAGTTATAGCCTATTCCTGCTTTTATCTCTGAATAAAAGTCGTTGAAAATTGTTGGTCTCCAAACCGTTTGAGTATTGAACAATAAACCATTTCCTATATTTTTATTCCGATACCAGACTGCGTTAAACTGTTGTACCCAGTTTTGTTTGCCATTATGACTTACCTCTGTTCCTAACCCAATTCCAACATTTGAAAAGTTTGACTTAAAGTTTCTAAAGGGGAGAGTTAAAGAATGGAATTGGATTGAAACAATAACCGGAAAATTCCGGTAAGATTTATCCGGTTTGCTTTGCCCCCTGGAATAAAAACCTGCTATCAAAAATATCCCACTGAGAAAAAAATTCTTTTTCATGAATGCAATTTTTCAGCAAAACTATATTTGAAGGATCGGGTGAGGGCAGTTAACGAATGATTTTCTGACGAAATGTAGCATTTCACCAGGGGAAAGAACGCAATTATTCAAAAACAGGCGTTGAAATGAAAAGAATAATTATGGTTCTTAATCAGGCTGAAACCATTTTTTGAAAGCGATAGCTTTTGTTCTGCTTACCTGGATTGTCCGAGGTAAATTTTCGAAATTTTTTATTGTCACATCTATTTTACCATCGTTGCCTCTTTTAAAACCCGTTATTGCATTGCGGTGAACGATATATTGCCGGTTCAAACGAAAGAACCATTCTTCAGGAAGCTGTTTTTCAATTTTATCCAACGACTTATCAGGAAAAAACTTTTTATCCTGCCAATTTAGCAGTATTGTATACCCGTCTTCAGTATAGAATCCGGGTATTTCATTGAAGGATACCAACAGGTTTTGTTTTCCATATTTAACAGTAAACCCGCTTGCTCTTATTTTCTTTTCTTCCTGACGGTAATGCTCTGATTCTCTCCACTCCCGGTAGTAATACATACCGATATAAATGCCATTGATGACAAAGAACCAGATAATAAAAATAAAAACATCAAAAAGATAAAAACTAATTGGAACTGTATGGCCCCTTGCTATCAGGCTTACAAGCTCAGTTAAAAGTATTATTATCAATAAACCAATAACGGTAGTTAGCAATAGCTGAATAAGAATTCTTTTCTGAGGCCGGCTTCCATAAGGCATTTTTTTATCCAGATAAATAATGATAGAACGAACAGCCCACCATGCAAGCCATCCCTGGACAGTATCAATCGTATAGGTAAGTGCAAGAAACCAGTTGAGTTTAATATGGCTGTAAGTAAGGTAATAATTAAACGCACTTATAAAGGCAATAGCAGCCAGGAAAAATTTTACATCATTGTATTTAGAAGCGACTTGCATTTTTATAGTAAAATAGAAGAATACAAAAATATTAATAGTAGGCAAGTACAGGTAAAAAATTAAACCACTGGCTATAAACTAAGGCCCTTTCCATAACTAGCGCCACCATTCAGACCGAACAAGTTTGTGGAATTTTGGGTAATGGGTCATTTTGGCTTTTAGCTCACGATTTATCCCGATCCCGATAGCTATCGGGACTATCGGGAGGTGGGATTGTATTCGAAATTTTCAAACTCGCCCACTATCAAATTTTGAAAGAATGCGCCTTCAAAAATCCTTTTATTATATTCACTGAAAATTACTGATTGCTTTACAGAACCCTTAAGCCCATTGTCAGGCTGGCCCTGCTGATTTTTTGCCGACGTATCATTATTAATAAGCCGGTGTTATTAAAAAAGAAAGGACCGCTATTACTTGCCTGTAATCATCCCAATTCTTTTCTTGATGCTGCCATACTTGCTGACTTATTTAAAGAACCTGTATATTCCCTGGCAAGGGGAGACGTTTTTAAAAAACCATTTTATATTAAGTTGCTCAGGGCATTGAACATCCTGCCCATTTACCGAACAAGCGAAGGCGTAGAAAATCTCAATATAAACTATCACACTTTTGACGCCTGCAAGGAAATTTTTAAGAAGAATGGGATTGTCCTCATTTTCAGCGAGGGCCAATGTTTTAATGAATGGCATTTACGTCCATTAAAAAAAGGAACAGCAAGATTAGCCTTCAGGTCATGGAACGAGCATATACCGGTAGAGATTTTACCGGTGGCAATAAACTATAGTTCGTTCAGGAGATTTTCAAAAAATCTGTTTATCAATTTCGGGGAAGTAATGACAAAGAATGATTTCGACATGAGTGAACCCGATGGAAAAAAAAATCAATTCTTCACTAACAAATTACAACAACAGCTTCAGCAACTGGTTTTTGAAATTGATAAAACTGATATTGAAAAACAAAAACTTCTATTAGAAAAAAAACCTTCCGTTCCTGCAAAAATATTTTTATTTATCCCGGCGATCATCGGCTGGCTGTTGAATGCACCGCTTTATTTGCCGGTAAAAAATTTTACTTACAAAAGAGCTAATCACAACGATCATTATGATGCTATTCTTATCGGTCTGTTATTATTTGCCTATCCTTTGTATGTTATTTTAATAACCATTTTTATTTTTATTCCGACACATAGCTGGTTTTCATTTCTTACAATTATCCTCATGCCGTTTACAGCCTGGGCCTATGTGCAGGTGAAGCCACAGCTGGATAAACAGAATGTATATAAATCATTCCCGGGAAATTGAAATATGAACAAGTGGGCATTGATTTTCAAATAAAAGCGGTTTTGAGACAAAGAGAATGTACATATATTTACGTGTTTTAGCGGCAAGCATTTCGCCACATCAAACCTACACGGCAAATATCCAACGACAGTATAATGACAGAGCAAATTTTTTGAAATAGTGAAACTAAAAAAAATAACAGGAGATTATGTGGAACACTCATACTTTATGGTTTGAAATCTCAATAGTGACTTTTCTACTATTACTCGGACATATCTTTTTAGGACAGTTTGAAGAAAGAAGTCCTAAATGGAGAAAATTATTAAAATACCTTGTAACAGCAGCTATCATCATTTCAATATCAATATTCTTCGGACGGACAATCGCATTCATCATTTTGGGATTAACTCTTATCCCTGTATTTTATGTTCACGCTGTGTTGTTACCAAAAAAAGGAATAAATGGCTGGACAGGTGAACCTAAATCAAAATATTATGACTTTAGAGGTTGGAGCAAAAATATTTTCGACAACGACAAAAATGAAACGGAAGAACAGAACGGACCAAAGAATGCCAGGCGCTAACAGCAGTTTACGCCGTTGTTGGTATGAGGCTCTTAATTCTAATTGCTGTGGTAATTGGCTTTACGGGTTCATGCAAGCCTAAGGAAAAATGTCCTGCTTACGGCAAATACCATTCAAAAAACGCAAACCATCATCGTACTCTGAGAACTTATAAATATCAATTTACGCCGTTGTTGGTATGAGGCGATGGTAAAGTAGCCGAGCCTACCAACAACCGATATTTAACTAACTTCGGTTGTTGGTACACAACGCAGCAAGCTATGCTGCATACCAACAGCGTAAAATATCTAAAGATGTAGGAATACATTCCCTGCTCCACAGTTTCGCTACACATTTATTAGAAAGAGGGGTTGACATTCGTTATATAAAAGACCTGCCAGGGCATTTCAATAGTAAAACAACAGAGCGGTATCTACATATAACAAGGGAACGATTAGTCAATATTATAAGTCCGCTGGACAATTTATGGAGAAGTGGTTTTTTGTTTTTTCTGCCTGCCCGTCCTGTTGTAATTTTTTTTAAAAATATTCTTGCACAGTTCTAAAATTTACTTTACTTTGTATTTCAAAGTGCTTTCCAAATCAATGAACAGGAAAACTGACTGAGTTAAACGAACAGAAATCAAAAATGAAATATCATGAACAGATCTGAGATACTAACGAAAATTGACAATCCCAAGGAGCTTGAAAAATTGTATCAGGGCAATAAGACGGCTTTTAAAACGGAGTTCAATTTACTTTACCCTGAACTAACGGACAATAAACTTGCAGACTATTGGAATGAAAGACTGAATTACGAAAGTTCCGAAATATCCTGGGGAAGCGGTAAAGAATTAACCTTTGTAATAATTGCTTCGTTAGTAGCGGGCGTTATTGCAAAGCTTCCCGTATTGCTTAATATCAATCTTGAATCTTTTTATCAGAGGAATATAGGATTTATCATTTTCCCAATATTGACAACTTACTTTATTTGGAAAAAGAGTCTTTCAACAAAGAAAATTGTATTTGCAGGAGTTGCATTTTTGATTGCTTTAATCTTCATAAATCTATTACCTACAGATAATAAAAGCGACACCTTGATTTTGTCTTGCATTCACTTGCCGCTTTTTTTGTGGGCGGTTTTAGGGTTTTCATATGTTGGCGAGAACATAAGGAGCTACCATAAAAGACTTGACTTCCTAAGATACAATGGCGACTTAGTAATAATGACTACTCTCCTCGTGATTGCAGGAGGTATTCTCACAGGAATTACTATTGGACTTTTTTCTGTCATTGGCTTTAATATTGAGAAATTTTATTTTGACTATATTGGTATATTCGGACTTGCCGCATTGCCAATAGTTGGAACTTATATAACACAAACAAATCCTCAATTGGTTAATAAGGTTTCACCTGTTATTGCAAAAATATTCAGCCCTTTAGTTTTGATTACGCTGGTTGTTTATTTGGTAGCAATTTTGTTTTCCGGAAAGGACCCATACAAGGACAGAGATTTTTTAATGGTATTTAATTTTCTCTTAATCGGTGTTATGGCGATTATTCTATTTTCAGTTGCAGAGTCATCTAAGAAGAGTGAAAACCGAACAGGCAATTTTATTCTATTTGCTTTATCAATAGTCACAGTTATTGTAAACGGGATTGCTCTTTCTGCAATTTTATTTAGAATTTCAGAGTGGGGAATTACTCCAAACCGACTTGCAGTTTTAGGAGGGAATATACTTATGCTGACAAATCTATGTATGGTAACTTTCCGACTCTTTAAGAATGTTTCAAAAAAAGCAAACATTAGTGAAGTTGAAAATTCAATATCAATGTTTCTTCCTATTTACATCTTATGGACAATTATTGTAACTTTTATTTTCCCCTTACTATTTCATTTCAAATAGCACAACGAATTATCAAAACAACACGACTTTGGGCGAACAGTAGAGTATGCTGATAACATGGTATTGCCAAAATGCAGGCTGACGGAATTCTTCCTGCACTTCGGCAATACCCAATCCGTTAGCGGCAACCATTGCGGACAGTGCTAACTTGAAACATTCTTCAAGAAACGAACAGACATAAAATTTAGCTTTGACAAATGAAAAAGTATTACTTACACAATCCAATTTATTCTCTGTTGTTATCATTAATTTTTATTACTTCCTGCAATGGACAAAACAAAACTCAACCGCAGGAAATCGTAAAAGAACCAAAAACAATCCCTATCGGGCAACCGAAAATGATTAAGACACAAGGCACAAACCAAGCTGATAATGTTCATTGTGGGTTGCAGGATAAAGCCGGAAATCTTTGGTTCGGCACTACAGGGGAAGGAGTCTATCGCTATGATGGGAAATCGTTTACCAATTTTACCGTGAAAGATGGTCTGAGCAATAATACTGTTTGGTCTATTTTAGAAGATAAAACCGGTAACATTTGGTTCGGCACTAAAGCCGGAATCTGTCGTTACGATGGAAAAACCTTTACCAGTATTCCAATCGCTGTGACCAATGGCAGCAATTTCTATCCCATTAATCCTGCAAATAATAACCCATCCTCAAAGAATGCAGTGTGGAGTATTTTTCAGGATAAGACCGGAAAACTTTGGTTCGGCACAAGTGATGGTGTCTATTGCTACAATGGAACATTTTTTTCCCATTTTTTAGATAACGATAGCATCATAAATAAGAATGGTCTTCATCTTAAAATGGTAGAATCTATCTTAGAAGATAAAACCGGAAACATTTGGTTTGGCTCATGGGATAACGAAGGCCTGTGTCGTTTCGATGGTAAATCCATAACCAGTTTTCACCCGAGTGGCGAAGTATCGATTCGTCGTATTTTAGAAGATAAAAACGGAAACTTATGGATCGCCTCCAGACCCAACAGTGTGTACCGTTATGATGGAAAAACCTTTACCAATTTTACGGAAAAAGAAGGTCTAAGCGGTGTTACTTCTATTTTAGAAGATAAAGCAGGAAATATTTGGTTCAGTGCCGATGAGGACGGGGGGCTGTGGCTTTTCGATGGGAAATCCTTTACTAAGTTTACAACGAAAGAAGGTCTGAGCCATAATGGTGTTTGGTGTATTGTAGAAGATAGAGCCGGAAACATTTGGGTGGGCACCAGAAACACCGGCTTGTACCGTTACGATGGAAAAACCTTTACCAATTTTTCGGAATAGAAGAAGTATGAGACGAACTCAAATGAACGGACACAGCAAACTT
>Ga0184636_1000267_pt1 | contig 12730 bp, 10 predicted proteins | sample PLM3_60_b2_FD_133164 | JGI IMG/M metagenome (GOLD analysis project Ga0184636, IMG submission 133164) | Groundwater sediment microbial communities from an aquifer in East River, Colorado, USA - PLM4_90_b2 | ecosystem: Environmental > Terrestrial > Soil > Riparian zone | place: USA: East River... | reverse complement strand
CTGACAATAAAAAACAAACTGTGGAAGCCAAACATATCATTCTTGCCACAGGCGGACGTAGCCGCGAACTGGCTTCCATGAAAATTGACGGAAAAAAAATAATTGGTTATCGTGAAGCAATGATCTTACCGCAACTACCCAAATCAATGATCATAGTAGGCAGTGGCGCCATTGGTGTTGAGTTTGGATATTTTTATAATAGCCTGGGTACAAAAGTTACGATTGTTGAATTTCTTCCAAGAGCTGTTCCGGTAGAAGACGAAGATATTTCCAAAGAACTGGAGAAGAATTTTAAAAAAGCAGGCATAAGCATTATGACAGGAAGTGAAGTAACAGCAGTTGACACTTCAGGTGATGGGGTGAGGGCAACTGTAAAAACTCCCGATGGGGAAAAAACTCTGGAGGCTGATATCTTATTAAGCGCCGTGGGTATTTCTGCAAATATTGAAAACATTGGTTTGGAAGAACTTGGAATAAAAACTGATAAAGGGCGCATAATGACTGATAAGTTTTACCAGACGAATGTTCCCGGCATCTATGCCATCGGTGATTGCGTACCCGGCCAGGCATTGGCTCACGTTGCTTCCAGGGAAGGAATTATCTGTGTTGAAAATATTGCTTATAATGAAAAGAAATATAATCATCACCCTGAGCCATTGGACTATGGTAATGTGCCGGGATGTACTTATTGTTCCCCTGAAATTGCATCAGTTGGCTTTACAGAAAAACAAGCTAAAGATGCGGGTTACGAGATCAGGGTGGGTAAGTTCCCATTGAGTGCAAGTGGCAAGGCCTCGGCAGCGGGACACCTGGAAGGCTTTATAAAAGTAATTTTTGATGCGAAATACGGCGAATGGTTAGGCACTCATATGATCGGCTATAATGTTACTGAAATGATCGCTGAAACAGTTGTTGCCCGTAAACTTGAAACAACTTATCACGAAGTGCTCAACAGCATCCATCCTCACCCGACTATTAGTGAAAGTGTAAAAGATGCTATTGAAGTAGCCTATGGCGAAGCTATTCATCTGTAAGGGAATCTTTAATTGCTTTTAGCTTCTGTTTTTCATGTTTGAGGAAGGGCTGTGGAAATAAATCAGTTGTATCTTCGTTATAGACCTATAGTCATGAAAGTTATAGTTGTGAAAAGAATTTTCTTCTTTCCCTTTCTTTTTTCTGTTTTTCTGCAAACTCTCCATGCACAGAATAAATCATTTGATCCCAAGATCACATTAAAATGGGCTCCGACAGGTTTAATACTTGGAGACTTAAGCTTGTTGGGCGAATATAGTTTTGGTAAAAAAGCCTCACTTACAGCCAAGATCGGTATTCCTTTAGGCCGTTCTTATCATGCAACATTTGATAATAATGATGTGAACATGCATATGAAAGCATTTTCATTTTTGGCTGGCTACCGGAAATATTTATCAAAACATATTTTGAAAGGATTTTATGTAGAACCGTTTTTCACGTATGCACATCACACAAGTGATGGCACCGGTGAGGGCGAACTGGACAGCAAACCCGTGACAATGGATTTTATAAATGCCTACAACGGTATGGGAATTGGCATCCAGCTGGGATCACAATTCATCATTGCAAAACGCTTTGTAATTGACCTTTTCTTTTTTGGTCCCCAACTTACATCTTCTACCAATAATTTCAGGGCAGTTGATCCTTATAACTCAATTAGCTGGACCACTATACAGGCAGACGAAGCCGAACAGGATATCAGGGTTTTTCTGAATCAATTTCCTTTTATTAAAAATAAAGTAAACGTTCACGTTGACAAGATGAACAGAACCGTGACTGCGGACTTCAGGGGCGCATTAGTGGGAGTCCGATTGGGCGTTTCCATTGGAATCGCTCTTTAATAATATCTGAATGCTACTGCTCTTGCTTATTTTGTTGTGTTAGCAAACACTTTCTTTAAAATATCTGTGGTTCTTGCAACAGGATCTTTCCTGATCTTTTGTTCTTCCAGTCCCACCTGGTAAAAAATTCCTGCCATTGCTTTTTCTGTTACATAGGCAGAGAGATCAGTATTTACTTTTTCGGTGCTGAATTTATTGTAGGTCGTGAAAACTGTATTCCAGTATTTTGTTGCATCCACTTTTTTTAATGAGCTTTCAATTACAGGTCTGAACGCTTCAGTAAGGGATGCTGTTGTTTTATTTTTCAGGTAATTCGTAGCGGCAAAATCCCCGCCCTTCAAAATTCCAAAAGCATCCTGGATACTCATCTGTTTTATCGCATTAATAAAAATGGGAGCAGCGCTTTTTGCTGCATCTTCGGCTGCACGGTTCATGGATAAAATGGCATTATCCACCTGTTTTCCCAGGCCAACACTGCGCAGCTTTTTTTCCGCTTTCTCGGCTTCGGGCGGCATTAATATTTTTATAACCGCATCTTTAAAAAATCCATCAACAGCAGATAGTTTTTTTGTACCATTTTCTGTACCTACCTGTAGAGCTTCTTTTAGTCCATTCACCACTTCATCATTGGTCAGGCTGCCTGAATTGTTTTTTGAAATTTTTTGCATGGCTTTATCCAGCCCGGTTCTGCCGGAGGAGTCTTTTTTAAAAACACTTTTAAACTGGGCATTAGAAAAATAAAACAAGACCAGGGTCGAAACAAATAAAAAGATGAGCTTTTTCATGGTATTTTTTCTTGATCCTCAAAAATACTATGCTCAAACTTAATACACCGTTAAATAACACGGAAATAATCCAGAGTCTGTAAATTTTGCTGTAAAGGAAGGTTTGACGCTGGTATTTCTACGGAATCAAAGCTTATTTTTGTACGATCCAAGTTATTATGATGAAAAAAAATATTTATCTGCTGACTGCGATTGTCATAATTGGCATTGTTTGTTTTTACTTTATCAATTCTACCGGTTGCAATAGCGGGCCGCCCCCTCCTCCCGATACCTCCTCTGTCAAGCCGCCTGAATCGTTTACTACAATTCCGGTCAAGTCGTATCCCCACGATACCTCTTCATTCACAGAAGGATTTTTAATATATAATGGCTCGTTGTATGAAAGTACCGGTAATTACGGGGAATCGAAATTGTTGAAAATTAATATGAGCACATGGAAGCCCGGCCAGCAGCTCAAACTTGATGACAAATATTTTGGAGAAGGCATTGTTATTTTACACGACACTATCTACCAGTTAACTTATAAAGAAAATACAGTTTTTGTTTACTCTCTTGATTTTAAGAAAATAAAAGAACTTTCTTTTAATACGGATAATGGCCAGGGCTGGGGAATGACAACCGATGGCTCTTACCTTATTGTTAGTGACGGCACAAGTAATCTTTATTATTTTGAGCCATCCACCTTTAAGCTGATCAAAAAGTTAACAATTACCGATACCGGCACCTTAGCCTATAATGTGAATGAACTGGAATATATTGATGGTTATATCTATTCAAACCAATGGCAGTTGCCGTATCTTTTAAAGATCGATCCTTCAAACGGAATCGTCGTCGCAAAAACAGATCTGACAGATATCTGGGATCGTGTAAAGACAAAAGATCCGGACGCAGGTGTTCCAAATGGTATTGCCTATGACTCTGCCACCAAAAAAATATATATCACAGGAAAGAATTGGCCAGAGCTTTACGAAGTTCAATTCAGCAAGTAATTACCTGGACACAATATAAATCACCGAGCTGCATTTCTTTTTATTACTCATCGCTTTTAAGTTCGAACGAAGGCCGTTCCAGCTTGCAGTGAAGAAATTTATTTTTTGATTTTGATACTTACTACTCAACAGGCTGATGTAAAAACTATCGAACCACATGGGTTTGTATTCAAGTATTTTCATTCGATTCTTTTCCATTAACAATTGCATGGACAAGGGAGAAAAATGATAAAGATGGCGAGGCACATCATAGGCAGCCCAGCATTCTTTATAAATACCGGCATCAAAACTTGTATAATTAGGAACAGCAATGATCAAACGTCCATTTTCTGTGAGTAAGGAACTTAATTGCTGAAGGTAATGATGCAGATCATGTACATGCTCCAGTACATGCCAGAGTGTAATAGCATCAAATGAGCCTTTTTGTAATTGAAAAAGCTGGTCGGTGGTTTGCAGATCGCAATTAAAAGATTCTTTTGCGATCCTTCTTGCATCAGCATCAGGTTCAAGACCGGTGACATCCCAACCATTCTGTTTCATTTCATTTACGAAAGCTCCCGCTCCGCTACCTACATCTAAAAGCCTTCCGCCCGTTAATCCCGTCACGACAGTAATTAATTTTCTTTTTTGCTTTAATGTTCTTTTGCGAATGAACTGGTAAATACGGTTAATAAATCCCTTTGACGTATTGCTATGAGAAATATAATCTTCGGATTTGTAATAAATACCTACCGATTTTTCGTCCGGAACATCCTGTGTAAATCGTAGGGTACAATTACTGCATTGCCATATGGAAAAATTTTCTCCTGATACTGTATAGTCTTTTACTGATAAAACTGCCTGTACCAATGATGCCCCGCAAGCGGGACAATGAGTATAATGAATGGTTGAATTCATTTCATTCTAAAGATGCGCAAAGTAAAATGAATTTAATGAAAGAAGATCGAAGCGCTATGGTGTTAAATGGTAACCGGACGGGGCCTTTGCCGGTGAAAATTTTTGGTTGTTACCTGTACTGCTCATTCCATGTTCGGAAAAATACCAGCCCAGAAAGATGAATGAAATTATTATTATCGCCAGCGGCCAAACCCACCAATAGGAACGTTTTTCTTCAACCGGGGACGGGGCCAGCAGGATCTCAGTCATTTCTGTAGAAGTTTTCTCCCTTTCACCAACAAGCACAATATGCTCGGCATTTTCACGCATCACTTTTGCTGCAATAACGGGTTGCTGAAAGATCAGGTCTTTTTTAACCGCATCCAGGCTGATTTCACCCGTAAGTCCTTTTCGCAGACTTCCCACGCCCTGCCAGGTTATTTCGTTACCTGCTTCGAGTTCTCTTTTCAGATCAAATAAAAAATCATTGAATCGAATGACTGCCTGCCTTTCAGTGATGTTAAAAGCGGCAGCGAGCCATGAAAACAATTTTCGGGATGAAGTTTCTTTTCCGGGTTCAAATACGAAAGAATATACGGGAGGCAAAAAAGTCCTGTCGACAAATTCTGAGATTGAAGGCCGTACCTGTACAGAAAGAGTTCCAATTCCTGAAAGACTGATCTGCCTGTTCCTGATTAAATACCGGTAAAGTATATCGAACATTCTTAGTTCTTTTGATCGAAGGCAAATATAATACCTGCAACGAAGTTAAAGCCATATACCGGATATTGATTCCAGCGTTGATATTGTTTATTGAAGATATTATTGAACTGGGACCACAATTTTAAGTTTTCAGTGATCCGGAATTCGAGTCCTGCATTCAAGTCAAAAGCCCCTTTTAATTTTCCACTGCTGCCGTCTTTTTTCCGGTAATTTTCCCCGCCCCAGGCAAACAGGTCAGAAGTGAGGTAAAGATCTTTTAATACCTGTATCCGCATGACGGCATTTAATTCTGATGGCAGCAAACCATAGGCCTTATCATAAGTCCTGAGATTCATGTAGTGATTTAATGCAAATCCTGCCCGTAAAGAAAATTTTTCCTGTACTGTGTAACCGATCTCCCCGCTATAATGCAATACTTTCATTTGCGATTCATTCAACACAATAAACGATTTACCGGTTATTGAATCGTTCACAAATAATGGCTGGTTTGTTATCTTATTAAATCCAACCCTGGTACTGTAAGAAAAATGATCGCCAACGGAACCTTTGAAACCTGCATAGCGTTCCTCGATCCCTGTATTTTTTAGCGTTGCAGGCGCCCATATCCAGGGATTGAAGGAAGCCAGCGATTGGTAAGAAGTTTTGCGCAGGTAACCTACCCATCCTGCTATAAAACTGAATCGCTTATCCGGTGTACCGATTTCAGCCATTATATTCGGATAAATTTTTGAACTCTTATTATCCCATGTCGGGCGAACGCCTGCCTGTATACTTATGTTCGGTGTTCTAAATAATACAGAAGGCGAGATGTAATACATTGTGTTATTGATCGCCGTCTTTCCATTAGGCTTATATCTTGTCAGATCGAACGTAATGCCCAGGTCAACAGCAAAAGTTTTACCCACAGTCTTTTCTATCGGAAGGTTGATATAGGTGTTACTCTCGTTGTTATTATGATTATCACTGAATACGTCCACCTTTGCTTCCGGTGCGTAGGAAACACCAAAACCTGTTGGCTGAATATTATGAAAAGAAACTCTGCCTTCCCATGTTTGAAAACGTTGCCTCAATGAATCTTTCGGAAAGGATAAAGAATCAGGCAAAAAACCATATTTATATGTTTGATCGCTGTTCATTCCCAATTTCGCGTTCCATTCAAGATTTTTTGAAGTTTGAAAAAATCCATTCAGCCCCACATTTGTATTGCTAAAATCCTGGAATTCTTTTTTACCCTGCGAAGCCACATGCTTTGCATAAATATTCAACCCTGCTGTTTTCCCATCACCAAACGAAATGCCTGCCTGTAAGTAAGGAGTTCGCTGGCTGCCGAAGCCGGCCTTGATATAACTATTATTATCCCAGCGACCCCCTGTATCAATCTGCAAGGCCAACGGTTTTAGACTTCCGGGCTGGTAAGCAAACAATAAATTCTGATTCGGAAGATTGTATTGCAGTTTAGGTTTCGTGGTATCGGTTACAGGAGGCGTTGCATTCAAATTGATCTTTGCAGTTTCATGCAACGCTGGTTTAAAAGTTGAAGAAACCTCGATGACACGTTTTTTTGATGTATCTGCCTGGCTATAGGCAGAAGTTCCAAGAACCAAAATCCAAATTCCAAAAATAATTTTCAAATAGTGCGGGCGTTTGATCATTGTACTATTTTATTTATGTTATCAACTTTTAAGCCTCGCCCTCTTATCCCTCTCCTAAGGAGAGGGAGGCCAAGCTCCATATGTTTTATCAGCTTCTGTAATTAAGCATTTCATCCCTATCAAAATATTCAACTTCCAGTTTTGTGCGTTAGCAAGTTCCCTCCTTTGGAGAGGACTTAGGGGGACCTTTTTATTGCCCTACCTTACTACTCTTGCTCTCTTCATCTATTACCTTACTAAGTTTAGTTTGAGCCTCTGTCTTTAATTCCATGTTCAGACTATTGTTAACAATGCTTTGGAACGTTGCTTTAGCATTGAAATAATCTTTTTGCCTGAAATAGATATCACCCAGCAAAATATAGGCTTTCGTAACCCAGTAATCATATGAGCCGGATTTATTTACGGTTTCAAAGGCTGCTTTTTCTGCGTCACTTAAATGATCAACTGCAAACCAGCTATTGGCAATTTCATATCTGGCTTCGGCTGCCAGCGCAGATTTATTAATAGCCACTACTGTTTTATAATTAGCAATAGCAAGATCATACTCACGATTTACCTGGTATGATTTGGCGATCGCCATATTTGCCAGCGCTTTATCATCCGTACTTATGCTTTTCTGAGTCAAAAGGTCTTTAGCATTGTTTACTGCATCGTTCCATTTTTGCTCCTGGTACTGACTACGCAACAGGCCGCGCATAGCTTCCAGTCTATTCTCCTGATTGGCCGCGATCTGCTTTAATTGCGTGTAATAAGTTTCTGCTTTTGAGTAGTTCTTTAACTCAAAAAAATTGATACGGGCTGCCGCCAACATCGCTTTTTCAGCATATTTATTCGGAGCTTCAGCCGCAACAGCTTCATACCCGCTTAGTGCATTATTCCAATCGCTCTTGCTGTTATAAATTTCACCCCGGTAAAAATTAGCATCAACAGTATATACACCATCGGGAAAATTCTGGAGATAACTGTTAAACGCATTTAATGCCGCTGTTGTATTTCCGTTTTCGTATTGAACTTCAGCCGCAGAAAATGTCAATGAATCCTGAGTGCTCACAGATATCTGTCTTCCTGCCTGCCGCATGATATCGGTGTATTCGTTTGGCTTACCGGTTTCAACGGAAATGCTTCTAACATCACCAAGCGCTGCATCTGCCTCTTCAGAATTAGGAAATTGACTGACCAGTTGCTTATATTGATTTAATGCTTCGCCTGTATTATTCAGATTGTAATAACAAATTCCAAGTCGCAGATAAGCCTGTGGTTTCTGAGAATTATTTCCCTGCGCCTTTACTATATTATTCAAATAAGGAATAGCATCGCGGAATCGTTCCTGGGCCATATAAGTTTTCGCGATTTCCATGGTTGCGTCTGTAACCAATGTAGATGTGGGAAATTTCCGGTTCATGGTGTTCAGCAGTTCAATCTCATGGCCAGGATTTTTTATCCCTGCGATGATGGCCTGTTGAAAAGTAGCATAATCTTCTTCCGGCCAGGAGAATTTGATCACATTCCCATACATCGTATTTGCCTTGCCGTAATCCCGGTTCATAAAATAGCAATCTGCTGTACGCAGGTATGCATCCTGCGTAATATCATCGGAACTTAAAGAAGCGTTTCTTCCTACCGGTTCAAAAAAGCTAAGCGAAGCAGGATAATTTTCTTTCCGCAAATAGCAATAACCTAAATTATATTTTGCGTTCGTGGCATTTGCCTCGCCGCTGGCGGGGGAACCTGCTGTTACATACGCACTATAATATTTAATGGCATCGTCAAGTTTATCGCTACGGTAAGCGATCTCACCTTTCCAGAAATTAATAAATGGAAGAACAGAAGCATTGCTGGGATCCTTTAATGCTTTATCCAGTAAGACATCTGCATTTCCCAATTCTCCATCATTAATAAATTCAGTAGCCCGGCCAAATAATATCCTGGGATATATTTTTTTTGCATTCTCCGTCGGCTTATTCATTGTCTGGATCAATTGCAAGGCATCTGCATAATTATTTGTGTTGGCAAGAACGGAGACCAGGAGATCTTTTGCCTCCGTATTATAGCTTGAATTAGGATATTCATTTAAAAAAGATTGAAGACTGCTGAGAGCTTCATCCTGGTATCCCAATTCATACGAAAGCTTTGCGTAATTATATTTCGAAACTTCTTTTAATGCGGGGCTGCTGCTGTTAGAGGCACAGAACAAAAATGCATTTCTTGCATTTGCCTTCTGACCGGTTTTTAAATATGCATCTCCCAATAAATACATCGCATGCTGGCTCAGGCTATCTTCTTTCCCGCTTAATTGTTTAAATCCTTCAATAGCCTTAGTGTAATTTTTTGCCTGGTAGTAACAATAGGACAACTCGTAAAGGTCTTCGCGGCGAACCTTGGTGGCCTTACTTACATAAGCTTGCAGATAAGGGAGGGCTTGGCTATACTCTCCTCTTTCAAAATATCCATGGCCAAGCAATTGATTCATTTCAACATCATAATAACTGTTGCCTTTTTTTATTTTTTCGCCTGCATAAGTCAGGGCAGAATCTTTATGTCCCTGTACATAGTATATCTGGGCTATATAGTAAGGCACAATGGTCTCGTAATTGCCTTCATTTTCTACTATTTTGAAACTTTTTAATGCATCATTATAATTTTTATCCCTGAAAGCGAGGAAGCCGTAGTAATAATTGGCATCCATATAATTAGGGTCGTCTTTTATTTGCCTGATGCTGCTGAATAGAGGCTTTGCTTCATTGAATCGCTGAAGAGTAAAATAGGCATAGCCCTGGTGAAATTTCATATCAGCAATTTCCCGGTTGCTCAGGTTAGCAATATTTGTCTGCTCATATAATTGCACAGCATCTGCAAATTTTTGCTGGCGGTAATAATATTCGGCCAGGTGAAAATTCATTTGCTGCACCCGGGTATTATTTTTTTCAAAATCAATATATGATCTTGCCATATCCACGGCTCGTCCTTCATTTTGTTTTAATGCACAAACAATTGTGTAGTAGTCGATCTCCTGCACCATGATGGCATTATTGATCTTATCCGTTTCCTTAACAGACTGCTGTAATTCTTTAAACAAAGGATAGGCAAGACTGTATTGTTCTTTCTGGTAGTACTCTTTCGCTTCTTTAAATTTTGCCTGCGGATCAGAGTAATAACTTGTTTGCTGTGCTGACAATGAAATGCTGAAAATAATGGCGAGAATAGCTAAACTTTGATACTTCATGTTGGAATGTCCTTTAACCGGTTGGAGGATTAACGTCGTAAATATTCAAATTATTTCAAGGCTGACCAAACATCATTCCAAACAACTGTGGATAAATCAGTGCCTAGTTAATGTTTTAACAATTTGTTCTATGAAGTTTAATTTTGAAATGCGGGTCGCGGGCAACATATTCCATCGTTCCATTAATGCTTTTTAAAATTTGTAGCTCAAGGCTATTTTGTATCATTGCATCTCAAAATTCCATTCTTAATGAAAATTGCAAATTCCAGGTATTCGGATACTGCCATTGCATTTGCCACTTTATTTCTCCGGCTTGGTCTGGGTGTTCTCATGATTGCACATGGCAATGATAAGTTGCAGCATTTTGCAAAATTTTCTCATAGTTTTTCCGACCCTTTCCATTTTGGAAGTACAATTTCTTTAGTGCTGGTTATTTTTGCTGAATTTTTTTGTTCCTGTTTTATAATACTGGGTTTATTCACCAGGCTGGCCTGCATCCCGCTGATCATTACCGTGTCAGTAGCCCTTATTTATGCTCACCAGGGCGAATTATTTGGTGATGGTGAAAAGGTGGCATTATATCTTACGGGCTATCTTGCTTTGATATTTGCAGGACCAGGCAAAATAAGCGTGGATCGGTTGATAGGAAAATAATATTGTGAATGGTGAATTGTCAGTTGTGACTGATTAAACCCGGGAAATTCAAAAAATTAAATTACTATTGACCATTCACCATTGACCATTGACAATTATGTTCAGTTCAGAAACAAATGTAAGGGTACGATATGCAGAAACCGACCAGATGGGTGTTGTGTACCACAGTAATTTTTTTTTGTATTACGAAGTATCCAGGGTTGAATCCATCCGGCAATTAGGATATACCTATGCCGATATGGAAAAAATGGGGGTTATTATGCCTGTTGTGGAAGTGCAATCCCGGTTTTTACGACCAGCATTATACGATGATCTTCTTATCATTAAAACTATTTTAAAAGAATTACCTGTTCATCATAAAATCGAATTTCATCACGAAGTATATAACGAAAAGAAAGAATTACTTGCCACCGCCCGTATCGTTTTATACTTTATGGAAGCAAAAAGCATGAAACGGACAACCATGCCTGAAGCGCTGTTAAAAAAAATCCAACCTTATTTTAAGTAATTTTATCGAATGGAGAACGATCCGATCTTTTTTTCTGATAAAGACAGTACATCCGGCGAAGACTCAGGGAATGTTTCTTCGGCAACTGAATTTGTATATCCACCAAAGCCCGGACCCGAAGAAAAAAAAGGAAATGTATGGGTACGCTCGCTTACCAGTCTTGCCTTATACCTCTTACTCGGATATTATTTCTTTAATGCAAACTGGACATTATTATTGATCCTGACAGCCATCGTGATATTCCATGAACTCGGGCATTTCTTCGCAATGAAGCTTTACAATTATAAAGACCTTGGCATTTTTTTTATTCCATTATTAGGAGCCTATGCAAGCGGAACAAAAAAAGAAATATCACAAAAACAATCGGCAATTATTTTATTAGCCGGTCCATTGCCGGGAATTATTGTCGGAATAATTTTATTTTTCCTTAGTGACAGGTTACTTATCCATTCTGTATCATTTAAGACCCTTGCTCTTTTTTCCGCTACCTCCAGGCTCCTGATCTTTTTGAATCTTCTTAATCTTCTTCCTATTTATCCATTGGACGGGGGCCAACTTCTGAATCGTTTATTTTTAGATGAGACCAGGCTCATTGGGAAAATTTTTGTTATCCTTTCCGTGGCAGCCCTCATATGGTTTGCTTTATTCGGCCTTGGCCGTCCTTTCTATCCTTTGCTGGTATTCCCCGCCATGATGCTGCTCAGGTTAAGAACTGATTCGAAATTTGATCATTTGACCAAAAAAATGGAAGAAAGAGGGATCAATCTTGAGAAAACGTACGAAGAAATCACAGATGAAGAATACTGGACCATTCGCAATATTCTAATTGAGAGCAACTACACACCGGTAAGAAATATCAACCCGGCGCCGCCTTATGAATATTCAGCTAATGAGGACCGGGTTGTTTCAACCATTGAAAGTCTTTTACAGCGATCTGTTATACAAGATTTGCCGGTATTTGGAAAACTGATCATCATTTTGATCTGGCTTGGAAGTTTTGCTGCTCCTTTCCTGCTGAATATGGATCTCCCCTTTTTACAGTATGCCCGGTAATAACTTAACTATCCTCTTCATCTGTATAACTATTATCTATTTCAATACATCCAGCACTTTATACATCTTATTTACAAGGCCTGAAGGAGAACCAATATAATTATTGACAAGAAATGAAAAAATATATTCGGTTCCATCTCCCGAGGTTTGATAGCCGCAAAATCCTTTCACATCGCTGATGCTGCCGCTTTTCATTTTCATATTATTGAATTCCGGTAAAGCATCGAAGAAATAAGGAAACCAGGTCTGCTGCTTCGCATATTTCAATATTTCCACCTGCGCATGCGTGGTAACACGGTTTTGGGGTGAAAGTCCCGAACCATCTTTGATATTTAATTCTTCAGGGTCAAGACCTTTTTGCTTCCAGAAATCTTTTACGATGTTGATACCGGT
>Ga0184636_1000264_pt1 | contig 12808 bp, 9 predicted proteins | sample PLM3_60_b2_FD_133164 | JGI IMG/M metagenome (GOLD analysis project Ga0184636, IMG submission 133164) | Groundwater sediment microbial communities from an aquifer in East River, Colorado, USA - PLM4_90_b2 | ecosystem: Environmental > Terrestrial > Soil > Riparian zone | place: USA: East River... | reverse complement strand
TAGGTTTTGATGCAGTAAGTACAGCAGCACAGGAAGCCAAGAATCCAAAAAAAGATATGCCAATTGGAATTCTTGGTTCATTGGCCATATGTACTATATTATATATTCTGTTTGCTCATGTTATGACGGGCGTTACCAGTTATACTACATTCAGAGGACAAGATGGTATCGCTCCTGTTGCAGTAGCTATCGAGCATATGGGCAAAGAAGTTTCACCGGCTGTATGGCAACCTGATTATCCCTGGCTTAATCGGGCTATTGTCGTAGCCATTCTTGGAGGTTATTCATCTGTAATACTTGTAATGCTAATGGGGCAGTCAAGAGTATTTTTTAGTATGAGTAAAGATGGTTTGATTCCAAAAATATTTTCATCTGTTAATCCGAAAACACAAACACCTGCAAAAAATAATTTGCTGTTTATGCTTTTTGTAAGTGCATTTGCAGCATTTGTTCCTGCCAGAGTAGTTGGAGAAATGACAAGTATAGGAACTTTGTTTGCATTCATCCTTGTATGTATTGGCGTTTGGGTAATGCGCAAAAAAATGCCAGAAATCCCCCGTGCTTTTAAAACACCAATGGTTCCTCTGATTCCTATCCTGGGCATTGGTACCTGTTTATTTATGATGGTATTTTTGCCGATGGATACATGGATACGTTTGCTTGTATGGATGCTGATTGGACTCGATATTTATTTAGTATATGGAGCTAAGCATAGTCATTTAGGTAATGGAACTGCCAATAGAAAAGGAATGAAGATAGCTCGCTATACCGGTTTAGGGCTTTGTGGTTTATTGGCTGTTGCTGGTTTACTATATCAATATACTTTAGGTTTTGATGCTGACAGAACTCTGCTTTATGTATCAATAGCTTTTTCTGTTATTCACCTGGGAGTTTTTGGAAGAAAGCTGGGAAGAACAGAGCCTTCAGAATAATAAACCGAAATAAATTTTTCATACCGCCCTGCACTTTTCGGGGCGGTTTTTCTTTTATTGGCATTGCATTAGATTTGCAGCCAAGAGGCAACGTAACAGGATATTATTTTTGCCTCATTTGTTGAATAGAAATTCAGCAGTATAAGGTGCAACGCAACGAAAGATGAACAGAGTGATGAAGCTGGTACCATAAACAAAAAACGATAAACAAATTCATGGGAAGAATTTTTGAAGTACGCAAATCGACTATGTTCGCCCGCTGGGACCGGATGGCAAAACAATTTAGTCGCATTGGTAAAGAAATAGCCATTGCGGTCAAAGCCGGCGGACCTGATCCGAACACGAACCCCGCCCTGCGTCGTTGCATGCAGAATGCAAAGGCTGTTAACATGCCCAAAGACCGCGTGGAAGCTGCGATCAAAAGAGCCATGGGAAAGGAAATGGAGAATTTTGAGGAGATACTCTATGAAGGTTATGGTCCGCATGGAGTAGCGATACTGGTGGAAACGGCAACCGATAATCATGTAAGAACAGTAGCCAATGTAAAATCGCATTTCAATAAAGGCGGTGGCGTATTAGGCAATAGCGGTAGTGTTGCATTTCAATTCAAAAAAATGGGTGTATTCAAATTAAAACCTGAAGGCTTGAATACAGAGGACCTGGAACTGGAATTAATTGATTATGGATTGGAGGAATTGGGCGAAGGTACTGGCGAGAATGGTGAGGAAGTATTGGTAGTTCGTTGTGGTTTTACAGATTTTGGCAAGATGCAAAAAGCATTAGAGGAAAAAGGCTTGACCCCTCTCACTGCAGAATTGGAATGGATACCCACAACAACCATTCAATTACCGGAAGAGCAGGCACAGGATGTGTTGAAATTGGTTGATAAACTGGAGCAGGATGAAGATGTGCAGAAGGTATTTCACAATTTGGCATAATTAAATGCTGCTATAGATACTTAATAAAAAGAAATGGAGAATGATGTACTCATTCTCCATTTTTGTTCTGATGTTCAGGCTATTAATCTGACAGTTTTACAAGCTTGATCTGCTTTTGGTTTTTACCCTGGATAATCTTTACGATATACACCCCTGGCCGGTAGTTATCTCCGATCCTGACTGTAGCATTAGGATTGACATTCCAAACTTCTATTAATCTTCCATAGATATCCACGACCTCCATCACTATCGGACTTTTTAAATTATCGCTTCTTACAGACAAATTAAAGTTGTCACTGCTTGGATTTGGATTAGCATTCATATCCAGGGCAGGAACAGATTCTATCACCATTTCTGTTTCCCCGTTTGCTTTGAGATTATTTGAAACAGCACCGGAAATAACCACATCACTATTCGATCCTACAACCGTAATCGGACTGACCGCATCGCTTGCGCCGGGTTGATTGTCGTAAACAACTTGTCCTGTATTCTTATTGTAAATCTTCATTCTCACCTTATCAATGCCCGTTCCATCCAATGATCCATCGATCACTGTCATGATAAATCCGATTCCACTTTGGTCACCCGTGATCTTGCCTGTACCCCTGAATTGTGCGTTGGCGCCGTTGATCACCAGGTAATCAAAATTCAAGGCATTGAATTCAAATTCACCAACTTTAAATTCAAATTGTGTTTCACCCTTCGGATAGGTTGAACTTTTGAAATAATTTACCGTAAATCCATAGCTTGCTTTTCCTGTTGCAGAAGGATCAGAAACTAGCGCACCCGCAGGTGAATCAAACCATCCACCACCGTAAGTATAACCACCGTTTGGATCATAAACCACTACAATTTCTTCAAGGTCGCCATTAGTGTTTGCGTAGCTCGTTACACCGGTTTGATCAGTTATGTTCATCTGCAGTTTGTACACCCCGGTGCTATTGAACTTGTAGCTGCCGGTAACTTTTCCATTTTTATTTGTTGTTGGTTCACTTACTATGCCTTTCACAGATGTGCTTCCATCGATCAGCCATTTTGCAGTGTGCCTGTTAGCAGGTTTATCCCAAAATTCTCCTGCAAAATCAACTGTTGACCCAACCTTAAAGGGATGACCTGTTACAGGTCCTGTAATATTATGCACTACCATTACCTGGGTTGTTGCGGTCACCGCGGCATTACAACCATCATTCACCGTTACAGTGATTGTGTAAATGCGGCCGTTTCCATTGGCGGCTCTCTCAGCTCTCAATCGTATATGATGATTATCTATGATTACCCAATCAGGATCAGTATCACCATCCGCTGTACCATTTACCGGTTCATTGCTGCTGATGCTGATGGAAAATGGAGGATCGGTTACACAATTATCACTAACCGTATAATTTACTGTTATGTCACGCATCGTATGATTGGCCGGCCACAAGGAAGATTGTGACGTACTCAATCCCGTTATCTGCGGCGGTATGTTGTCATTCACTACGATTACCTGTGACTGAGTTGCAGTATTGCCCGCGTGATCGGTAGCTACATATGTGCGGGTCACAGTAAACCTGTTGGCACAAGTTTGATTCGAAATGACATCATCAAGGTGTGTGACAGTAACATTGGGACAATTATCCGTTGCTGTTATTAAACTGTTATCCGCTACGGGGACATCGGTCGCACAACTCACAGTGACATCCGAAGGCCATGAAACGATCACCGGGGGTTGGTTGTCGACAACAGTTACCGTTTGTATCGCAGTTGCAGTGTTACCTGCGGCGTCAGTTGCCGACCAAAGTATATTAGTAGTGCCAACAGGAAAAACATTACCTGATGGGAAGTCGCTATGTCCTCCCGTAATTTCAACAAGACAACCTTCCACAATTGCGGAACCAATTAGAAACTCGGATACGATAGCGGAACAATTTCCCTGATCTGCATTAACTGTGACTGGCGCACGCGGAGTAATTGAAAGTGTATTTGCTCCATTATTCTTTATGGAAATGGCGCCACCGATCTCACCTGTATGGAATAAATTGTAAAGTCCGCAAAAGTCTGTCAGGCTGGGATTAAATTGGATGCTTAATTGCCGAATGACCACCTGAAGAGCCGACAATCCATCAAGATTCGTTAGAGCATTGTTATGATCAATGGTCATCCCACCAACTGCTTCGAGAAGAGATAAGCCGTCGATATCCGCTAATAGAAGGTTATCTGAAATAATTACCACCTCCCCGACCAATTTCAACTTTGATAATCCATCAATATTGGTTAGAGCATCATTATTCTGAATGACCAGGTCTCCATCTCTAACGCCACCCACCGATGACAATCCATCAACATTTGTCAATGAAGGATTATTCTTGATTTCCAAATTGTGCCGGGCATCAATATTATTTAACCCACCGATATGGGATAATCCGTCAACATTTAAGAGAGATTGGTTGTTGGTAATGATCAGGTCACCGAGCAATCCGGTGACACCGTTTAATCCATCAATGTTTGTTAAGGCATCGTTGTTGTCTATAGTCAGCCCACCAAAAAATATTGTTGGGAGGTTGGACAGTGCGTTAATGTTGGTTAACGCAGAATTATTTTTAATGTTCAGGCCGGCAAGGTAAGTGACACCCGAAAGCCCGTCAAGGTCAGTGAGTGCAGCGTTATTGTCAATGGTGAAATTCCCTGAAGCGGAACTAACTTTAGTAAAATTCGACAAACCCGTCAGGTCGGACAATAAGAGATTGTTTGCGATCGTGAAAAAATCTTCAACGGTTGTCAGCGCTGATAAGCCATCCACATCAGCGAGTTTTGCATTGCCGGTAATTCTCAAAGAGTGTGCAAACGTTAAACTGAACAATCCATCAATGTCCACCATGTTGTCATTGTTTTCGATAACGAGGGCATCCGGAGGTGCAGTACCAACTGTTGTGAGACTGGATAATCCCACCAAATGAACAAGAGCGCTGTTATTTCTGAAGACCAACGAATTTTCAACTTCTTCCAAACTGGCAAGACCAATGATACTCGTCAAATTTGCATTGGAGGCAATGATCAGGCTCTTGCATTTTGTAAGTTCGGATAAGCCATTAAGGTTGGTTATTGTAGACCCGGTGACCGTTATTGTGCCATTCACTACGGTGGCATTAAACGCATCAACCTGTGCCTGTGAGTTCAACGTAATATCCTGTGCTTTTGCAGGCAACAGAAAAAACAAACAGAAAATCATTGAAAAAAGGGGTAATAAAATCTTTCTCATAAAAAAGTTTTAAGTAAAAAAAATGTTCACTTCAATTTTTAATCATTGTCATTATTTTATTCCATCCAACAACCACCATTCTCCTTGCCGGATAAAAAACCATTCTTCAGAAAAATTTTCTATGCCATAATTGCCTGTCTCTAATGGAATCAAGTCATTGGCTGTCTTTCTTTTTCCTTTTATCAATGCTTTGAAACTATCGGGTCTTTGTTTTTTACCCGGTGTTACGTGGATAATAAATATTTCTGTGAGTACGGAATTTTTTAGAAAGGATCTTTCATTTTCAAATCCATCGATCTCAGCCTTTAGTTTTTCGAAGCCGTTAAGGGTGAGGTATTTTTTTACTATTTCTGCATCTTTCTTATGCCTTGCTTTTTCAACCTGGTAAAAAATATTCTTCGCCTGTTCAGTCATGCTACCATGATCCCATATTTTGTCTTTTTGTACAAGGTGACTAAGTTTTGCACCTGCAATTGAGATTTTCAAACTATTCCAGGAAAGTTTAATCATCCATTGAATTTACCCCTCCGGGTATGCCGGAGTCAAGCCATTTCGCACTACCGGCGATACTATTTTCATTACCGGCAAAGCAAGCGAAAAAAATTTTTCTTTATTTCTATTACGACCGGCGGCTATTCAAGTTTTAGAGGAAGCAATCGGAATATAACCGGCGGACGAGGAGGGAAATGGCCAGTGGTGATTCTTTTTATCAAAACAAGCAAGTAATTTTAAGACAGGCTAATTTTTTAGTAATGTCGCATCGCCTGCTAAGTATATTATTTTTAGTTGCTTTTGCCAATAACGGCTTAAGCCAGTCTTTTGATGAAAAAGACTATACTCATTTCACAACGATCAACGGGCTTAGTGATAATTATATCACGGGTATTACGCAGGATGAATTTGGATATATATGGATCAGCACATCAAACGGGTTAAACCGGTTTAATGGTAAAGAGATAAAACGCATTTATCAAATTCCGGGAAAAGAAGGTTTGATAACGGATAGGCTGAGTGATGTAAAAGCATCCGGCAATAAATTGTTGATCTGTTCTCTCAAAGGAGCTGAATGGATCGATGTTACGAAAAATCATTTTAGAAAACTTACAGTCTCAGAAGGCAAACCGGCTTCTGCATTTCAGAATACTTTTTATGATGCGGTGATCACCGGCAACAATGGCTGTTTTGTTTCCAGTCATACGGGTGCTTATGCATTTGACAGCTCAGGGAAACTTATTTTTCGATATGATAAATATGAGCCTGATGCAAATGGAAATTTAAACAGTGCCAACCGCTATGGCCGCTCAACTGTCTACCTGAATCAATATCTGGTTTTGCATTTCGATATGAAATATAATATGTCAGTTTATGACTGTCGCAAAAATAATTTGCTGCCTGTTGATGCCTATAAAAATACGTTACCGGGGCTTTATTCTCTTAAAGGAACAATGAATATCAATGGAAGACTGGGGAAAAATAAATTGATCTTCCTGGATTATATTAACTGGGAAATAATGATCTATGATATTTCAAAGGACATTGTATATAGACAACCCACATTGCCTGCCTGGTTTCGAAAATATATTGGCTGGGCAAGTCACTGGCTAACACTTAATGACAGTACTGCGATCATTTATGGAGGGTATAAGGGTATTACTAAAATACACATTAATCCCCGAACGCTCCAACTATCATATGACACTGCACAGTTGTTCAATAAATATATTTTTACTTCCGCCTTTTTAGACAGGGAAAATCGCTTATGGCTCGGGGCGGAGAATGGGTTATTTCGCTATAACAATAAACAGACAACCATCCACTCAATTAAACATCCGTCTTTAAACGACCCCCATATTCCTAACCCGATTTGGTTCAACTGTTTTTTCAGATCTGACAAATTATTATATGCAGGCACTTATAGCTATTTACCGATCATTGTTTTGGATGGAAACAGTTACGAAATAAAAAAGCAACTTTCATTCTCGGTCCTTTCCCCGCTCTGCAACCAGGTATGGCAGATCATTAAATATAATAAAGACACTTTGTGGTTTGGAACACAGGATGGCCTTATTTGGTATGATGAGCAAAACGGAAATTTTGATCGTGTAAAAATCCCGCAGATCGACACGTTAATCGAGTGCCATCCGGTTACATTGGTTTATAAAGATTCAAAAGGAATTATCTGGTTGCAAGGATGCTGGGGAAGCGGAGTGATGATGTATGATCCTATAAAAAAAACCATAAAAAGATTTTTGATCACTGACAAAAAAAACTATCTCCCCCTCCGGACAGTAAATTTCATAACCGAGGACAAGGAAGGAAACATATGGTTTGCAGAAAGAGGTATGACAAGATGGAACAGAAAAACAGAACAATTTGATACGTTAATAACATTGTACGCTGGATTCAACAAAGACAATATTAAGATCACTTCACTGAGCAGTGATCAAAAAGGGAATTTGGTTTTTTGCAATGAGAATAATGGCGTATTAACTTATGACCCGGTCGCAAATCGCTATAATCAAATAAGTACAATGAATGGCTTACAGGAAAATGCGGCTTACCATGCAATATCGCTGGATAAATATATATGGATTGTTACGCACAATTATCTGACTGCGATCAATAAGAATAATTTAAAAAGCATCAGTTATTCTTATGCAGACAGTATACCCGCTTCGGTGTTTTATACAGCCTATCATGATAATGTACAACACCGGATATTAGTTGGATATAATAACGAGATCATCTGGACAAATGATTCAATCAGTAAGAGTGCCGGGAAGCCTCCTTTATTTTATATTGATGCTATTAACATTGCAGATGATACTACTTTTCTTTTTCCCGGGGATATTATTGGGTTAAGGCCCTTTCAGAACGATATTACTATTCATTATAGTGCTCTTAATTTCGATAAGGTTGAAACGAATCGTTATGCCTATCGCATCAATCAAAAAGAATGGACACAATTAGGCAGTGAAAATTCTATTCATTTCAGTAACCTTTCGTCTGGTAAATATGAAGTAGAAATAAAATTCTATTCAGCATCCGATTCAAGCAGCGAACTAATAAGAAAGATCACAATTATAGTCTCTTCCCCGTTCTGGAAGCAATGGTGGTTCTTTACAGTTATCGCCCTCATCATAATTGCAGGCATTTTTTTATTTTATAAAAGGAATGTTTCGCGGATACGACAAAAAGCAAGGATTGACAAACAAATGGCGGAGTATGAAATAAAAGCACTCCACGCACAGATGAATCCTCATTTTATTTTTAACTGTCTCAACAGCATTCGTGAAATGATATTGAACAACGAGAACCTGCAGGCCTCACATTACTTAAGCAAATTTGCCCAACTTATACGGATCACGCTAGATCAATCTTCAAAACCGTTTGTCAGTTTACAAAATACAGTTGATTATCTCAGGCGATATCTTGAAATGGAAAAAATCAGGAATCAAAAATTCAGTTATACAATTGAAGTAGATGAACAATTACAGGCAGAAGAGTTAATGATCCCTCCCATGTTGATACAGCCTTTTCTTGAGAATGCTATATGGCATGGAGCCTTACCGGGTAAGGAGCTGGCAATCCTCCTTCGCTTTTCAAAACAGGATGATCAGCTTGTTTGCCAGGTTGAGGATAACGGTATGGGTATTGAGGCATCAATAAACGGCAAAAGAGAAATGCAGTCAGGTCACCTCTCGATCGGAATTACCAATGTAAAAGAGCGCATCCAGCTATTGAATGAAAAATATAATCTCAGAAGTACTATAAAGATTGAAGACAAATCAATTTCACCAAATAGTAACGGCACTAAAGTAACTTTGAATTTGCCTATTAAAAATACTGAAGTATGAATTTGTCCAGACTAACATCCATCCTGGTAGATGATGAGCCCCGGGGCTTGAATTCCATGGAAAAGTTATTGCAGCTGAACTGTCCTGATGTAGAGATCGTTGCAGTTTGCTCCAGTGTTGATGCTGCCATTGAAAAAATAAGATTACTGAGACCTGATCTGCTTTTTCTTGATATCTCCATGCCGGTAAAAAATGGATTCGACCTTCTGAAGGAATCGGACGGACTGCAGTTTGAAGTGATATTCGTTACGGCCCATAATCAATTTATGATCGAAGCATTTCATTTCAGTGCGATTGATTACCTGCTGAAACCTGTTGATGATGAGCTATTGATTGACGCAGTGAAAAGGGCAAAAAAAAGAATAGCTGAAAAAGCAGGAAGCCAGAATATTGAAACCTTCCTGCATAATATGCAGCAAAAACAATCTCCGCAGAATATGAAACTCTGCATTCCCTCCCTGAAAGGCTTCCAGGTAGTAGAACTGGCAGATATTCTTTATGCAGAATCCTCGGGGAATTATACCAATTTTCATTTTGCGGATAAACATCTTATTTGTTCATCAAAACCTATGCATGAATATGAAGAATTGCTTTCAGATGCAGGCTTTATCCGCATCCATAAATCCTGCCTTGTAAACCTCCTGCATGTGAAAGAATACATCCGTGGCGAGGGTGGTTCAGTTAAATTGACAAGTGGAAAAGAACTGGAAGTAGCAAGACGCAAAAAGGATATATTCCTAACCAAAATGAAGCAATATTATAAATACTAGATCCTCAGTGATAACTTTACAATGTGAATAAAAAGCCAATCATTCTTTTTGATGGGATCTGCAACTTCTGTAATGCGATTGTGAATTTTATCATCCGGCAGGATAAAAAAAATATTTTCCTCTTTGCAGCTTTACAATCCGAATCAGGAAAACAATTATTGGAAGAACACAAAATTGACTGGAAAAACACTGATTCATTTGTGATCATAGATAATGGAAAAGCTTATCAACGATCGACCGCTGCACTGAAAGTTTGTAGTAAGCTTCCCTGGTATTGGAAATGGAGCCAGGTATTTTGGATTGTTCCCCGGTTTATCCGCGATGCAATTTATAATTTTATTGCAAAGAACCGTTACAAATGGTTTGGAAAAAAAGAAGCGTGCATGGTCCCGACTGCTGAAGTCAGAAATAAATTTCTTGACTAAGAATAAAAATGATCAATAATCAACACGCACTATTCAATCTTAAATACTAATCTCTCCTTTCATATAAAACACACACTGCCCCGCCATACTTACCCGGTCTCCCCAATGACCGACCCACAACTCTCCGCCACGTGGGGATAATTGTTTTGCATGCATTTTTCTCTTATTTAATTTTTCGGACCAGAAAGGAATAAGTTGCGAATGGGCTGAGCCAGTAACAGGGTCTTCGTCAATACCAACTGAGGAGGCAAAAAACCGCGAAACAAAATCCACATCTTCGATACCCGGTGCAGTAATGATCATTTTTTCACCGATCTTTTTTATAGCCGTGAAGTCGGGTTTTGCATTCCGGACATCTTCTTCTTTGTTCAGTTCAATTAAAAGATCCCGGTATTTATATACTCCTACGATTTCATCTACCCCGAGAGCTTGTTGTAAATTTCCGGGGTAATCCTGTATTCGTTCCGGTCTCCATGCGGGAAAATCCATTACAAAAAGATCAGCTCTCTTTTCAATTTCAAGTTTGCCGCTTTTTGAACGAAACCTAAGTTTCGGTTTTTTAAAGTTCAGGAAATTATACAAAACAAAGGCTGAAGCCAGGGTAGCATGACCGCATAAATTAATTTCAATAGAGGGAGTAAACCAACGGATCTCATAATCGATCTCCTCCTTACCCCTTCCGGCCGAAGTGGAAAAAACAGGAATAAAAAAAACCGTTTCACTCAGGTTGTTTTCCATCGCAATTTTTTGCATCAGTTCTTCATCGATCCATGTGTCCAAAGGGATAACAGCGGCAGGGTTTCCACCGAATAATTTACTGGTAAACGCATCAACCTGGTAAAGCGTCAGCTTCATTTTAATCGTTTTTATTGTAAAACCTTGGCAAAGATAATTTATAGTAAACTGCAACGATACGGACAACAAAGATCAGCAGGATGCAAAAAATCTTTGCCAGGTCAGCATCCAGTTTTATTTCCGTTAATAAAAAATAGATCAATCCTCCGGCAATACAGGCGAGGGCATAAATTTCTTTCCGGAAAATAAGTGGCACATTGTTAAGTAATACATCGCGTATCACACCTCCAAAACAGGCTGTAATAGTTCCAAGCGCAATGCAAACACCCATGCTGAAATTCAGTTCAATTCCTTTTTCAATACCGTAAATAGTAAATAATCCAAGCCCCAATGCATCAAATAAAAATAACGTAGTGGTCAAGTGTTTTAGAAATGAACTAAATAACATAGTAGCGAGTGCAGAAGAAAAAATAACAATGGTGGCTATTTCGTTTCTTAACCAACCTACCGGCAGATCACCGATCATAATATCGCGTAAGGTACCGCCACCAATCGCAGTAACAAAGGAAAGTACCAGCACACCAAAAGGGTCTAATTTTTTTTCCATTGCCAGGAAGGCGCCGGAGACCGCAAATGAAAAAGTGCCGAGAATATCAATGATATGAAGAAAACTAAGGTTCATGAAAGCAAGTAGTAGATAGCAAGTAGCAAGTGGGCAACCAGTTAATTTAAATTTGATTGAATCAGACCTGAAATAATTTTGAATAATTCTTCAAGTCTTGGCTCGATGTCGCTTATATCAGTCATAACAATAAATTTCAAAATAATGCTTGCTTCCAGGCAATTATCAATTTCGACAACAGATGATCTTGCGATTTCGAAAAAACGATTTTTTTCAACTTTTGATTTTCGGGAAGCCCCTTCCGCGAGGTTATTAGAAATTGATACGCCCGCACGTTTTATTTGTCCTATAATATTGTACTTTTCTTCTTTGGGAAGTTTTTCACATAGCTTATACAATAAAGGAAGTAAATCTATAGCCTTCTGCCAGGCTATTAATTTTTTGTGGCTAAGATTAAGCATATGTATAACTTCCAAATAAAAATATTTAACCCTCACTACTCGCTATTTACTACCCGCCACTTGCATTTATTCACAAACTTATTTCTTTTTCAAAACAATTTTCAATTGGCTGAATTTATATGCAGGTTCTAAAAAGGCAACATAATTAGGCCAGGCTTCTTTTTTATCAAAATTCTTTTTATACATTTTTTTTGTGGTGATAAGCAGTTTATCTCCCTCAACCTTTGCAGCGGAAATAAAGCCCCCGCTTTCATTATCAACATTCATCGTCAATTCCTGTAAACCATCCACAGTATAACCGGCCGGGATATTTACGGTAATATTATTTTCGATCGTTCTTGCATGAGGTATCCAGATATCAACCTGCCTCCCTGCTAATTCGCTTTGTTCTAATTTTAACTGGTCTCCAATGAGCTTGCCTACTTCAAAAATGTAATTCTTACCGGCCTTGCTGAGTAATTTTTTCAAAGTGAATTTTTCTTTGAATTGCAGCATGGCGGTATCTCCGAAACGGCCATCTTTCATTAATTCAAAATCCTCGTATTTATCAACATCTAATTCCTGTTTCAGGCTTTTTTCAAAAATTTCTTTCCGTTCCCTGACATGCTCTTCTTTATCCGGATCATCATATTTTGTCGGATCCGCTGTAGTGGCAGCTTCTCCCTCTTTATCTTTTTTCTTTTTGTTTTTGTCCTTACCGGGCTCTACATAGTATTTTGTGAAATCATAATTGAGATAGCTGCGATCGAGATTAGCATTGCCGATAAGTG
>Ga0184636_1000262_pt1 | contig 12879 bp, 10 predicted proteins | sample PLM3_60_b2_FD_133164 | JGI IMG/M metagenome (GOLD analysis project Ga0184636, IMG submission 133164) | Groundwater sediment microbial communities from an aquifer in East River, Colorado, USA - PLM4_90_b2 | ecosystem: Environmental > Terrestrial > Soil > Riparian zone | place: USA: East River... | reverse complement strand
TCTGCCGAAATTCAGGATTAATACTTAGCATAAATGCCTGTTATATTTGTGGCCAATTAAATGCTGATGAAATCATACGAAAAACTATTGCAGGATAATAAGGCATGGGCTACTGCGCAATTAGCAAAAGATCCTGGATATTTTGAAAGGCTTGTCCATTTACAAACTCCTGAGATTTTATGGATAGGATGCAGTGACAGTCGCGTACCTGCCAACCAGATCACCAGGACCCAGCCAGGAGAGATTTTTGTTCATCGCAATGTTGCCAATCTCGTTATCAATACTGACGTAAATGTGTTGAGCGTTTTGGATTTTGCTGTCAACCATCTTAAGGTAAATCATGTTATTGTTTGCGGCCATTATGGCTGCGGTGGTATCAGCGCGGCTATGGCCAAAACCGATTTCAGGCCTGTTTTAAATATGTGGCTGCGGAATATTAAAGATGTTTACCGGCTACACCGGGAAGAACTTGATGGAATAAAAAGTGTTGTTCAGCGTAGTGACCGTCTGGTTGAATTAAATGTGAAAGAACAGGTGATGAACCTTGCAAAAACTTCCATAATACAAAGAGCCTGGCAAGATGAAAAGCGTCCTGACCTTCATGGCTGGGTTTATAGTTTAAAAGATGGAATTATTAACCCGGTATATGAGATGAGGGCAGGAACACCTATTGATCCGCTCTATGAATATGAAAATCTCTGATGAAGACGCGAATGAATTATTCGTATACAAACATTCTGATAATTATAAGCCACATGAAAAATTCTATTATGCGTTTTACAATTTTTATCATAACTATCATCGCAGGTTTTTCATGTAAAGATTCATCTCAGAAAAACAAGGGTGAATATAAAAATGAAAGTTGGGCCTTGCTTCCATTCATAAAGGCGGATAGCATCAACCCTGTGTTGGTACCCGATTCAACAACTGAATTTTATTGCCCCGTAAAAAAAGAAAAATTAAAATGGGAAGAAAAAGATGTTTTTAACCCCGCAGCAATTGTCCGCCATGATACTGTTTTTCTTTTGTATCGTGCCGAAGATAAAGTTGGAAAATTTGCTGGCACGTCAAGAATAGGATTAGCATGGAGTATTGATGGAGTACATTTTATAAAACACCCTGTACCTGTTTTATACCCCGATAATGATCCGGAAAAAAAATATGAATGGGAAGGGGGATGTGAAGACCCAAGAGTTGTGGAAAATGAAAATGGGACCTATTATCTTACTTATACAGCGTATGATGGAGAGAAAGCAAGGCTTATGATAGCTTCTTCAAAAGACCTCTACCATTGGAACAAACATGGGCATGCATTTGCCGGGGCCTACAATGGAAAATATGTAAATGGATGGAGTAAATCAGGATCTGTTGTAAGCATTTACAAAAAAGGTACGCCGACGGCAATAAAAATTAATGGCAGGTATTGGATGTATTGGGGAGATACAAATATTTTTCTTGCCTCTTCTGATGATCTTATTCACTGGACGCCGGTTGAGGATAGTGAAGGCAAACTATTGATCGTATTCGGGCCGCGTAAAGGAAAATTTGATAGTGACCTTGTAGAATCCGGTCCCCCTGCTATGATAACTGACAACGGAATATTGTTAATTTACAACAGTCGCAATGTACCTGCAAAAGGAGATACAAATCTGACAGAGGGCACATATGCTGCATCAGAAATACTCTTTGATAAAAAGGATCCTTCAAAACTGCTGCAGAGAATGGACACTTATTTTATGAAACCTGATAAACCATATGAAATTACCGGCCAGGTCAATCATGTTTGTTTTGTGGAAGGCCTGGTGAATTATAAAAGCAAATGGTATTTGTATTATGGAACAGCTGATTCAAAGATTGCTGTAGCTATAAACGATTTGAAAATCGATTGATTTGGAAAATCGTTTTTCACCGGAGTGTACTTTCCATAGAATTCTGATAAATTGACATCTTAGCCTATTTTCAAATTAGAGTAGTGTCTCAGTTTGAAACTATTCAAATTCTCGGAGTCTTGTCATGCCGATACATTCGCTTCGCTCAGTACAGGCTGCGGAGGCATCTCAGGGTGTGCAACCTGAGATTTCTCTCCGCCTTCGGCGGATCGAAATGACAAGACTCCGATAAACGGATACTGATTACGAAATCGAGACACTACCCAAATTAGTATAACTTGTCCCGAACCTTTTTCGGGATTAACTTCGCAGCATGTCCATTGAAGTAAAGAACCTTCTCAAAGTTTATGGTGAACAAAAGGCGATAAACAATATTTCCTTCAAAGTTGAAAATGCCGAGATCGTTGGCTTCCTGGGTCCGAATGGAGCGGGGAAGTCAACAACTATGAAGATCATCACAGGTTATTTACAACAGGATGGGGGCAACGCAATTGTATCAGGTATCAACGTAACGGATGATCCATTGTCGGCAAAAAAGAAAATTGGGTACCTGCCTGAATCGAATGCCTTGTATTATGATATGTATGTAAGAGAATACCTGGGGTTTATTGCTGAAGTACATGAGATGGGTCCTTCGACAAGCTCAGGACGGAAATCGAAAGTCGAAAATGTAATTCAGCTTACCGGTTTAACTGCAGAGAGCAAAAAAAAGGTCGGGCAGCTTTCGAAAGGATTTAAGCAACGTGTTGGCCTGGCTGCAGCACTGATACATGATCCCGAAGTTTTAATCCTGGATGAACCGACCAGTGGCCTTGACCCCAACCAGATCATTGAGATACGGGAAGTAATAAAACAGCAGGGAAAAAATAAAACCGTTTTATTCTCTTCTCATATTTTACAGGAAGTGGAAGCTATTTGTGATAGAGTCATCATCATTAATAAAGGCGAAATTGTGGCAGATGATAAACTCAGCAATTTGCAGAGAGGGAATAAAGACAAACATATAGTGATAGTACAATTCAAAGAAATAGTTGAAAAAAGCCTGCTTGAAAATTTAAATGGAGTGGAGTTGGTCGAACAGCTGCAAACCTCACAGTATAAACTGCAAACTATAAACCCGGAATTAGTAAGGAAACAAATTGTAGAGTTGTCTTTGAGGCATAATCTTAACATCGTTTCTTTGCAAAGTGAAAGTCAGAGCCTGGAAGAAGTGTTCCGGTCGTTAACACAAAATACCGGAAAATTCCGGTAGCAATCGGAATACTGAAGCCGGCACCTAAACTACAAACTATAAACTATAAACCAATTCATGAGTTACATTTCTGAAATTTTTGCAAGACAGATCCTGGATAGCCGGGGTAATCCGACTGTTGAAGTGGATGTATTAACAGACGACGGAGCTTTCGGACGTGCTGCTGTTCCCAGCGGCGCCAGCACCGGTGTGCATGAAGCAGTAGAACTGCGCGATGGTGATAAGAAAAAATATTCTGGCAAGGGAGTTTTGCAGGCAGTTAAAAATGTAAATGAGGTTATCGCTCCGGCCTTGCTGGGAAATGATGTAGCTGACCAAACCGGTATTGATGAAATGATGATTCAATTGGATGGAACAGTTAATAAAGGAACGCTTGGCGCCAATGCAATTCTTGCTGTTAGCATGGCTGTGGCAAAAGCCGCCGCTGAAGAAGCTGCACTTCCCCTGTATCGGTATATAGGTGGCACAAATGCCAAAACATTACCCATTCCGATGATGAATATTTTAAATGGTGGTGCCCATGCAGATAATAAAATAGATTTCCAGGAATTTATGGTGATGCCAACAGGAGCTTCAAATTTCAGTGAAGGCTTGAGATGGGGCGTTGAAATTTTTCATGCACTTAAATCAGTATTAAAGAAAAAAGGATACAGCACCAATGTGGGTGATGAAGGCGGTTTTGCCCCGGATATTCAAAGTAATGAAGAAGCGATTGATACCGTAATGACAGCTATAAGCGCAGCCGGTTTCAAAGCCGGTTCACAGGTATCTATTGCTCTGGATCCTGCTGTAAGTGAAATGTATGACGCCAATAAAAAACTATATCACTTTCATAAATCGGATGGCAAAAAATTGAGCAGTGAAAAAATGACAGACTACTGGGCTCACTGGGTTAAAAATTATCCTATCATTTCCATTGAAGATGGAATGGCCGAAGATGACTGGAAGGGTTGGAAATTGCTTACCGATAAACTTGGAAGCAAGATTCAATTAGTAGGTGATGATCTTTTTGTAACGAATGCAGACCGTTTGCAACAGGGAATTGATAAAGGAGTTGGAAATGCATTGCTGGTTAAAGTAAACCAGATAGGTACAATAACAGAAACTATCAATGCTGTTACTCTTGCTCAGCACAACGGCTACAATACGATCATGAGTCACCGTAGCGGGGAAACAGAAGATACCACAATTGCTGACCTCGCTGTTGCGCTTAATTGCGGACAGATAAAAACAGGCTCAGCCTCGCGTACTGATCGAATGGCCAAATATAATCAGCTGATTCGTATTGAAGAACAATTGGGTTTTTCTGCCTTATATCCAAAAGGAAAGATTAAATTTGGAAGCCCATCCTGATCCTTCCCGAAGGGAAGGACTTTTAAAAATTCAATCAATGGAAAATTCATCAAATAATAAAACTGTTGCCAGGCCCTCTTCTTCGGAGAGGGTTTGGGTGAGGACGCTAATCCACATTCCTGCCTGGCTGAAAAATAAATACCTGCTTGCATTAACCGGCTTTGTTGTATGGATGCTTTTTTTTGATGAAAAAGATGTTTTTTCTTTGAACCGCCATCGCCAGGAATTACAGGATCTGCAACAGAGTAAAAAATATTATACTGAACAGATAAACAGGGAAAAATCAGAGCTGGAAAAGCTGAAAAATAACCCTGCTACTCTTGAAAAATATGCACGGGAAACATACTATATGAAACGGGATAATGAGGATCTTTTCCTGGTGCCTGAAAGCAATAATTGATTTTTCTCCCTTTACACAATAAGGCGGCTTACCCCCCGTTTATATACCGGACGTTTTTTATTTACATTTTTCGTGGACACTTAATTTTTAGGACATTAACACTTGCACATGACAAATTTTACCCCCGAGGATCTTTTATTGTATTTATACAAAGAAACCTCTGCTGAACAAACAGTAGCCATCACAAAAGCTATAGAGCAGGATTGGACCCTGCGTGCAAAGCTTTCCGTTTTAAAGACTTCCATGCAGCGACTCGACAAGATCGCCGTAACACCCCGCACTGAAGTTGTATTAAATGTATTAAACTATGCAAAGGAAAGGGTAGAAGAAGAGGTGAAATAGTTTTTTATAACGGGGTTCACTATCCCGATAGCTATCGGGATTATCAGGCTTCTATAGAGTTATCCTGAGTTTGCCGAAGGATCATACTCTTTAACTTTCTATTCTGTACTCAGCAGTTAAAAACGAATTTAGCAGGATCTGCGAAACAAGAGCTTTTAGTATTTTACGAATAGCAAATTTGCAAATTAGCACATTTGCTATCTTGCATTATGACCCGCAAGGAACGCTACCAATTTGTTATTGATTATTTTGAAAAGCATAATCCTCAGGCAGAAACTGAACTTATTTATGACGATCCTTATCAACTTTTAGTATCTGTGATTCTTTCTGCTCAATGCACAGATAAACGGGTAAACATGACAACACCCGCTATCTTCGAAAAATATCCTGATATTGAGTCGCTCAGCAAAGCCAGCTTTGATGAATTATTTCCCTATATAAAGAGCATTTCTTACCCCAATAACAAAACAAAGCACCTGATAGGGATGGCGAAAACAGTTATAGAAGAATTCAATGGCAAAATTCCTATGACTGTGGATGAATTAATTCAATTACCGGGTGTTGGAAGAAAAACCGCTAATGTGATCACTTCAGTCATTGATCGGCAACCCAATATGGCCGTAGATACTCACGTTTTTCGGGTAAGTAAACGTATTGGCCTTGTTTCATCATCAGCATCTACTCCACTTGCGGTAGAAAAAGAATTGGTTAACAACATCCCGGAAAAACACATTCACAAAGCACATCACTGGCTTATTTTGCACGGGAGGTATGTCTGTGTGGCGCGTAACCCCCGATGTGAGGTCTGCGGTCTGCGCCCCGTTTGTAAATTTTTCCAGGTTAATAAAACCAGGCTGGAACAACAGATTTAATTATTTTAAGCCTTTATCTTATTAATCCTTTGTTTACAAGGTTTAAAGAGACCAAATCAAAGTTCTGATCCTTTATTAATTGCAACAGGGAATTTATTGCTCATGTTTTCAGGACTTTTTCTCAACTTCGTCAGTTAAAGCCCCGGGTTTATTTATCCTTACAATCCATTTGTACATTATTGAAAACAAACTGCCCGACTCCTATTAATCGTGATTCATTGTTATCCTTTTTAATGCTTTGGCCGAACTTTTGTGTAACTTATATATTTACGAATAGAAGTTTTGATAATATGATACATTGGCATCCTCAACCAAGGGTTAAATTTCATGTTGTTTTCAGTTTATTGATCGTTATATTTTCAAGCCTGCTTTTTATAAATTGCAACAGAAAAAAGACCCAATACCAAAGTCCACCGGGCTATGATCTTAGTAAACCTTATCGATATAATCTGCCAACAGTGTTAGATGAAATTTCAGGTCTTGCATTCTATGCAAAGGATTCCGGCATTTTTGCTATCCAGGATGAAAAAGGATTTCTTTTTAAGATTCATTTAAAAACTCCTCTGGAAATAGAGAAATGGAAATTTTCAACTGGTGCCGACTATGAGGATATTGCATTGATTGATAGCAGTTTTTTTGTTTTGAAAAGTAAGGGCGTATTGGAGAAATTTAATTTTCTTTCCAAAGATTCCATTGCACTCCAGTCATTTCCTTTGCCCGTTGAAGGCAACAACGAATATGAAACTTTATTTTATGATAGCTCTATTCAAAGGCTTATCATAATCTGCAAAAATTGTGAGGATGATAGAAAAAAAGAAATAACTACATGGACCTTCAATCCACGAACCGATTCTTTTTCGGCATCTTATGTCATTAACACAGAAAAAATGAGAGAAAAGCTCAACGAAAAAGACCTGAAATTTAAACCATCAGCCGCTGCTATTAATCCATTAACCGGCGAAATTTATGTTATTGCATCCGTTAATAAGGCACTAGTCATTCTTAATAAAGATTACAGCTTTAAAGACGCATACCATATCGATCCAGGACTTTTTAAACAGCCTGAAGGCTTGATATTTACGCCAAAAGGTGATCTTATTATTTCTAATGAATCAGCGAATACTGGTCCTGCAGATATACTTTTTTTTAAGTATCATAAATCAAACATCCGGAAATGAGATTGTTTCTTTACTTGCTCGTTATTTCTTCAGGTATTAGCCTGGCCACCCGGGCACAGCAAGATACTATTATGGCACGCATCATACTGATCGGCGATGCCGGTGAATTGACAAATGGGCGGCATCCCGTCGTTGATGCTGTAAGACAAAGGATTCCTATCGATGCAAAGACAACAATACTTTTTCTTGGCGATAATCTTTATAAAACAGGTTTGCCGGATGATCAATATAGCTATTACAAAGCAGCAAAAGCTGTGTTGGATAGCCAATTGTCCGTAGCAAATGGCACCCAGGCAAAAATTTATATGATTCCCGGCAATCATGATTGGCTGAATGGGGGAAGAGATGGATGGGATGCAATAGTAAGGGAACAATTATATGTTGATCAGCTGGGAAAACCAAACGTAGAATTTTATCCAAAAGATGGATGCCCGGGACCGGTTGAACTGACAATAAACAAGGATGTGAGCATTGTGCTTTTTGATAGTCAATGGTGGCTCCATCCATATGATAAGCCGGAAATAGAATCTGATTGTCCTTATAAAACAAAAGAAGAGGTGCTTACCCGCTTAGATGATATCATAAGCAGTAATTCTAAAAAATTGGTAATCCTTGCCTGTCATCACACATTTAAAAGTAATGGAGCACATGGCGGCTTTTTTACCTGGAAACAACATATTTTCCCTTTTACAGACATTATTCCTAACCTATACATACCACTTCCCGGGATTGGATCCATCTATCCAATTTCGCGGAGTGTTTTCGGAAGCCCGCAGGATCTGAAACATCCTTTTTATGCGGAAATGATATCTTCAGTTGAAAAAGTTGCAAAAAAATATCCCAATTTAATTTTTGTAGCTGGTCATGAGCATTGCCTGCAATTAACACAGGATAGCAGTTACAATTATATAATCAGCGGGGGAGGCAGCAAGCATAACCGCGTTTCAAAAAGCAAAAAAACCCCTTTCGTAAGCACATTGAATGGCTTCTCCGTTTTAGAAATATCAAACAACAAAAATGTAAGAGTTAGTTTTTATACGGTCTCCGATTCGGTCAGGCTGGCCTATACAAGCGTCATTCTTAATTTTTCAAAAATACCTCAGCCTAAAGCTGATTCTTCTACATTAAAGGTTGAAGCTTCGAAGACAGTTAAGTTACAGGATACAATAACCATTCACGGGAGTGATAGATACGGGAATGCTTCGGGGCTGAAGCAAATTGTAATGGGAAAAAATTATCGCAAAGAATGGAACACACCTATTTTGATGAAAGTGCTTCATATTGATTCAGAAAAAGGAGGTTTAAAAATTATCAGCCTGGGAGGTGGCAAACAGACAAAGTCTTTAACCTTGCGTGATGCAAACGGCAAAGAATGGAAATTAAGAACCATTGATAAAGATCCTGCCAATGCTCTTCCTGAAAATTTCAGAGAAACTGCTGCAAAAGATGTAGCGCAGGATTTTATTTCAGCGTCACACCCGTATGCTCCACTCACTATACCAACTCTGGCAAAAGCGCTTGATATTATTACGGCTCATCCCGAATTATTTTTTGTACCTGATGATCCTGCATTTGGTTTGTATCGCGACATGTTTAAAAATACTGTTTGCATGCTGGAAGAAAAAGACCCTACGCGCCACGGAGAAGAAACCAAAAGCACGTATAAAGTTTTTAATACCCTGGTTGAAAAAAATACTCACCGGGCGGACCAGCCTGCAGTTTTAAAAGTCAGGTTATTAGATATACTGATCGCTGATTTTGATCGCCATTTTGATCAGTGGAAATGGGCAACCAGCGACACAGGGAAAGGAAAATTATACTATCCCATTCCCAAAGACAGGGACCAGGCCTATTTTTATTCCGATGGATTATTAATGAAGCTGGTCACAAGGTCTGCTCTGCCCATGCTGAAAGGATTTCGTTATAATTTCCCGAGAGTAAAATGGCTTAGTTGGAGTGCAAGGGATTTTGATCGTCTTTTCCTGACAGGACTTGATGCAGATGAATGGAAAAAATCAATTGCCGATGTTCAAAGAACGATCAGCGATTCAGTCATCAGGGAGGCAGTAAAAAAATTGCCGCAGGAAATATATCCAATGGATAGCTCAGTCATAACTCAAAAACTTATAAGCCGCCGCAATGTTTTGCCCAAAGCAGCGATGCATTATTATCGATATCTTTCGAGGAGGGTAAATATTGTAGGCAGTAACCAAAAAGAATATTTTAAGGTAAGCAGCACTGCAAAAGGTTTAGAAGTAAAAGTATATGCACGTGAAAAACACAATGACACGAGTTTTGTTATGTACGACAGAGTATTTGACCGGCATGTAACAAAAGAACTGCGATTATATGGATTAAATGATGATGATTTGTTTGAAATAGATTCTGCAGCAAAATCAAGAATTAAAATTCGTGTTATTGGCGGCAAAGGAAATGATACTTTCAATATCAAAGGATCTGTGAGAAATTATCTTTACGATATGAATGCTGAAGGAAATTACATTCAGCACAAAAGCAGCAACACAAAAAATATGTTTTCTGCTGATCCCCCTGTCAACTATTATAATATCCTCGGGTTTAATTATAACATCAATCGCTATCCAAAATTGAATCTTGGCTATAATATAGAAGACGGATTGTTTGCCGGTTTTGGTTTTTCAAGAAGAACTTTTGGTTTTCGGAATAATCCTTACGGCAGCGATCAACGGCTGTCAACCTTATATGCTTTAAACAAAGGAGCATACCAGGTAAAATACAGAGGTGAATTCAATCACTTTTTCAGGGATAACGATCTTTTGTTTAATGTTGATTATGTTCATCCTACCCTGAATAATTTTTTTGGGCTTGGTAACAAAACGAAAATAGATCCGCAGCACAGCCTTTTATTTTACCGCACACGTTATAATTACGCCGAGTCCGATCTTCTTTTCCGCTGGCGTTATTTTGAACGTTTGCGTATTATAGTGGGTCCGTACGTTTATCATTATTGGATAGATGCTGATGATAATGCCGGGAGAATATTAGCAAAGCCTTCTTTAATTGGCCTGGATTCAGCCGATGTTTACGCTAAAAAAACCTACTTCGGGGGAAAGTTTGCCGTTAATTTTGATAATCTCAACAACGAACTTTTTCCGACCCGGGGCGTGCAATGGAATACTGAACTCATTTCCACAGCGGGTTTAACAAAAAGAAGCAACAATTTTACCAGCCTTAATTCCGATATGAATGTTTATGCAAGTATCAGTGAAGCGGCAAACTTTATTGCTGTTGCCCGTTTTGGTGCCGGTCATATATTTAGTAAACATTTTGAATACTTCCAGGCATTGAATCTCGGCGCCAATAATTTTTTACGTGGTTTCCGCAAAACAAGATTCTCGGGTTCATCGATTGTTTACAACAGCCTGGAGGCAAGAATACGATTAATGGATGTAAAATCCTACCTTTTCCCAGGCACCCTGGGTCTTGTTATTTTTAATGACGTCGGCAGAGTCTGGCTGAAAGATGAATCATCAAAAAAATGGCATGATGCCTACGGCGGCGGGTTTTATTTCATCCCGTTTAAATTGGTGATCATATCCGCCACCATTGCAATTTCCGAAGAAGAGAAATTAATTAATTTCTCCCTCGGAACCAAGATCAATCTCACTTTTTAAACCAGAATGATATGTCCAGCAATATTTATAAGCAGGTAGAAAATTACGTAAACGAATTATTCGAAGTGAATAAGAAGCCCAAGCTAATATTTCATTCACTTGAACACACCCGGAATATTGTAAAGAGAGCTGAAGAAATTGCGGCTCATTATAAACTCACCGAACGGGAAATGCTTGCTGTATATATTGCTGCCTGGTTTCATGATACCGGACATTTATTTACCGGTCCGCAAAATCATGAAGAAAAAAGTGTGGAGGTGATGAGATCATTTATGCAGGTACATATGCCGGATGAAGAATTGATTCAAATAATAGAAGGCTGCATCCTTGCTACAAAAAGAACGATTGAGCCCTCAACATTGCTGCAGCAAATAATTTGTGATGCAGATACTTACCACCTCGGCACCAGCGATTTTAAAAAAACAAATAAACAGGTAAGACGGGAAGTTGCCCAGGATAATAAAAACCCGTTGACAAAAATTGAATGGGATGTACAAACACTGGAATTTTTAGAAAAACATAAATATTATACTTCCTATTGTATAGAATTATTAACGAAAGGCAAACAGGAAAATATTGAAAATCTCCGGCGAAGAACTATTGAAAACACAGTTAAAAATGATGAAAGTAAATTATTTGCGACGGAAATGGATGAATCTAAACAGGAAAAGCAAACAAGCAGCCTGATCTCCAAAGGCATTCAAACCATGCTTCGCCTGGCTTCAAATAATCATTTAAGGTTAAGTGATATGGCGGATAGAAAAGCGAATATTCTTATTTCGGTTAATGCAATTATTATTTCTGTAAGCATTTCTGTTTTATTCCGCAAATTTGAAACAGATCCTTTCCTGGTGGTGCCTACGATCATTTTCCTTACATTTTCAGTAATTACCATTGTTCTTTCCATTTTTGCAACCAGGCCAACAGTCACGGGCGGAATCTTTACAAAAGAAGATATCATTAATAAAAAAACGAACCTGTTATTCTTCGGAAATTTTTATAAGGCCACGCTGGAAGATTATAATTGGGGTATGAGTATTATGATGCGTGATCCTGAATATTTATACGGATCATTAATAAAGGACATTTATTATTTGGGAGTTGTGTTGGGAAGAAAATATAAATTACTGCGCATTGCTTATAATATCTTCATGGTAGGTATTGTTATTTCTGTTATTGCTTTTACTATTGCGGTATTCACAAAGAGCCCGGAAAGCACAACCATTATCACCAACCCTACTACTTCTCCTTTATAAACTCATGAATAATGTATTACAACAGGGAACTAAGCTGGCTCGGTTTCAATTACAGGGTGCTGCAGGAAGCAGCATCGCCTTCTGTTCCTTTATTTGAACGATTAAAATTTTTATCTATTTTTTCTTCAAATCTTGATGAATTTTTTCGTATCCGCTACCCGGCCATGCTTGCTATTGCGGCATTAAAAAAGAAGACAAAAAAAGAGATCCAGGGAGAATGGACAGAAGATATTATAGAAAAGATACAGGCAGAAATAACCCGCCAGCTTGAAGAGTTTGGAAGTATCTTATTGACCAATATTTTGCCGGGGCTAAAAGCGAATGGTATCTATCTTTATTACAATGAAGCAATAAAAGAAGAACATAAACAGCAAATAGTTGAGATTTTTTTATCACAGGTACTTTCTTTTATTCAACCGCTATTGCTGGACGGTAAAAAAAAATTCGACCCTGAAAATAACAGGCTCTATTTTATTATTGCCCTGAAAAAACCGGAAGAAGAACTGATAAGGCATGCTATTGTAAACATTCCTTCTGAACAACTGCCTCGTTTTTTTACTTTAACGCCCGTGGCTGGCATGGAACATGTCATTTTTATTGATGACATCATTCATGAAAATATTCAATTTATATTCCCGGGCTTCGAGCCGATCAGTATCTATAGTTTCAAGATCAATCGTGACG
>Ga0184636_1000261_pt1 | contig 12886 bp, 14 predicted proteins | sample PLM3_60_b2_FD_133164 | JGI IMG/M metagenome (GOLD analysis project Ga0184636, IMG submission 133164) | Groundwater sediment microbial communities from an aquifer in East River, Colorado, USA - PLM4_90_b2 | ecosystem: Environmental > Terrestrial > Soil > Riparian zone | place: USA: East River... | reverse complement strand
AATGCCAGCCAAAATAGTATGATCAGCGAGATTGCAGTTTTGTTTTTAGTGGCATTGATGAAAAGGAAAAAACTTAAAATGACTGTCAGCAAAAAAATGATGACAATGTACATGGGCAGACCTGGCAGCATGGTAAAAGAATTTTAGTTAATTACAATGGTTTATAATTTAATTCTCATCCGGGTAGTTTTTATTTATAATTCCAGGCTATATTCTTTTCCTGCATTCTCAAACTCTGCTTTGTGGGGGTAAAGGGCTGCAGGTTTATCAGTCGGGAACCAGTTTCGGTGTTCAGGTACAATAACAAATAGTCCTTCATCATCTCCAACAGCTCTGAATTGGGGCAGGGGCGGTTGCTTGCTGAAATAGGAAAGATGATATTGTTCAAGCAAATCCTTTGTTCTTTCATCAAATTTATTTTCCGGGAATACAATTCCTACCTCGCTGATGGAAAGAAACTGCTTTGAAGAAAAAATTTTATTCATTTTATTATTTAAATCAAACCTCGCTATCAGTTCTAAAATATTTCCCGCAGGGTCATAGAAGTAAACTGATTTTGCATGCCAGCCCACAAAATCAGCAATATCATTTTTATAATCTGTTATCCACAATAACTCAATTTTTTTATTCCTGAGCCAGGTTTTGGCTTGTTTGATTTTATTGGCAGGAATAGTAATGGCGAAATGATAGAAAGGTTCTGCGACAGAGGTTTCATCAAAAACAAGTTCAGTACTGCCGATAGCCATCGATATTTTTTTTTCATCAATAACCTTTACAGGCAGCTCTAACAGGGAAGAATAAAATTCTCCCAGGGTTTTCAGATAAGAAGTTTGGAGCACCAATTTTTTTATCTGCATATATAAATTTCTCAAAAAGAACCGGATGTTAACCTGGTTTTTTTTGATCCTATTTTTTTATACGATAGAATCTTACCGCCTGAGCCTTACCCTCTACTACCGATCTTCCTTTGAGGTCAGCGCCGGAGATCGTTCCTTCTATAAAGCAAGTTCCGTTCTTTTCAAGAATGATCTTTATTTTATCTTTTTTTATTTCAACGGAAACAGGTTTATCATATACCTGTTGAGCAGGAATATCGAGTCTTGCTGCATAATAGCCATCCGCCATTTGAATATGGAGAATCGCAGCTTCACATTTATTTCCTGTTGTGTCAAGTACCCAGGTACCCGCAAGATCTATTGGCTTGCCGGTAAAAAATATGGCTCCTGTTACCAGCGCACCGATGAGCAAAACTATTTTCATAAAATAAAATTCAGGGGTTATCAATTTTAAAATCTGTACCCGATAAAAAACTGCACAAGGCCATTCTTCAGGTTTGCAGTAGCGGGATCAAAGGGCAGGGGATAGGGATTGCCGCTTAAAGGTGGATCTGTTTTGTACATTTTTCTCAATCCAAGATTATATCTTGCACCAACGATCAATCCTTTGAAAGGATATACTTCTGCACCGGCAGCAAAACCATAGTCAAAACGATTCATAAGATTAGTGATGGTACTATCTTTATTGCCGGTTGATTTTTTTGCATTCAGGAGTACACCAACCTGTCCGCCCGCCTGCAATTGCAACAGTTTCGTAATGGTGAAAGTCATGAGGTGAGGCATGTAGAGATAATTGTTGATCACATCGGTATTCTTTCCCCCGTTATCAAAACTGTAGCCCTGTTTTGAATATACCAGCTCACTGCGATAGCCAAAACCATTTTTACCTGCATGAGAAAAAAAAGCAGAAACCATATAGCCGTCGTTGTGGTTGGGGTCAAATCCCGATTCACTTCCTGTGATATAGGAAAAATTATAGCCCGCTTTTATTCCAAATTTTTGTTTAGAAGTTTTTTGCGATTGTGTAAAGGCCGGACACATGGTAAAGCTTGCTGCGCAAAACATTATCAAATTCTTTTTCATGATAGTTACGGTTTTAAGGTTTGATCGCCTAAAGGTTGTTGAAAGTTACAAGATTCATTCTCTATTGTTTATTGTCTATGTCCATTGGCTCTGTTCTTACAGGTTTTACTGTTTTCAGATAATTATAGATCGCTGTCAGCTCGTCATCTGTCATGCGTTTAAAAGAATTCCAGGACATCGGGCTTTTAGAAACCAAATTTCCCATCCGGAAACGATCGATAAAGTTTTGTTTTGACCAATTAAAAATCCTGCCGCTGGAATCGGGAGTGAGGTTGGGAGTTGTGAACCCTTCTACTTCAAGCCCGCCTGCAAAATCTTTACCGATGAAGGCTCCTGTCATCATATCCCTCTTTGTATGGCACCCGCGGCAATTGGCAACACTGGAGGCAAAGTATCTTCCATAAACAGCCGTTGTATCCTTCACAACGGACTTCATCACCTCGCCAGTCGGACCTGTAGGTTTCATCAGCAAGGCTTTCACAAATTTTCCAGGAAGATTTGTTATATTATCCGGCACTTTATATTTCACCGGCGGTTGTGAACGCAGATAGGAAATGATCGCTCTGAGATCTTCGTCGCTGGTATTATGAAAGGGCATGAAATCAAACATCGCTGATCCATCAGGCTTCACGCCATATCTCAGTTCACGGGCGATCTCTGCATCGGTATATTTTCCAATTCCTGTTTCGACATCCGGTGTGATATTCCGGGTATAGACTTCTCCAACCGGGAGTTCAAATGGTATTCCGCCGGTCAACGGAACTTCTTTGCCAAGCTTAAAGATTGAATCAGAGTTTAGTTTATTGTGGCAGTCAATACAATGAGCTGCGCTGATCACAAGATGCCTTCCTCTTGCAATTGAGGCCGTGTCTTTTGAGGCTTTAATGTCGGGATATGGAGCATTATATTTTAAATTTTGTCTTGAAGCCGTGGCGATAGTAATGGCAGCGACAAGAAATAGCAGGACTATAACCGTCCATTTCAAATTTTTTTTTATCCTTCTCATAATTTATAAGGTTTTTTATTTTTGTTATGAGTTTCAGTCATTCATTTTTATTTGTATGATTTATTTCCCCCTTATTGCATTTTCAAAATGTTGCCTCTGGCGCTTCTTTTTGTGCCATGGTGGGGCTGTAAAAAGCTGTTATAAGAAAATGGATGATGATCTTTTTCATGATGGAGTTTGTTTCGCTGTAAACCTATAGTTAGTTTGCAGCAGGAAAAAGACGAGAATGGCTGAATTGAATAAAATGGAGAATGAATTGCAGTAAAGAATAAAACTGCTGATCGGAAAAACAAAACGGCTCTTTAACGGGCCTTTTATTTTGTGGACTCTACGAGCAAAAAGTCGAACCAAAAGAATGTGGACTCTACCAGCAATTTGTCGAATCACATAATAATATTCTTCAAGCGTATTTATCAGCTTAAAATTTTAACGGACAATTATTTATCAAAAATTGAGTGAAGGATAAGGCTATTTCATTATGAACTAACAGATCTGTCGGACAAGAACACACCAAGTTTCATGTCAATGCGACATTAGCTTATCACGCGAACTATTAATTTCCTGTAATTTAGTTCGAACGCTTTGGCTAATCTTTTTAATATGCCGGCCATTTCGGAAGAACAATTGAAAGTCTTTTTGTCTCTTTTCAGGGGCAGAGAAGATGTCTTTGCTATTCGCTGGGAAAAAGATGGTAAGAGTGGTTATATGCCAGCTTATGATTTAAATTGGGATGAGTTCGCAAGACATAAAGCGAAAGGCGGTACATTAAAAGACTTCCCCAATAAATCCTTTTCCAGCCTTACCAGACAAAGATTCCTTAATCATTTATCAGGTAAGGAAATCATTGGTCTTTATCCACTATTGGCAGACAACTCTTCCTGGTTCATATTGGCTGATTTTGATGAATCGCAATCAGGGAAAAGAAGCTGGCAGGATGAAGTCAAGGCATTTATAGAAGCCTGTGCAAAATATAATCTACCTGTTTATCTCGAACGTTCACGAAGTGGAAATGGTGGTCATGTCTGGATGTTCTTTGAAACAAATTATCCAGCTTATAAAAGCAGAAGGATATTGCTTCATATTTTGGAAACATCAGGTATTATTTCACCATTCGATAAAAATTCTAATTATGACCGGCTATTTCCAAACCAGGATTCACATTCGGGCAGAGGACTTGGCAACCTGATAGCATTGCCATTGCAAAAGAATTCGCTTGAAAATAAAAATTCCTGCTTTGTAGATCCCAACAGCTTTCTCACTTATCCGGATCAATGGAGTTTTTTACAAGCTATAAAAAGAGTAAGTCCCCTGCAACTGGATGAGGTTTATTACTCGATAGCGGATTCAGGAAATAATACTATATCAATCACCCGATCTGATTCCGGCATCTTTCAAATTATACTGAATAATAAAATTAAAATTCCAAGAACTCTATTAAACACGAACCTGATAAATTTTTTACGGGACAATCTCAACTTTATTAACTCTGAGTATATTATTAAAAAGAAGTTAGGTAAAAATACATTTGGTACTGAGCCCTATTTTAAGATGCTTGAGGAACGAGATGAGCATGTTTTCATCCCAAGAGGTTTTATTGGCAAGCTACTTCGTTATTGCAAAGATCAACATATCGCTTATCAACTGACTGATGAACGAAAAAAACTTACAGAAGTTAATTTTTCATTTAAGGGTTCATTGTATGATTATCAGCAAGAGGCTGTTGACGCAACCAGCAAAAAAGAAGTCGGGATTATTGTAGCCCCTCCTGGCTCCGGGAAAACTATTATTGGTTTAGCTATAATAGCTCAAAGAAAACAGCCTGCACTGATAATTGTCCACCGTAAACAACTGTTTGATCAGTGGATAGAGCGAATTCAGTCATTTTTAGGGATTGCTGAACCTTTTATCGGTAAAATAGTACAGGGACAGCAAAAAATCGGAACGCATATCACTATTGCCATGATTCAAAGCATTGCCAGCATGGGTACTTCCAGTGAAATATTTAAATCCTTCGGTACAATTATGATTGACGAATGTCATCATGTACCGGCTAAAACATTCAGGCAGGTAGTAGAGAATTTTTACTCATATTATTTGTATGGATTAACCGCTACTCCTATCAGGAAAAATAATGATGAAAAACTAATATTCATTCACATTGGAGATGTCATTCATGAAGTAAAGCTACCCATGCAAAATGACTCTCCTGCCAAAAAAGTATCAGTCATAATAAGAGAAACGGGATTGCTTGTCCCATTTGATTACAAAACTGATCAGCCGGAAACATTGTTTCAGATACTTATTCATGATTCATCAAGAAATCGCCTGATAATTGAGGATATTGCAAGTGAAGTGAATACCGGGAAGAAAGTCCTGGTGTTAACAGAAAGGAAAGCACATATTGATACTCTATATCAATACCTCAAAAACAAATTTGAGGTCATTACGATTTCAGGCGAGGATTCTGAATCAGCGAAGAAGATTAAATTCAAGCAAATTAATAATGGGCATTTTCAAATACTTATTTCCACCGGGCAGTTTTTGGGTGAAGGTACCGACATTGGAAACCTGGACTGCTTAATTCTTGCTTACCCTTTTGCCTTTGAAGGAAAAATGGTTCAATATATTGGCAGAGTTCAGCGTGCCGAAGTCACTCCCATCATATATGATTATAGGGATATTCATGTTGATTATTTAGAAAAACTATTCAGGCAAAGAAGCCGGTTTTATCAAAAACTATTGCAAACCGGGCAAATACAAAAGCTTGATAACCTTATTTTGGTCTTTGACGAGGATAAAGTTTTTATCAATACCGATGCTTCCGTATTGACAATAGATCAACTTGATCTTCCACTTGAAATAGAAAGATTCAAAATGGATGTAGCCTGGAAAATAAAAGTTTTAAATTATAATGAAGAAAATGGAGAATTAATGTCAGAAATAGTGGATTATTTCGCCAAACCAGAAGTGGATATTGGCAAACAAATTTCTTTACAATTTCAACCAATAGATAAAATAAAATTTCGCTCACTTGATACAGCCAGGTTACTGAATGCAGTTGAACTTAAGCGGGTCCCGATGGCTCCAAAACTATCTGAAGAAACTGTCAGTTACGACTTTTCGAAGCCCACAGTAAAAGCAGAAGTTAATCCTGTTGAGATAGTTTTGAAAAAAACCTTGAGAGTACCTTTCACTAGTATTCAATTTCAAAATGCTGGTGTCGCATTTTCCATATTTATTGAAGAACTGGATCAGGAAATTAAATTTAAAATTGAAAATCCAGATATTAGACCCGAGTTTGAAGCTGTCAAAGATTACTTTGTAAAAGTCCTAAAGAAAAAATTGATTATCGCCGAAATTGAAATTCATTATAATGATAAACAGATATTATCTGCAACAGCAACTTCCGAAGATATTGATAAAATAAACGGCAGTATTATTGATAGTGTACGGTTTGAATTTGTGAAAAAAAGAGTTCTGACATATAAGGGCGATAAAGATGACAAGCAAGTGCTAAACACCCTGGACTATTTACTGGCCTCGAACCAAATGCAATTGAAAGAAATGTTTAAATCAGAAAAAGACTTGCTTGATGATATTTTAAGTGTAAAGAATTCAAAACACTACAATCATCTTAAATACCTTGCGTCTCAACATCTTTCATCAGTATTGAAAATAAGGTTTGTTCTAGATCCTTTTTCATTTTTATTTCTGTTGGCTGGTGACAAAAAATATCATATCGTATGGGAGACACTGAACAGCGAAGAAGCCACTTATATCTGGCATTTTGAAAAGACAATGGACGCCTTGCGAACTGGATTGAAGGAGATTGAAAAAATGCTAAATGAGATAAAGAACACAGGAAAGCAGGATTATCTTAAAAAGGATCATCCAAACTTCGGCAGAATTATACACGATTATTCTGATACTCAGCATGGATTTACAATTTGGAAAGGGCAGCTTGAGGGGAGACTAATTTAACTTTAAGGTTAGTTCAGATTTTCAATCATTTAAAACCTCTCAAAGCTGGTTGAGCTTTCTAAGGTGTTAATTTTGGAAATTTTTCTAATTTATTTGGAAATTTTTCCATAACTTAGCATCTAAGTTTAGTTATATGAATACAATTGCAAGCGAACACAAGAAAGCAGATTCCTTATTATCAAAATACGAGAAATCTTTTGATAATTCTATTTCCATATTACTTAATGCTAAGAAAGGTTTAAAGGCCCAAGCTGTATTTGATTTTATTTTAATCTCCCAGTTTTCTAATCAGCTAATTGAGCAATTACTGAAAAAAACTCTAAAAACCTTTACGAATTACAAAGACCAAAATACTTTATTGGACTCTGCAATCAGCGAAAAGCTCCTTAAGCTTTTTGCTCTATACGATAAAGGTGTTTCAGTGTTTGGTTCAATTGAAGAATTTAATAAATGGATGGCCGAGCCCGCTTTCGGTTTAGGCAATCAAATTCCCAGTTCTTTACTTGATACCATAACGGGTATTGATCTCGTTGGAGAAGAGTTAACAAGAATTGAATACGGAGATCTGGCATAGTTATGATCGTCTTCAGAATAGCATTAGCTAAATATGCAGATAAACTAATTGCTTCTGGGAATGCTGCAAGATGGAATTCGAAAGATGTACAAGTAATTTATACTGCGCAATCAAGAGCTTTGGCATGTCTTGAAAATGTAGTACATAGAAACTCCAGAGGCCAACAAGAAAATTTCAGGACAATAATTGTCGAGATTCCTGATAACTTAAAAATAACAATTATTAATACATCCGATTTAATCGGGGATTGGAAAAGTTTTGCAAACATTCCGTTTACACAGGGATTAGGTAATAAATGGGTCAAAGAGGCATCTTCTGCTATATTAAGAGTACCTTCTGTAATTGTACCTGAGGAACATAATTATATATTAAATCCTGCACACGAATATTTCAAAAAGATAAAATATATCGCCAATGAACCTTTTCAATTTGATAGCCGTATCAAAGAATCGTAGTCTAAGATTTAGCTCTTACTTAATTTGAATAGAATACAAACCGTCCGGAAAAGTTCGATCTTAACGATTGAGATAGTAATTTAAAGCCTTGTTGAGCAAGGTTTTAAATTTTTGTGGAGATAAGGGGACTCGAACTCCTGACCTCATTATTTGGAATTAAGAATTCAATAAAATGCTTTGCTGCAAGGGATTTCAGGCCTTTTTTTGCATTTAATTATTACACGCAAATCAACCATTAAACAGCCTATGTGTCTAAAAGTACACCAGCCTGTAAAGAACTAAACTAAAAATAACAAATTTTCTTTTCATTGTTTACATAGCAGATCTTTAAACAATGTTTTTATTTAATAATTTATCTATTGAATAACGATGAATATATTTTCTTATACCAATTTTGGCTACAATTAACAGATGTTTTTTCACAAAGCCCTCATTTGGGTATCGCAATAATCAAAACAACTTCTTTGCATAAGACCAAGGAATCCATTTATCCGAAATGATATTCGGTCGATTCTACGACATAATGATTTTAATCTCCTCGATTCCGTTTCGAATTAGCTGTAATTGTTCTTGGATTTCAATACTGAATTGTTTAGAAACAAAATACTCAAAACATTTAGTTGGAGTTAAAAATGGAGTGATTTTTCTTGAAAATTTTTTACACTAAAATGAAGATCGTTTCCGTACTGGGCTCGAAGCCATATGATTTAACTGAATTATTCAATTTGATGAAGTACGCTTCTGTCAAGGATTTTGACGGTTTCCTAAGTGCATATTTTTCAGAAAATAGCTACCCAAAACTACTCATGTCTCTGAAAGTACACCAGCCTGTAAAGAACTGTATTAAAGATAAATAATTATAAAAATTGTTTTTGAAATAAAAGGAAACCAAGAGTTAATCAAAGGGTAGTGAAAGCTATAAGCTGACATTTGGGCTTTCCATGTCATGAAATCCTGACTTATGATATATCCTATGTGCTTCAAAAGACTCTCGCTTCAAAAAACTTATCCACATGAGAAAAATCACCGACTATATTTTTAAATTATAGTATACTTGCCATAAAGCTTCCTAATAGAGCGGAATTGCACAGATGATTATATACAAACAGAATTAATGGCCAAAAATTTATTCAATCTTTCCCGAGTGAAGACAAATAATTGCAAGCCACCTGCTGAAATTTGAAATTTCCACTTTTTGTTTATTTAAGAAATCGGAGTCATGAAAAAGATCTTACTTATAGAGGATAATGATGACATCCGTAATAATACAGCAGAGATTCTTGAACTGGCTAATTATAAAGTGTTTACTGCGGAAAATGGTAAAACAGGTGTAGAAATGGCTTTAAATGAAAAGCCCGACCTGATCATCTGCGATATCATGATGCCGGTATTAGACGGTTATGGTGTATTGCATGCCCTGCAGAAAAATCAGGAAACGATGAATACACAGCTTATTTTTTTGACAGCAAAAACAGAGAAAACAGAACTTAGGAAAGGCATGGAAGCCGGCGCAGATGATTACATCACCAAGCCTTTTACAGGTCCAGAGTTATTACATGCTGTGGAAGGCAGGCTGAGAAAGATAGAACTTTTGAAACAACAATTTTTTCATGAGCCTGCAAATGAATTTAAGAATATCAGCAAAACTGAACTGATGAGAGAATTGATTGGAGGCCGAAATATTAATAGATATAAAAAAAAACAGATCATTTACTTTGAAGGCAACAGGCCGGGCAGTTTATTTTACATTCAAAAAGGTAAGGTGAAAACCTATAAAATAAATGATGATGGAAAAGAACTGGTGGTTGAATTATTCAATGGAGGGGATTTTTTAGGGTACGCGGCTTTATTGGAAGGCACCAACTATAACGAAACAGCTGAACCATTGGAAGATACTGAACTGGCCGTCATTCCAAAAGAAGATTTTGATGAAGTAATAAGTAAAAATCATGAGGTAGCTCGAACTTTTATCAAATTGCTGGCAAAAAATATTAATGAAAAAGAAGAACATTTACTCGGATTAGCTTATAATTCCTTACGCAAAAAAGTAGCAAACACCTTACTTGAACTTGATAAAAAATATAATCAGGACGCTAATAAAAATTTTCCTATAAGTATCAGTCGTGAAAATTTAGCCAGTATTGCGGGCACTGCTGCCGAATCATTGATAAGGACACTAGCAGATTTTAAAAAAGAAAATCTTATTGAAATGGATCATGGAAGCATCTTTTTACGAAATAAGGCCAGGCTTCAGAAAATGTCCAATTAATTTTTTTTCTGTAAAGCGAAAACTGATGAAAATCACTATTCCACTTAGCTGCTATCATTCTTATCGCCACCTCTTATTGATTAGCTTCGTTTATTCATCATTCTTTCTATGACTAAACAAAAGAAACGGAAAACCCAATTATTAATTACGCACGGGCATTTTAAAATCAATAAATTATTGACATATAAAACTGATAATGCTAACCCACCGGACGATAAAAATGTTTCAAAAGCGAAGGCGAAAAAGGAAACGCCTTTGTTTTACGACAAGCCGATTCATAAGGCTAAGAAGTATGATTTTTTCTAAATTATTTTCCTATCGGTTTTTCCTTCTCATTTGATCCACAAGTGTTGATTCAAAAAAGCTTAAAAAAAACAGGATAGAAATCCGGCTCTTTTTTATAATTGACACTTATTATTATAAAACAATGGATGAATAGAATTGCTATAAGGACATCCTTTTTGATCCAATACTGGTATTGACAAATTCTTTCAATTCAAGTGGTAATACTGCAATCACATTCCTAAACTCTCGATCTGATAAAAAATGCCTAAGTGTTCTAAAAACGGCCTGGATCGCACGTTTCGCTGATTCGTCATTTCCAAAATCATTCCTTGCAGCAGCTTTATCAAATTTACGTACCTCATTAATAAGCTCGACTACATGATGGATTCGATGAAATGAGCGCCAGGGATCCCACTGATCTACATAAACGCTTTTTAATGCCATTGGTAATTGAGCAATCACCTGAAAAGACTCTTCGAGGTTTATCCGATCCCGTATAGCATACAATACGGCGCGAAGAATGCGACCTGCTTTATCTCCTGGAACTTTCAAATCCTCTGCCAGCATATTTAGCATTTCATTTCCTTCGACAGCATATTTATCAAAATCGAGGGCCATACAATTACTTTTTCTCTTCTTCTATCTCAAAACAAAGTTTAACCGTTACGCGATACTCCACTATTTTGTTATTCTTTACTGTAGCACTCTGATCCTGTATATAAACAGAGCGGATATGTTTTAATGTCTTTGAAGCTTCATTGACTGCCTGCTGTGCGGCATCTTCCCAGCTTTTTGTAGAATTTGCCATCAATTCAAGAACTTTTAAGATTGCCATAATATTTTCGGTTTAAAAATGAGTAATCAATTTTCAAAAACGAAAATATCGTATGTTGTACATAGAGGCAATGACGGGCATCAACGAAAAATCCAATTATCGTCAATGAGTCCATCGACAATTATTTTTCCAAAAAAAAATTTCTCTCTTTATTTATAACACCACAAAAAAATAAGGTCAGCATACAAAAACTTTTTTGACATCAAACAGAAATTTGGTTGACAACAATCATTGTTTCCAGGCATGCACTAAATGTATCTTTATATCAGTTTTAATTCGGGTTAGGTCGGTTAAGAAGGAGGGTAGATATAGCTGTTTAAAGGGCAGTAAACTATCTGACCCAACGCAGAATAAAAATTGTTAACTTAACAAGGACGATGGCCGGATTGGATAGGCTGATGCAGAATAACGGTTTTAAAAAGCTATAAACTGCATTGGCTGATAGCAAGGCAGGTTTTAGAAAGCCTGCCTTGTGTTTTTATCTTGTTGAATGAATCTAAATATATTTATTTATCTCATTTTCTTTTAATCTAATTAAAAAATAATTGTTTTTATTTTTTTTATAATGACCATCATCATTGCTTTGGGATATGATGCGAGTCACGTAAAGGTGTGAGAAAAATTGTCTGTGATTTTAATCTGTAAATCAGCATTTTTTGAAAATTATCTTTTCCACCGTCCAGGCGTCCAATGCTATCCGCCGCCTCTTTCTCTTCATAGCCAGAGTGTGTCCAGTATAATCTCTTGATGGAAGAATACATTTCATTTTTTTAATCAAAAAAAATCCGATTACTCTCTTCTATATATCCAATCAACTCTCCAAATCCTATTATATGACCGCTCATTGCCTTTTCAAGGTCAGTCTTGTTTGAGCTCACAGGAATTTCCAGTTTGCAATCCAGTGCATACACTTTAAAAAAATAACGATGTGTTCCTTTAGCCGGGCAAGGCCCGGAATAAATATGTTTACTGAAATCATTCAATAATTGCCAGACTTATTGCTCCATTGGGAATATGATCAATATTCAAGGGAGGATTTACATTTTTCCCATCAGAAGTATACCGACGTGGAATGAAACCATTTTCTTTAAATGCTGCGGAGCTAACTTCCATTTTTTTATAGGTTACTGACTTCTCCTGCCCGAGCGGCAAAGTATGAGGAGTCATAAAATTTATTTTATTGCTTTTATTAAAACATAGGAACCTTTTCCAAAACCAGGCATCGGCGTTTCTGTACTTTTAATTCTATTCAGGTCACGAAAAAGCGACTGTGAAAATTCCATCTTTTTAAACCCTGCTTTCTTTAATTCTTTTTCAATCTTGCTCACCGTATAAAATTTTGCTTTTTTATAAAAAATGCTTTCTGGTTTTCTGTCTTCATAATACTTTCCAATTCGACTGTTTTTGTCAATGAATCCCACAAGAAGGCAACCACCGTGTTTCAAAACCCTATAAGCTTCTTTGAAAGCTTCAGGAACATTTTCAAAGTAGCTGATACAAAAATTCATAAGGACAAAATCAAGTAGCAAGGTTTTATATGGCAGCTTTTCGGCTACAGCTTT
>Ga0184636_1000260_pt1 | contig 12917 bp, 6 predicted proteins | sample PLM3_60_b2_FD_133164 | JGI IMG/M metagenome (GOLD analysis project Ga0184636, IMG submission 133164) | Groundwater sediment microbial communities from an aquifer in East River, Colorado, USA - PLM4_90_b2 | ecosystem: Environmental > Terrestrial > Soil > Riparian zone | place: USA: East River... | reverse complement strand
TGCGGTAAGCAATTGCGAAGTGGCTTCATCGCCGGTAACTGTTACTGTGAAACCGCTTCGTGGGCCTATCTGGTATGTATATAATTCCCTGGTAGTAATACCGACTTTTGGTGGGATCAATGTTGCCTATCAAAATCCATTCAAAGCAAATATTGTTATCGATGTTCTGGTCAAAGATTCACTAGGCTACTGGCAGCATGTCGACTTTCATTACAGCAGCCAGCAACAAAATAATTTCAACATAAGAGGGTTTCAACAAAATCCTCCTGGCCAGCCACAGCTGACCTATATTTTTGGATTATATGTGAAAGACAGATGGGATAATCATACTGATACTTTTATTACTGCCCCGCCTGTTGCACAGCCGATAGCGCCGATTTACGAAGAATTATTGGATAAAACCAAATTCAAGGATATACGAAGTACGAATTATCCTGTTCCGCAAGCCCAACCACTTCCTGCTTCAGGTTTGCCAATGGTAAATGCAGTGGATTATTCAAGCAGTTACCCGGAAAAGAATTTCTTTGATGGTAGTGTAAGCTCAATGTTCCATACCAAACAAAATTATGATCAGCCGGTGTGGGTACCGATCGACCTGGATCAGACGGGTGTGAGCAAATTTAAATTCAGCCGCTTTAAGATCTGGCAGCGTCCCGGAACTTATATATTTAATCATGGTAATCCGCATAAATGGGAAATATGGGGAACAAATACTCCAACCGTGGTAAGCAGCTGGGTAAAATTAGGTGAATGGACTATGATCAAACCTTCAGGCTTTCCCCTGGGCGTTGTTTCCAATGAGGACAATAATGTGGCAGTGAACGGACAGGAATATGATTTTCCTGCGGGCATACCTGCCGTACGTTATATAGGCTGGAAAAATATTGATTGCTGGAGTGCCATAGACGGAGCAACGGGATTCTTCCATTTAATGGAAATAACCTTGTGGGGGCAAAAACAATAATAAATTAAAGAAAGCTTAGCAAATGAAATTTATAAATGTAAAAAGATATTGGAAAAACTATCTTGCTATTTTGCTGATAACAGGGATTATCGTTTCCTGCAGCAAAATGGATGAGTATAAGGATTTCCTCAAAGATGGCCCCATCATTTATACCGGCAGAGTTGACTCGATAAAAGTTTACCCGGGTAATAATCGCATTCTTTTAACCATGTTATTATTGTCTGATCCTAAGATCACCAGGGTGACAGTTTACTGGAATGATAAAAATGATTCTGTAGTTCAGAATATTGTTCGTACAAGCGGTGTGGATACTGTAAGATTTATGTTGACCAATATGCCTGAAGGCACGCATAATTTCAATATATATACCTACGATGATGCAGGACATTCTTCTATTAAAGTAGATACCATCGGTATTGTATATGGTCAGAATTATATTAATTCGCTTTTTAACCGGTCATTGAGAAACGTCGCATATATCGGGGGCAGCAAAGCCAGATTGGTTTGGTACGGACCATCGACTCAAACTATCGGGGAACAAATAAAATATACCGATTCACTGGGTGCCAATATAGATTTCATTGAACCGGTTTATAAACCCAACGGACAGATTAAAGACACAACAATCCTGAACAACTTTAAAAAGCTTAATTATTTTCAATACCGGACCTTATATAAGCCGGTTCCCGAGGCACTGGATACTTTTTATTCTCAGTACCTGAGTGTGCAGGTACTTTAAGTAACAATTGTTTTTTATAGCAATCCGGAGGTATTCGCATGAGTGGTGCCTCTTTTTTTTGAGAAAAAATCTTTGCTCATTCGGGCCTTTAGCTTATCATTCCTTTACCGTTTCCATTTCTGCCAAAATAGATGAATAAAATGCGATTTTCTTATAAAAAATTCATCATAAGAATTGCTTAGTTGCATTTGTAAAGTTTAACAGTTTTACTATTGATTTTGCCTGGTGTATAAAAAGCTGCCCGCTTTTTTAGCGGTATTTTTTTGTGCTTTTCGTTTTTTATTGCACAAACAAACATCCGGAATGTAAAAACAAATGCTTGTATTGACAGCCAGAACAACAGGTGGAGTTGTTATTTTCTACGTGCTGATAAATTATCCGGTCCTATTACAACTAAAAAAGCCTGAGACAGTTCTTGTTCTCTTTTGCTGTTGGCTTCACAGTATAGTCCCCTTGATTACTTCCTCTGTACTCTGACGATTGTCCTTTTTTCTAAAAATAAAATTGCTATTATGAAACGGGTTATTCCTCCACTCATTCGCATTTCACTGAATTGTAAAAGATTTTTTAAAAGAAACATTTTATTCTTATGCATGTTTTGCTGCATGATTTTTATCACAAATGGAATAGGTGCTCAAAATGTTTCAGTAAAAGGTTTTGTTACAAATCAGAATGGTGAACCTCTTTCGGGAGTATCTGTCCTGGCAAAAGGTAGTTCAAAAGGAACCGTTACCGGGAATGATGGAACCTTTCAGATTAATGTTCCGCAAAACAGTGTATTGATACTATCCTATATCGGGTACATAGCCCAGGAAATAAAAATCGGAAATAAAGATCAGTCAAACTTCGGAATACAACTACTAGCCGATAAAAATGAAATGAGCCAGGTAATTGTGGTAGGGTATGGAACCAGGAAAAAATCAGATGTAACGGGTGCCATCGTTTCAATCAGTGAACAATCCATCAAAGATATACCTGCTGCTAATCTTGCCCAGGCACTGCAAGGGCAGGGTGCAGGTATTGACATTCAAAAAAGCGGTGGTAACAGCAAACCGGGAGTTACGCCAAGTATTTTGATTCGCGGATCCCGCTCTGTACTTGCCGGAAACAATCCACTTATTGTTATAGATGGTATTCCTTTTAATGGAAGTCTTAATGACCTGAACCAGGATGATGTTGCTTCCGTTGAAGTATTGAAGGACGCTTCTTCCACAGCTATTTATGGTTCAAGGGGTGCAAATGGCGTTATCCTTGTAACTACCAAACGTGGTAAAACCGGTAAGCCGGTTGTTAGTTACAATGCCTATGCCGGTACTGTCAGAAACATCGGGGAATATCCTGTAATGAACGGGCCGGAATTTGCACTTTTTAAAAAATGGGCCTTTGCAAATGGGATATATACAGGTAATGTTCCGAAATATACCGGCATTGACGATCCAAGATTAGCGGTAGATGGTTTATCTGCCGAAGAACAGGAAGGCATCCGGACCGGGCGCAGTACTGATTGGCAAAAGTTGATCTACAAACCCGGCTCTATAACCGATCACCAATTAAGTATTACCGGGGGAACCGATATCACCCAGTTTTCTATTTCCGGCGGTTATTTTAAAGAGATCGGTGTTTATCCCGGTCAGGATTTTGAACGTTTTTCAATAAAGACAAGTATTGATCAGCAATTTGGAAAAATTTTCAAAGTTGGTTTAAATTCTTTGAACACATTCACCACTACAGATGGTGAAAGCGCAAACCCCATGGCACAGGCTTTGCGTTCAAGCCCTCTTGTTTCACCTTATGACAGCCTGGGAAATCTTGTTAACGAATATGTTCCCGGAAGCGCAAGCCAGGTATGGAATGTATTAGGAAATTTTTTACCCGGCACTTCTGTTGAAAAAAGAAAAAGATTCGGAACATTTACCACGCTCTATGTTGATGTAAATATTTTCAAAGGATTAAAATATAAATTCAATGCCGGCGCGGAGGTCAGGAGTGATGTGTACGGAAATTTTTATGCCGCAAAAACTTCAAACAACCAGGGATCTCAGTCAACATCACAGAACCGGAGTAATTTGCGCACCAACTATACACTCGAAAATATAGTAACCTACGACAATAGTTTTTTCAGAAAGCATAAGATAAACTTTACAGGCCTTTATAGTTTCCAGGAACAGAAAACACAATCCAATGATTTCAGAAATACCAATATTTCTGCCGACTACCTGCAATACTTTAACCCGATCCTGGCAGGGACATTGATCCCCGGTGATCCGGACAATATTTATTTTCAAAAATGGGATATCATCTCTTATATGGCCCGTGTGAATTATAGTTTTGATGATCGCTACCTGCTTACATTCACTGTACGTTCCGACGGATCTTCGCGTTTAGCACCCGGTAATAAATGGCAAACCTATCCATCTGTAGCAGCTGCCTGGAATATTTATAAAGAACGGTTTTTTAATGTACGCCCCATTACAAATTTAAAATTAAGAGCAAGCTATGGATCAGTAGGAAATGCCAATATCGATCCATACCAAACCCTGGGTCTTTTATCACCCATTGTTTATAATTATGGAGCCACTACCACGACCGGGGTGTTTCCTACCAATGCACCCAATTCAAGTTTGAAATGGGAGTATACAACCAGTTTTAATTTAGGATTGGATTTCGGACTTTTTCATAACCGGGTTTCCGGGTCTATTGAACTGTACAAACAATTTACCCATTCCTTGTTATTACGAGAAAATTTACCATCAAGTTCAGGCACTCCCAATCCCATTCTTAAAAATGTTGGAAAAACTGAAAACAAAGGAATTGAATTGCAGTTGACCACGGTTAATATCACCGGCAGAAACAAAAATTCTTTCAGATGGACAAGTGATCTTAATATATTTATTAACAGGGGAAAAATAACCAAGTTAGCAAACGGTGTTACAAAAGACGTAGCCAATAACTGGTTTGTCGGTTATCCTATCGGTGTGTATTATGATTATCAGCGGGCAGGTATCTGGCAAAATACAAAGGGTGATACGCTGTGGGCCCAGGGCCTGGGACTCACCGTTAACGGTGCCGGCTCAGTAATAGGACAAATAAGAGTAGCTGATTTAAATGGTGATAATAAAATTGATGCAACCAATGATAGAATGATCATCGGGTCAAGCGAACCTGACTGGGAAGGCGGTATGACCAATCGTTTTGGTTATAAAGGCTTCGACCTTAGCATTGTTACTTTCGCCAGAGTAGGCGGCACATTAAAGAGCACGCTGCAGGGAGGTGGTTTTGTAAATACATTCCAGGGTACTTATAATAATTTAAAAGCTCATTACTGGACACCAACCAATCAGGAAAATTATTATCCAAAGCCAAATGCTAATTATACAAATACCCCGATGGGTTCCCTGTTGGGATATTTCAATGGTACCTATGTAAAGATCAGGTCAATCAGTTTAGGATATAACCTGCCTAAGCTTGTTGTTGATAAAATAAAGGGCAGATCAATAAGAATATATGCCACGGCAGAAGACCCGGTTATTTTGTTTTCATCATACAGAAAAAAATTCGGCGGGTTAGATCCCGAAGCGGCAGGATCTTCCAGCAGCCCTTCTGTTGCTACATTAGGCGTTGATACACCATCCACCTGGTCGCTGGTATTTGGAATTAATGTATCATTCTGATTATAAATTTTTAAATGAATAGTTATGAAAAGAATATTTGTTTTTTTATACACTGTTTTGTTTGCAGCCCTTTTAATTGCAGGCTGTAATAAAAAATTAATTGAAGAGCCACAATCAATTCTTACACCAGCGTTTTTTTCTACAACGCAGGGTTTTCAGCAAGGTCTTGATGCCGCCTATGCAGGTACCCGTTTGTTCTGGGGCAACCAGGACCTGTTTACGATCACTGTAATAGGCACTGATGAATTCAAAAGAGGTATCGATGGTAACAGCGATGTAAATCTGTATGCCAGTAACTATACATCTCAAACCGGTGTTATATCCGCTAACTGGAGAAATGCGTATACATTTATCAATACCTGTAATGGTTTAGTCGATAATGCAGGCAATGTGTCGGGAATTTCTGATGTCACAAAAGCAAGAATGGTTGGTGAAGCAAAATTTCTCCGTGCCAATTATTATTTTACCCTGGTGCGTTTCTGGAGTGATGTTACGTTAAATAAAAACTTCCAGTCTTCTCCTTCTACTTCAGCAGTACGTGATCCTCTTGCAGATGTTTATAAATTTATAATACAAGATCTGAAAGAGGCGATCCTGGTCCTTCCTCCGGGACCAAAAAGCAGTGGTGTTTTACCTGGCAAGGCTACGGCCGCTGCTGCCAAACATGTATTGGCAAAAGTATATCTTACAAGAGCAGGATCGTCAGCAAGTGTAGCTACCGATTATGACAGTGCATACATAGTCGCCAACGATCTTATAAACAGCAGGGCATCCTTAGGACTGGGTTTATTACCGGATTTTGTAAAAGTGTATGAAGAAGGTAATGAAGAAAATGCGGAAGTGATCTGGTCGGTGCAGCACACTGCAAATCTTGCCTATAACGGACCCAACAACAGCGGCGTATCAAATTTCAGCGCCGATAATGTATTAAACCATATGTGGGTACCACAATATGAAAAACAACCGGGTATGATCAGGAGTACGCAGTATGGCCGCCCATACATACGTTGTACGCCTACACGCTGGTTGACCGATACCTGTTTTAAAGAAAGAGTGAATGATACGAGATATGCGAAGACCTTTCAGACTGTCTGGTATGCAAATAATCCCGACCCTGCAGGTTATCCGAAATGGACCAGCCCGTTACCACCGGGTGCACCTCCCGGGGCAGTTGTCGGTCAACCTAAGTTTGCATTTGGAGACACAGCTATCTATATGCCCGGTGTAGATAAAACAAATGCGCAAATTGCAGCCAGCAGGTATCTTCTTATGCCTCCGCGTAATTACAATAATACCTTAGGACCAACCATGATCAAATATTTTGATACAAAACGCGCAAATTTAAATTTTCCTTCCATCAGGCCGGTTATAGCATACAGGTTAGCAGAAACCTATCTCATTGCTGCTGAAGCAGCCTTTATGAGCGGAAGAATTCCGGAAGCAGTTGCCCTTACGAATGTTGTGCGTGAAAGAGCTGCCTATCCGACAGGCAACGTCGCCGCGATGGATATAACAGCGGCAGACCTTTCCGTTGATTTTTTTCTTGATGAACGCGCAAGGGAATTATGTGGTGAACTTACGAGATGGTGGGATTTAGTCAGGACAAATAAACTACTTGAAAGAGTAAGGTTGCACAATCCGGAAGCTGCGCCAAATATACTTCCCAGGCATATACTCCGGCCAATTCCGCAATCGCAGATAGATGCCGTGGTCACAGGTCCGCCTTATCCGCAGAACCCGGGATGGTAAAACAGGAAATAATAATCATTGTGAAGAATAAAAAAAATTAAGATTCTCTCTCTCTCTCAGGCTTCGTTAAGTAAGAGTACATCATGTAATATGGTGTACTTTTTTTAATATGAAGAATGAATGATTCACCATTCACCTTCTTGCCAAAATAGATGAATAAAAAGAAAGTTTTTGATAGCGATTCAAAGGGAATTATGCTTTAGTTGCAGAAGATTATTACCTTTTTTAAATTATTTGCCTGTTATATGAAAAAGTTCCCGCTTCTTCTTGCCTTTCTATGTGTGATCCAACTCGTTTTTTCGCAACTTGCCCCGCCACAGCGGGAGGACACTTCAAGGAACAATCGAATGAAATGGTGGCGTGAAGCCCGTTTCGGCATGTTCATTCACTGGGGTGTTTATTCAGTTCCTGCCGGCACCTATAATGGCCACCAGATAAATCGCATTGGTGAATGGATCATGAACCGCGGAAAAATTCCGGTTGCAGAATACCAGCAGTTTGCCAAAGAATTCAATCCTGTAAATTATGATCCTGAGGCCTGGGTTAAAATGGCGAAGGGAGCCGGCATGAAATACATTGTGATCACTGCCAAACACCACGATGGGTTTGCCATGTTCAAATCAAACGCAAGCAAATGGAATATTGTGGATGCTACGCCTTATGGAAAAGATGTTTTAAAAGCATTGGCCGCAGCTTGTAAAAAATATGGGATCAGATTGGGATTTTATTATTCACAGGCGCAGGATTGGAATAATCCCGGGGGAGCTGCTTCAAGAAAACCGGCAAGCGAAGGATGGGCTAATCCTGATTCAGCAAAAATCGATGCTTATACTCAAGAACATAGCGGACATTGGGATCCCGCACAAACCACAAAAACCATGTCGCAATATATTGATGATGTAGCCGTGGCACAAGTGAAAGAATTACTGACTAATTATGGTGATGTTGCTGTTCTCTGGTGGGATACTCCAACCAATATGACCGATGAATATGCAGCAAAACTAAATGCATTATTAAGTCTCCAGCCGATGATCATCGCCAATGATCGTTTAAAGCGACCTAACTACGCGGGCGATTATAAAACTCCTGAACAAAAAATCCCGACGCTGAGTGAGTTGGACGGAAAGGATTGGGAAACCTGCATGACGATGAATGAAACCTGGGGATACAAATCGTATGCTCACAACTGGAAAAGCGTGGAAACACTTGTGCGTAATTTAATAGATATCGCTTCAAAGGGAGGAAATTATTTATTAAATGTAGGACCGAAATCAGATGGAACATTTCCCCGGGAAAGTGTTGATATATTAAAAGGAATGGGTGCATGGATGAACGTGAATAGGGAAGCGATCTATGATACAAAGGCTAACCCCCTTGCCCCTGTGAGTTGGGGACGCATCACATCAAAACAATCAAAAAAAGGAACTATTCTTTATCTATCTGTATTCGACTGGCCGAAGGATGGTAAATTGGTCGTACCCGGATTAAAAGATGAAATTCTTTCTGCAAAACTTTTAGCAAATAGCCAGCCGGTAAATACAAAATGGGAGGATGAAGGATTAATGATCACGATTCCGGAAAAAGCATTGGACCCCATCGCCACTGTGATCAAACTTGAATTGAAAGGAATAGTGGGAGATAAAAAAACAGTTTCAAAAGATAAAATGAAAACCGGTGAACTCGATTGAACGTTGGATATCCTTATTCTTTGTGTCCTTTGTGCCTGTATTTTTCTTAGTGATCTTTGTGTTCCGGCTGTTTGCATTACAAAGAACGCAAAGGTTCACACAAAGGGCACAACGCAGAGACATCAAATAATAATTTTCCTGATGAAGAATTGCGCATACATTTTTTCTGCCTTGCTCGTGCTCCCTGGTTTGAGACTGAATGCTCAAACCAATGATAAAAAACTCGTAACTGCTGAGCATGGGATGATCAATGTAGTTGAAGAAAAAACTTCATCGCACACAATCCATCCCGATGCGCAATGGTTTCCGGATGCCGGTCTTGGTTTATTCATTCATTGGGGATTGTCTTCTGTAAAAAATATGGATATATCCTGGCCCATGATCCCCGGAAGGGCATTGGGAGAGAAAAAACTGGATTCTGTTGAACTGGCGAGGGTTATTCGTGAAAAAGATTATAACCTGAATGGAAAACCTCCGGCCATTACGCCCAATGAATATTGGGCGATGGCCAAAGATTTCAACCCGCAAAATTATGATCCTGACAAATGGATCAGGGCAGCAAAGGAAGCAGGCTTTGTCTACGCGGTATTAACTACAAGACATCACGAAGGCTTTGCTCTCTGGCCCAGCGCTTACGGAGATTTCAGTACAAAAAATTTTATAGAAGGAAGAGACCTGATCAAACCATTTGTTGATGCCTGCCGGAAATATGGTTTGAAGGTTGGCCTTTATTATTCTCCGCCTAACTGGTATTTTGATCGGGATTATATGAGTTTTTTATATGGTAAGGCTCACACAACAAATCCCGGTTTGCCGAAAGTCGATGCCAACCTGGATCCAGGAAAAATAGTAAGAACAGATGAAGAAATTAAAAAACACCAGGCTGAGTATGCGGCGATGGTAAAAGGCCAGGTAGAAGAATTATTGACAGGTTATGGCAGGATAGATCTGTTGTGGTTTGATGGTAAGCCTCCGGTTCCGAATGGTAATAATGTTATTACACAGGAAGAAATCCGCAAACTGCAACCCGGCATTGTGATCAACCCAAGATTACATGGCAAGGGTGATTTTGTAACCTTCGAAAGAAATCCTCCAAAGCAGAATCCAGGTGATGTGTGGGCCGAGTTTTGTAATACATGGACAAATAGCTGGGCCAACAGTAATACACAACCATTCCGTTCCAATGCGTTTGTTCTTGGTCAATTTGTTTCTGCCCGTGCATGGGGAGTGAATTATTTACTGGGAGTAGGGCCGACTGCTGATGGAATATTTCCGGATGCCGTGTACGCTAACATGAAAGTGCTGCAGGGATGGATAAAAATAAATGGAGCTTCAGTTCAGCATGTACAGGAATTACCTGCAGATGAAATGGCTTCTGTGCCTTCAACGGCGAAAGGAAATTATCGTTACCTGTTTGCTATCCCTGAATTCAAAGAAAATGGAAAGTATGATGAAGACCGTTTGCCTGCAAAGGATATTACCATTATATTAAAAACCCCCCATCAGCCAAAAACAATTACCATTTCAGGATCAGGAAAAAAATTAAAATTCAATTATGCCGATGGACAAATATCCATCGAATTGCCTGCATCCATGCGGAGCAACCTGGTTGATGTAGTACAGGTTGAGTTAAAACAATAAAATTAATTTCAGATCATAAAATAAAACTTCAAATGAACTTGTTTCTGAACAGACGTATTTGCATACTGATATTCTCCTTCATTTTTTTTAATGCTGCAAAAGCACAAACCAGGGATTCTTTATCGAAATACATTCTCACTCCAAAAGCGGGTCCGGGGCCGCGAATCAATGGCCCGAAAGTTTTTGGTGTTCGTCCCGGTCACCCGATCGTATTCACCATCCCGGCTTCAGGAACAAAACCCATAAAATTTGACATCGGTAATTTGCCGAAGGGAGTTAAGCTCGATAAAAACACAGGGAGGCTTTCCGGTTCCATCAGTAAACCGGGTGAATACAAAATGACAGTTACAGCAAAGAATAATGCAGGTAAGGCAAGCAGAAATTTTTCAATCCTTGTTGGTGAAAACATTGCGCTTACACCGCCAATGGGTTGGAACAGCTGGAATATCTATGCATCAAAGGTTACACAGGAACTGGTGTTAGCCAATGCAAAGGCCATGGTGAGCAGCGGGCTCATCGATCATGGCTGGTCGTACATGAACACGGATGATGTATGGCAGGGAAGAAGAGGAGGAAAATATCAGGGCATCATGCCTGATTCTACGACTTTTCCTGATATGCAATCCCTCACAGATGCGATACATAAGATGGGATTGAAAGCCGGGATCTATTCAACTCCCTGGGTTGAATCGTATGGTCATCACGTGGGAGGTTCAGCCATGAATCCCGAAGGAATATTTGAAAGAACGAAGGAAAATATTCCAAGAAATAAAAAACAATTACCCTATGCCATCGGCACTTATACCTTCGTTGAAAATGATGTGAAGCAATGGATCGACTGGGGATTTGATTATTTAAAATACGATTGGAATCCTGCGGAACTTACGGAAACAAAGACCATGTATGATGCCCTGCGTACAAGCAACCGCGACATTATACTGAGTCTTTCCAATAGTATACCCTTTGCCTCCATCGGGGAATTATCAAAAGTTTCCAATGCCTGGCGAACAGGCGGTGATATCCGTGATAACTGGAGAAGTTTGAAGAGCCGTGTGCTCACGCAGGATAAATGGGCTCCTTATGCAGGTCCCGGTCATTGGAACGATCCCGACATGATGATCGTTGGTTATGTGGGTTGGGGCAGAGAGCCAAAGCCAACACAGCTTACACCCGACGAGCAATACACACACATGAGTGCCTGGTGCCTGCAGTCTGTTCCATTATTATTGGGTTGTGATCTTACAAAACTGGATGATTTTACATTGAGCTTATTGACGAATGATGAAGTGATCGCTGTGAACCAGGATCCATTGGGTAAACAGGCAACCCTGGTTTCGAAAATAGATTCATGCGGAATACTGGCAAAGGACCTTGAGGATGGAAGCAAGGCCGCAGGCTTATTTAATATATCAGATAGTATAACAAGAAGACTTGTGCTGAAATGGAGTGATCTTGGCATCACCGGCAAGTGGATCGTTCGTGATCTGTGGAAGCAAGAGGACCTGGGTGTTTTTGAAAATGTATTTGCTGCTGATGTGAGACCACACGGAGTGGTGGTGGTGAGTTTGCGAAAAGCAAAATAATGAATTGATTGTTTCATTCATAGTTTCAGCGGGGTCTTTTGCAAAAGCATATTGATAGTCAGAACATAGATTGACACTCTTGTTCTTTGTGTTGAATTTTCTCTGTGCACTTTGTGGTTTCTGTATTTTTTTTGTGAACCACAGAGAGCACAAAGCCTGCCCGACTGAGTCGTTCAGGCGGGTATTCACACGGAGATCACAAAGATTTTTAATTTCAAATATCTTGTACTTTGACGCCGGGACAATAAAATTTTTAATGACTGTTAATTTTAAAATACCATTCGCATTTCTTATCAGCATTGCATTTGCGGGTTTGACTCATGCAAAAGATTCTGATGTTACAAAATATGGAGCGGTTGGTGATGGAAAAACCCTCAACACCCGTTTTATCCAGGATGCAATTGATGAATGCAGCAGGACCGGTGGAGGAAGAGTGATTTTTCCTGCAGGCAGGTTTCTTTCAGGAACGATCGTATTGAAAGATAATGTAGTGATCTATCTTGAAAAAAATGCAGTTCTTCTTGGCAGTACAAATGTCAATGATTACCAGAATATGGATCCTTTTGCCGATGGATTGGGGAATGATGTCGGATGGGCATTGCTGGTAGCGGTAGATGTAAAGAATATAGGAATAGAAGGCCAGGGAATTATTGACGGACAGGGTGCCAGATTAAAAGCAGAACAGATTGAAACGGATTCAAGACCTGAAGGACAACGATGGGGTCGCCGGCCTTTTTTAGTTAGAATTGTAAGATGTGATAGCGTTACTGTAAAAAATGTAGAACTGAATTATGCGGCTGCGTGGACCTCTCATTATTTTCAAACCAGACACCTGAACATTGAAAATGTAAAAATTGTGAGCCATGGCGTTGCTCACAATGA
>Ga0184636_1000259_pt1 | contig 12942 bp, 13 predicted proteins | sample PLM3_60_b2_FD_133164 | JGI IMG/M metagenome (GOLD analysis project Ga0184636, IMG submission 133164) | Groundwater sediment microbial communities from an aquifer in East River, Colorado, USA - PLM4_90_b2 | ecosystem: Environmental > Terrestrial > Soil > Riparian zone | place: USA: East River... | reverse complement strand
CTTAAAATTGATATTTATGAAAAAGAATATCATGCTTGGCTGAGCCTATTCTCTTCTTTAGTTGCACCTTCCCAAATTCCGCTGGTAAACAGTAAAATAATTGTTTTCTTCCCCGGCACATGTTGACTCACTATGTTTGTTTATTGAAGAAGCCCTATAAATAGTGAGACAAAATGAAAAGCTATTTTGCATTACTCAATTTTATAACCCGATACAAAATATTATTGTAAACAAGTGCACCTTCCTTGATCTCATTCTTTATTTTAAACTTCCAGATGAGTTTGCGCTTTTCATCAATACAGCAAGGAGTCGTTGAAAGAAGAGCTACCATATTCAAAAGGAACTAATATGGCTAGGAATAATGAAATAATAAGAAGCTGTTTCATGATTATTGTTATTTAAATTTTACAGCTTTTATAAGGCGTCCTGTTGAAGTGCATCCTCAACGTTTCGTAATTATTGTCTCCGCCTCTTTCATCAACTGAAGTAAGGGCGTCTATTGATAACTAAACAGAAGCAGGGTCATAATTCTTCAAAATGTCTTTCTAAAATCTCCTGCACCATTTCCCCGGACAAGGGTTTTCTTTTGTAGGATTATTTCCAAAATACTTTTTGATTTTATCTCCCGGGATTCAGAGAAGTAGTAGCATGATGATGATTGTTTTCTTTTCCCTTGCCTGTTTACTGTTTTAAAAAGATTGCTGCAAGACGTTTAATATACTGATCGGGATCCATCATTGTTTTTTACGTTATGTGATATATCGCTTAAGTATAATTCCGTTTTTATACAGCATCCTTTGCCGGGAGCTGTGTCTATTTCCACGATGCCATTAAACATTTCAGCCCTGCTGATCATATTTGTAATACCGATCCCATTTCGTATTTCGGCAAAATCAAATCCTCTTCCATTATCAGTGGTAATAATAGTGAGCTTTTCATCATTCATATATAATTGAATTGAAACCTCCGTGGCTTGCGAATGTTTTAAAATATTATTGATCTGTTCCTGTATAATGCGGTAGACAGCGATCTTCTGTTCTTCCTTTAACAGGTTTTCATCCAGGTTGATATCCACATTGAAAATAACAGGTGAGGCAAGAGTAATATCATCAATAACATTTCTAAGCAATTCAGAGAGGCCCCCCGTTTTCATACCCGGCGAGATCAGTTTTTTTGAAAGCTTCCTGATCTCTTCCATAACAAGCGTAAGATGACTATGAGCCCTGTCCAGCAAATCGTCTCTCATTTCAGGCTGACTGATCGCCGTTGAAATATAGAGTTTCACAGAAGTTAAGATCTGGTTGATATTATCATGTAATTCTTCCCCAATGTATGTTCTCTCTCTTTCCTGGGCAGCCAGTGTCGCAGCTGTTATCTGTTGTAGCTTTATTTTTTGCTGTTGTTCCAATTCTTTTTCCAGCTTCCTTCTTTCAAGGGTATATTGTATGGCCCGGATCAATACATTTTTATTGATCTCACCTTTTACCAGGTAATCCTTTGCCCCGGCATGTATGGCCCGTAAGGCCATATCCGTGTCTGAAAGACTGGTTAAAATGATCACCGGAATTTTATTCGCTGCGCGCTGCAGGGTAAGAAAAGAATTCAGACCTGAACTATCAGGAAGAGAAAGATCAAGCAGGACCAGGCTTATGTTTTTTGATTCAATCAAACGGCAAGCCTCTTCGATCCGCTCTGCTTCATATAAATTGCCGATGTTCAGTGATGTTGTTTCCAGCATTTCCTTTAAAATCCAGGCATCTGCGGGGTTGTCTTCAATTAAAAGAAGATCAAGGTTATTAGTAGCTTGTTGCATAAAAGGATTTATTTGTTGATATAGGGTTTTTCCTTTATCAATGCTTACTAATAGAGCTCTTGAACATTAACCGGCAGTAAGATATAAAGAAATACCTGAATGTCTAAGTAATTTCCATTACCGGAATTTGCCCGCACCGGCCTTATATGACGGTCTGAATTTCATGAAAATGGAAAACCGGGGAAAATTTGGGCTGGTTAGAAGAAATTATTCATGTACTTGTAACCGGTTCCTGTATTCAGTAAAAGTATTTTTTCTGAAGGGTCTATTTTTTTACATTCTACGAATTTTAACAGACCCCGCCATGCGGCAGCGCCTTCGGGCGAAATGATCCTGCCTTCTACAGATGCTATTTCCTTGACTGAAGCAATAATTTCTTCATCTGTTATGCTACAGGTATCGCCACCTGATTCCTGCAAGGTCCTTATCATCATGTCCATGGCAAAGGGATAAGGTACTGCAAGACCATTGGCAACAGAAGCCTGCGGAGAAAATGTTTTTTTCCAGCTGGCAGGGTCATTCATTGCATAACCTATGGGGGCACAATTAGCAGCCTGTATCGCCATCATTCTCGGCAGCGGGCCTGTTATCCATCCCATCTTCCGCATTTCTTTGAATGCTTTCCATATACCGATCAAACCTGTGCCGCCACCTGCCGGGTACAGGATCACATCCGGTAGTTCCCAATCAAACTGTTCTGCAATTTCATAGCCCATTGTTTTTTTTCCTTCAAGCCGGTATGGTTCTTTCATTGTGGAAATGTCGAAATATTCCTTCTTTAATTTTAGTTCTTCTGTTTTTTTAGCACAGTCATTGATCAATCCATCTACTAAAATTAATTCTGCTCCGTATAAAACGCATTCCTGTTTGAAAATTTCAGGTGTTTTACGTGGCATCACAACAGTGCATTCGATAGAAGCTTTTGCACAATAAGCGGCTAAGGCTCCTCCGGCATTACCGGCTGTCGGAATTATACAACGGTTGATCCCGAGTTCCTTTGCTTTTGAAACCGCTACACTTATGCCTCTTGCTTTAAAGGACCCTGTAGGATTATGAGATTCATCCTTCATTATAACATCGGCCAGGTTGTATTTCTGTGATAATTTCTGCAGGGGCGTAACCGGCGTCATACCCTCTCCCATTGAAACAATATTTATTTCAGATAATACCGGTAGCATCTCAGCATATCGCCAGATGGTCAGGTCCCGCCGATAAATAATATTTCTGCCAATACCTGGTTCAATATCATAGATTACTACCAATGGCCGGTTGCAGCAGGGGGCGTAGGTATGAATGATCTCTAACGGGTATTCTTTAGCGCATTGGGAACAACGAAGGGAACGAACTCTTGAAAATGTTTTTGACAGGGTAATCATCCGTTAAAAATACAAGGCTTGTATAACAAATCGCATACAATTTTATTATTGACCATAACCATTTGTTATAAGCTGTTTTTACAAAACCGGATGAACGCTTTATTCATTTCATTATTGCCGCTTCCCCGTCTTTGTATAAAAAAGAAATTTCTTTCGATCTTGAAATGCTCGATTTTAATAGCGATAAGATCACCGTCATGCAGTTCCCTGTTTATAGAACCCCTGGGTAAAAAACCAAGACAATTATCTTCCCGCAAGAAATTTTTTAATGCTTCGGTCCCTGCCAGGCGAACCCCTACTTTTAATTCTGATAATTTAATTCCTTTTTTCTGAAGGCTGTCTTTTAAAGCTGCAAGCGTACCAGAGCCTTGCTCCCTGAGGACAATGGGCATTCTTTTTAATTCTTCGATGCTCAGGGCTCTTTTTTTTGCAATCGGACTTTTTGCGCTGCAAACAGCTACTACTTCATCTTTAATAAAGGGGTGGTATGAGATGGCCGGCATTTTTTTCTTTCCTTCCACAATACCTATATCAATTTCTTCATCCAGCAGAGCCTTAATAATAGTGTCTGTATTGCGGTTGAGTAAACTGATCTTTATTTCGGGGTATTTTTGATGAAAACCGGAAAGGATCTTGGGTATAATGTATAAGGCAACGGTTGTGCTGGCTCCCAATTTAAGTTCACCCCTGGCTTTAAATTCATCAGCCAGTGTGCTTAATTCAAATTCCACCTGGTCCTGGATCTTTTTAGCTTCTTTTAACCGGCTATACAACAAACTGCCGGCGGCAGTTAACCTGGTGACACTACCCTTTCTCTTAAAAAATGTTTGTTTATAATAATCCTCCAGAGCCTTAATATGTTTACTGATGGCAGGCTGGCTGATAAATAATATTTTGGCGGCTTTTGAAAAGCTTTCATTAGCGGCGACTACCATAAATATTTTATGCCTGTCAGAAAGCATCAGGAATAATTTCTATGAAAATAATGAATAAAAAAATTAGGCTGGTTTTGTATAGGGAAGTAAACTGCGAACAACAGTGATATACAGGAAGAAAAGGGCTACACTACCGGATACCTGTGGGTCGCAGGGATCAGGGTTGCCTCTCCCACTTCATTTTTTTGTAATAAAATCTTTTTTCAGGCCGAAACCGCTATTTGGCTTTTTTGTTGCTTCTTGTTTCCGAAACCCGATTCTTAACTTTTAATATCTGATTATGAAAACGAAAAAATTCTTAACCGGTGTTTTGATTATGATCTGTGCAGCAATGATTTTAACGGCCTGTTATAAAAGTAACAACGATTACAATAGTGGCAACGGAAACAGTTATACGGTAACAATGAAAAACTCTGCCTTTTCACCCGCCACGTTAACAGTGATTACCGGTTCTAAAGTGACATGGATGAACAATGATAGCATGATCCATACTGTTACAACAACAGATGGCAGTATTAACAGCGGCGACATAGCAGTTAACTCATCCTATAGTAAAACGTTTTCTGCTGCCGGAACATTTAATTACTATGATGCACATCATCCCGGTATGACCGGTGTATTAATAGTAACCGGCTCATCCGGTGGAGGTGGTTATTGATGATAAAACAGATAATTTAAAAAGAATCCCCGGGAAATTATTTCTAAAGACCCGGGGATTCTCTATTGTGTTGAATAAAAACAACCTTAACTGATGCATCTATGTCTTTTTGTATAAAAAGAGACCATCGATCGTCTGAGCAATGAGGAAAAACCACAAGTAAGTTTACAGTCTGAAAGCTATTATTCTTTTATTAATTTTCGCTCTTCTAAGATCCAATGTCGTGAAAAAAGCCATCCTTTTTTTTATTCTCCCTGTCTGCATTCAATATGCCATGGCTCAGCCATCGGATGATACCCTGCATTTAGTGGCGCAAAAAGAAAATATCATTACTTCTTCTACGATCATTAAAATAGAAAACCTCGGGGCTAAAATTAATACGGCATTGCCGGAATTAAGACCGACCATATCTGCCGATGGGAACTTATTATTTTTTATCGTTGAAAATCATCCTCAGAATACAAAGTATAATTCCATACCCAATTCGCAGGACATCTGGTTTGCAGAAAGAGACAGTTTTGGAACCTGGGGCAAGGCCGTGCACCTTGGCTATCCGTTAAATACTACACATTATAATGCCGTATACTGGATCTCTCCTGATAACAACCGGATTTTAATAAGAGGAGCATTTATCGATGGAGATTATGTAGGCAATGGAGTAAGTATGTGCTGGCTGAAAAAAAATGGTTATTGGAGCAAACCCCAGGCATTGATGATAAAAAATTATGAGAAGTATGACCGTGGCCGCCGATCCGGTGCTACCATGGCCCATGACGGACAAACTTTATTACTCTACATGACACCGGATAAAGGCAGTTTTAATAATGATCTCTTTGTATGTTTTTTACAGGATGATGACACCTGGTCAGAACCAAAAAGCCTGGGAAAGAAGATCAACCTGCCGGGTTATGATGAAATGACACCTTATTTAGCATCAGACGGCGAAACCTTATATTTCAGCAGCAATCGTCCGGGTGGTTTAGGTGATAATGATATATGGATGAGTAAACGTCTTGATAAAACCTGGATGAAATGGAGTGACCCTGTGAATCTGGGGAGCCCGATCAATAGTTCAGATTGGGATGCATTTTTTACCCTGGATGCCGGTGGTGAATACGCCTATTTAACCAGCAGCCTGAGCGGATTTGGCGAAAGTGATATTGTGAGAGTGAAATTGTTGGAAAAAGAAAAGCCAAACCCCGTGGTATTGGTAACCGGGAATGTATTTAATGCAAAAACAAAGGAACCTCTGAGCGCTTCATTAGTTTATGAAACCCTGCCCGATGGTGTGGAAGCAGGGAATGGCATATCCAATGCAACAGATGGCGCATTTAAGATTGTGCTGCCCTATGATAAAAATTATCTTATCAGAGCTTCCGCCGATAAGTTTTTTGCACAATCAGAAAACCTGAATTTAGATTCATTGATAAAAGTTGGTTATAAAGAAATACATAAGGATCTGTACCTCGTGCCGATCGAGATCGGCCAGGTAGTGAGATTAAATAATGTGTTTTTTGATTTTGATAAATGGGATCTGCGACCTGAATCGTTTGTGGAACTTGACAGGGTTGTAAAATTGCTGACAGAAAATCCTGCCATTGAAATTGAAATGAGTGCACATACGGATAGTTATGGTACCGATGAGTATAATTTCACATTAAGTGACAACCGTGCAAGATCAGTTATGGAATATATTCTTTTGAAAGGTATATCTCCCACCAGGATTACCTCGCATGGCTATGGTGAAACAAAACCCGTAGCGCCAAATGATACTCCTGAGAACAGGCAGCTGAACCGAAGGGTGGAGTTTACAATATTGAAGAATTAGGAATTAACTAATGAAACTATTCCTTGTAATAAGATGAGTAGGTGGTCGGCAGGGAGCCTTGTGGCAAGCCTGCTGGTGGGGACAGTTTTTTAGCCAACCTCCATTTTGGATATTACAAATTCCAATTCTTGTATGGCTTGATTGTCAAGTTGGAATTATAATATTTTTCTTCTCCTGTAACTTCTTTGCCTACCCATTCCGGGAGGTCAAAATATTCGTCTTCACTTGTCAGTTCAATTTCAGCGATAATAAGTCCAAGATTTGCCCCTAAAAATTCGTCTACTTCCCAAATCTTATTGTTATGATTTATTTTGTATCTGATTTTTGATAGCTCTGAAACAGAAAAATTGTCAAGTAATTCCTTTGCTTCTTCTGGTGGAATAGTATATTCATATTCAAGTCTTGTCGCACCAACCGAAAGACCTTTTATTGTCAAAAAGCCACTTGCGTCTGTAAGTCTTATACGAATTGTTTTTTTGGGGTCGGTCAGTATATAACCTTGTCTATAAAGTTGCCCGTCTGGTTTTATAACATTTTGCCATTTTTCTTTGTCAGTTAAATATTTTCTTTCTATTTCTTGTCCCATAGTTTAAAGACTCTTCCAAAATTACGTCTTTTGGTATGCAGAGCTGATATGTGCGAGACTCACCAACAACCGAAACAGTAGATCATTAATAAAAAAAGACCCGGCATGCCGGGTCTTTTTCTTAGTTCATAAATTATATCTACAGGTTTTTTTCTTTTGCTGCTTCCTTTTCTATGCTGCATTTTTCTGTGTTGGCTTTTGTTCACCGTTTTTTTTATCCTTCTCTACCTTTTCTTCACCGTCTTTCTTATCCTTCCCCTCTTTTTGTTTCTTTTCTTTTTCTGTCTTACCCTTTTCTTCGCGATCTTTCTTATCCTTTTCCTCCTTTGGTTTCTTCTCTTTTTCTAACCTTCCCTTTTCTTCACGATCGTTTTTATCCTTATCATCTTTTTGTTTCTTTTCTTTTTCCAGTCTATCCTTTTCTTCGCGATCTTTTCTGTCCTTTTCTTCACGGTCTTTTAAATCCTTGTCTTCTTTTTGTTTCTTTTCCCGATCTAATCTCTCCATTTCCTGGCGATCCATTCTCTCCTTTTCTCTGCGGTCTCTTAAATCCTTCTCCTCTTTTTGTTTCCTTTCTCTTTCTAATCTCTCCATTTCCTGGCGATCCATTCTCTCCTTTTCTCTACGGTCTCTCAAATCCTTCTCTTCCTGTTGCTTCCTTTCTCTTTCAAGTCTGTCCCTTTCTTCACGATCCCTTCTTTCCTTTTCTGCACGGTCTTTCCAATCTTTGTCCTCTTTTTGTTTCCTTTCTCTTTCAAATCTCTCCTTTTCTTCACGATCTCTTCTCTCCTTTTCCCTATCTATAATGATAACAGGCTGCTGCTCCCGGACAACTATTACTTTTGGTTGTTCTTTTACCACGACAGTCCTGGATCCGGAATTTCTGTAAACGGTTGAGTGTGACGGCCTGCAGGAAAACAATAGAATTAAGGCAAAAGCAGATAACAATACCGGGAGGGTAAATTTTAATTTCATAGTATCAGATTTTAATTAATACCTCGTTTCACCCATTATCGGGAAAAGAAGGTAATGGCATGGTAATAAACGCTGAATACAACTATTTAGTATGGGAATTTCTGCCCTCCAGGGTCATGTCTCAATAGGGTACAGAAACTATTTCAATAGAATTATCGATTTGTTCGTGTCTTATCTCAGGACAAGACAGCGCTTTGACGGAAGAACGCTTTGGAAACCAGGGCGGAGGAAGATAAAATAAATATCAGCAAGAGATAACAATTATTATATTGCCGGGTATTTAAAATTTGCGCTCGTGTTCTCAAAGCAAAACGGGATTTTATTTTTTTGTATTGTTTTCTTATTTCTGCTTATTTATTTCCAGGTTTTTTTTGCAGATTATGCCTACCTCGATGAGATATACCTGTTATGGCATAATGATGATAATACAAATTTCAGGATTTCTCATACTCAGGGTCGCTGGCTTTCCGGCTTAATTTTTCAAAAACTATTCACCTCGATTTCTACAATAAAACAATTGAAGTTATTGAGATTGTTTTCATTGGCCGGATGGATAGCTACAACATTTTTATGGTCTGCCATTTTTAAAAAATGGGTGAATTTGCTCGGCTTCAATAATCGACTGTGGTGGATAGGAACTCTATATGTCGTCTGTGGTATTTCAACGGCAATTTATATTGGCTGGACCATCCTTGGAGTTTTTTTGAGTGTTTCAGCGGCATTATTAAGCGGGCATATTTTATTTAAAAATCTTTATCAGCAGAAAAAAGAAATCCGGATACCCACTTCTGTGCTTTTCGGGTCGCTGATCCTGAGTATTATCTCCTTGTTTATTTATCAACCAACTTTTGGTATTTTTTTGCTTCCTTTCTTTTTGCATTACCTGCAGCGCAAAAAAACAAAACCTGACAGAATCATAATAATTGGGGTGATATTTTATTTAATCGGGTATATCGCTTATTATTTTCTTTTTAAATACTCCCTGCAAGCCTATCATATGGAGGCCAGCACGAGAACGGCTATACATTTCCAATTTCTAAAGAAATTATCGTTTTTCTTTGCCGGTCCGCTGCCACAAGCCTTTAGCCTGAACCTGCTTTTTAGCGCCAGCAGCATTTTTTCCCAGGTATTTTATCCTTTGATCATTATTGTATGGGTGATCACTGTATTTCAAAGGAACCGCGAAAACAAAACAGGAGGAAACCTGGTATTTATAGCTTTTGTTTTTTTATTGCTGGCATTGATTTATTTGCCAAACATGGTCTCTGCAGAAAACTTTCCTTCGTACCGGTCATCGTTTGTTTTTAACCTCGCCGTATTTATTATGGTGATCGAAGGCCTGTTTCATTTTTTTTCAACAGAAAAAAAACAAAAAATATTTTCATGGATCGTGAGCATATGGCTGATCATTTCAGGCTTTTATGCTTTTAATTTTCAGTACATCATTCCTTTAAAAAAAGAATACGCGATTTTGAAAAACTTCATGCAGAAAAATTACAAGCCCGGCATAGGCGAAGTTCATTTTATCAGGGCGGATAAGTTTATGTTTTCAGCAAAATACCATACCCGTGTTTACAGGGATGAATTCGGAGCTCCTTCAACATACAGAGATTGGGTGCCCGAACCCATAACAAAACAAATGATCTATGAAATTACAGGTGACCGGAAACTTGCGGAAGGTATTAAAGTTGTTCAGTATGAAAATGAGGAGGCATTTTATCAATTAAACCCTGTTCCGGATAGCCATACTCTTTTAATTGATATGAATAAGTTATTTGCAGATAGTGTAAATAAAAAAGAAAACTAAAGGGAACAAATGTCATCTGCATTGTTTATTAAGTCGGAGTGTAATTTCTACCTAAGTCACCGGCGGGGTCAGCATGTGAGATAGAAGAAGCGGAACTGCCATTGACCGCCGGCTGGTGTTTTTATTTATGCGGTAATGCTTTTCCGGTAGTAAGATAAAAATTTATTGCTTCTTCCCAGTCTTTAAGGTCATGCGCATACATATGCCGGAGTGATCGACTGTTTATTTCGTTACCCAGCTCATTTAAGCCCGCAAAACTATAAGTTATTTCTGCCGAGGTTTTATTTTCTCCTGAAGAGTTACATTTTATTGTAATGGTCCAGAAACGATTTTCGCAAGATACCAGGTATTGAATAAGAAATGTTCCCGGTTCGTATCTGGTAACTATCCAAAGAAATTCTGATTCATCGTGTCCGTGCCCCGGCGTTTTAAAGGTTGTTCCTTCTTCGATTATTTCTTTTGCCGGATAAACGAGGGTTGGGTTCCATCCTTCGGCCCATTTTCTCTCTTCAAATGCACCGAAAAGAGGAAAGACGTCTTCAATTTTTCCATTTATTGTAATAGAAGCTGTTTTTGAGACCCTTTCAGATCTGAAATTTGCATTATTCATTTTATGATGATTTTTACACGATGCAAACAGCAGCGCAATGGAGAGAATGATGATTGCATTTTTCATTCTGCAAAACTATGCTCTGTCGTAAAAGAGGCTTATCGAAAATTGGGAATTTTAGTTTTGTTCAATAAGGCTGAGGGCGGAACCCGGAATCTTTTCCTGAATAAATTACTAAATGAACCAATGCTCTCAAAGCCAACTGTAAAGCATACTTCTGAAACAGAGCATTGCTTATCTTTTAGTAAATAGTGAGCTTTTTGTAATTTTATTTCGGTCAGGTATTGATGAGGTGTAATGCCAAATAACCTTTTGAAGCTGGATAGAAAATGAAATTTATCAAGGCAGACCTGCCGGGCAGTCTGGCTAATAGTTAAATTTTCAAAAGCATTATCATTGATAAATTCCCTGGCCAGGAACAGGCGTTTGTAAAGTTCCTGTTGTGTTGACCTTTTTACCGCATTGATTTTCTTTAACTGCTTTGCTGTGTCGTTATTGAGGATTGCAAATTCCGAAATCAGATCAAATAAAATGATTTCAAGTTCATCTCTGCCTGTTGTTTTTTGTAAAACCAAACTGATCTTATCCCGGACAATCTTGCTTAAAGTAAACGGAACAGAGGGTATTTTAAAATCATTATGTGCATTCTTATCCCCTGCCTCTAAAAGTTTTTCATGCGATGAAGTGATACGATGCAGGCTTGCTTTCACAAATTTCTCAGTCAGCAGGATGAGCAGGGTTTGCAATGGCTCTGCTTTACTAAAATTGATCTCCAATTCATCGTCTTCATTTAGAAAATAAAAACATTTGTCAGAGATTTGAATATGTTTACCATTTAATAAATAATTTCCTTTGTTCAGATAGTTTGTCACAAACAGGTAGGGGGTTCTGTGTCCGGGATAAAAATATTTTTCGGTTGTATAAGCATAAATAACCGCGTTCGCTGACAGGCCAGGAAGATCATGGTTAAATGTAGTCGTGCCGGGTAATGCTGTTGTTATCATCTAAACAATGATTCTCTTTTTTTTAAGAGTAACTCAGATCGGCATGCTTCAGCAATAATTCCCAGATTAAATACAGGATAATTGCAATAATGATAGTCGCTATAAGCAAACCTTTGAACCAAATCATTCTTTTCGTCTTTCTGTCAGTAATAATTCTTTTTTTGCTTAGCTGCCCGATAAGAATATTCGCCAATAAAGGGATACCAATAAAAATAAAAGCTCCGAAAATTATCATCACAACAAGACCAAAAGTCATTGCAGCCTGCAAAAGAACCATGTCTAAAATATTTATTTCAGAGGTCTATGGTGAAATTATAATAGCCCGTTCTGCGTAATCTTTCCATTTCAGCCGATTGAAAGTATTGAAGGTATGAACTAAAGCCGAAAATATTTTTGACCTGGACCGCTGGGGACAGTTGCGCACCGTCCACCCGTGCTGCTATGATCATTTTTTTTTAATGGGATATTCTAATAATGCTAATGCCAGCTTTCTATTTTGTTTGGGAAGTTCCATTGTATCGGGGGTCGTATAGTTCTCAAGAAACCGGAACCCGAAGTTTTTGTAGTATTCAATAATAGTTGGGTTTTCAGCCCAGGTATCCATTCGTATATAGCTTTTATTGGTTTCCTGCGCAAGGTTAATTGCCCAGGCTAAGATCTTCTGAAATTGCTTCTGACCTTTAAAATCAGGGTTAACGGCAATGCGGTGGATGTAAATTGCATCATTTTTATCTTTGTCGCGCCAGATTATTTTATCTGAGAATCGTATGCTGAAAATGCACGCGATTGAATTTTTGATTACGATTTTGTATTGTAATTTATCGGCAATGTCCTGTTGAAAGACTTTCTTGTCATAGCCTTCCCAGTCGGGGTAATTATTTCTTTTTTGATATTTAACCGCTTCATCGAATAACCTATAAACAAATTCAAGGTCTTCGTTTGTCGTATTTACAATATTGTAAGAGTCCATTTAAAACTTTTCAGGTAAGTTGTTTTGAACTGTCAATCAAAATTACATAGATGAATCTATCGGATCCCTGTTCAAAGCTTGCCCCGGGTGCAAAAATCCAAAGGGAAATGACCCCGGCTGATCCTGCCGGATAGGGCAAGTTTTATAAAAAAATCTTTCGAACTTTACATTGATAATAACCTTAAAAGAAAAAAATGGAAAATAAAGGGCTGTTGTTTATCCCAGATATAAGTGGCTTTACCCGCTTTGTCAACGAAACGGAGATCGGGCATAGCCGGCTTATTATACAAGAGTTATTGGAGTTACTGATCAATGCCAACGAATCAGGACTTGAGGTTTCTGAAATTGAAGGGGATGCCATTCTTTTTTACAAATTTGGT
>Ga0184636_1000258_pt1 | contig 12953 bp, 6 predicted proteins | sample PLM3_60_b2_FD_133164 | JGI IMG/M metagenome (GOLD analysis project Ga0184636, IMG submission 133164) | Groundwater sediment microbial communities from an aquifer in East River, Colorado, USA - PLM4_90_b2 | ecosystem: Environmental > Terrestrial > Soil > Riparian zone | place: USA: East River... | reverse complement strand
CCCATTCCATGCTGGATCATTTCATTTACTGCTGTATAATCGGATACAACAAAACCTTTAAAGCCCCATTGTTTTCGAAGCAGGTCCGTAAGTAACCATTTATTTCCTGTTGCAGGTATTCCATCGATCTCATTGAACGAGCTCATCACACTTCCGACTCCTGCATCCACAGCAGCTTTATACGGTGGTAAATAATACTCATACATTTTAATCCGGCTCATGTCAACCGTGTTATAATCCCTGCCCGCCTCAGCAGCTCCATATAATGCAAAATGTTTTACACAAGCCATCAATGTGTTATTAGCAGAGAGATCGGAACCCTGGTAACCTCTTACCATCACTTTTGAAATTTGTGAACCAAGATAGGGATCTTCACCTGCGCCTTCTGCGACCCGTCCCCAGCGGGGATCACGGGCGATGTCAACCATGGGAGAAAAAGCCCAGCACAATCCATCAGCTGTGGCTTCGGTGGCTGCAATCCTTGCACTGCGACCGATCATCGCTGTATCCCAACTGCATGATAAACCAAGTGGTATGGGAAACGTGGTTTTATACCCATGTATCACATCAGAACCAAAGATCAATGGAATGTGCAAACGGGTTCCATTCACTGCAAGTTCCTGCGCCTGCTTAATTTTTTCTACACCGATAACACCAAACAACCCTCCTACGCTCCCGGTTTTTATTTTTGATTCTACATCCTTGTTTACAACAGCTCCTGTTGCAATGCCTCCGCCCGGAACTAAAAGATTTAACTGGCCAATCTTTTCCTCCAATGTCATCTTTTTCATCAATGCATCGACAAAGGATTTCATCCGATAGCCATCGGATTTTATGTTTTGCGCATAACATAACTGTGTTGAACAAATAAAAACAGTAATCAGGATTTTTATTAGCATAACGTTTATATTTTTTGTTTATAACTTCAGGAATTCTATCCAATACAGCCCCCGGTTTAAACCGTGGGCTATGTAGACAGCTGTTTATTCATCCACCCTTCGCGCCTTTGTGTGAAGACTTTACTTCTTTTGAGATCTATTTCACCTCAATAATCTTACTTCTCTCTGACACTCCATTCTCATTGATCGCCTCGCTGGAAAAATAATAGGGCATTTCCCGATCCATCGCCTTGAGCCAATATTCATTAGCAGTATACACCATGATACAGTTATACAATTTATCCGGCGCGGTACCTACATAAATATTGTAAGCATAAGCATTGTCTACGGGACTCCACTTTATCCAGGCACTGCGTTTATCTTTTTCCGTTCGCAAGACAATTAAATTTTTCACAGGAGACGGCTTCACTCCGTTTCCGTTTCCGAAAACCCGAAAACCACTGATAGCAAATTTACCGGTAGGCATATGAATATTTTCCAGCTTTAAAAATCTTGTACTTACCGGACCGGTGAGCTCAATATAATCATGTGGTACATCAGTTTGGTTATTGCCTTTGTCCACCAGCATGTTCCATTTTTTTCCGTCTTTTGATTCATAAATTGTATACTGGTGATATACCTCCTTTGATTTTCCCAAAAACTCAGCATCCTGGTCAGCGTAATTTACCTGGATCGCATTTACTGTAGAAATACTTCCAAGATCAGTTTGTACCCATTCGCCCTTGTTTGCTGTTAATGCACTCCAGTAAGTTTTAATATTTTCATCAACAGCATAGTTGGCATAATAACTTCCAAGCGTTGAGGAAACTGTAACAGGTTTATTATAATTCAAAAGCATCCAACCCGTAAAACCACCGGTCTCCTCCTGACCCTCTCCGGAGGAGGGGGAAACCTCCACACGAACCTTGCTTTTCGAAGATGTACCATTTATTTGAGTTTTTTCCTCAGGCGGTGGCTGAGCGTTGGTTCTCTTCGCCCCAGGCGGAGAGTTAGAAGGGGCCGGCAAGTAATGCGGATAGTCTCCAAATGCTGCATTCATGTACATCACTCCATCCTTATCAAAACCTGTCGGCCATAAACCAATTCTTCTTTCGAAATTATTTTTTACAGAAATTCCGATTGTAGAAATATGCCACCAGTTTTTATAAATGTCCTGGAATGTTGAGCCATGTCCGGCACCCCTGGCAAAACCCCCCGGCTTATAACTAAAGGGCATCGATTGAGGATTAAAAGGTCCCAGCGGATCATCACCCACCAACACCCCATCAGCGTAACCACTAAACTCTGTTCCAGGTGCGCCGTATTGCAAATAATATTTTCCATTATGTTTTGTCATCCAGGAACCCTCAATAAACGGATCGAGAAAAGTATTGTCCATGTTTTCGCCGAATCGCTGCCAGCCATAGCGCCAGGGTTCAAGCAGGTACATTTCTTTTCTGGTACCGATTGGCAGAAAAGTTTTTCGATTTAACTCAATTCCATAAATCGGAAACCGGTTACTGCTGCCATTGTACATATAGAGTTTTCCATTATCATCAGTAAAAAATGCAGGATCCCATCCGCCTATCTCAAATGAATCTATCAGGGGCTTCCATTCATTCGCTTTTGGATCGGTACTCATCCAGATGGTAAAATTGCTTGTGTATGTAGAGCCAAACACGATCATTGTATCGCCAATAATGCCGACAGCAGGCGCACAAAGTTCATCAAACCCTTCATTCCAGGGACGCAAAAATTTCCTTGCTGTATAATTCCAGTTCAACAGGTCATTGCTCCACCAATATCCCCACTGGTTGGTGGAGAATAAATAATACTCCCCTTTGTAGTTTACAATTACAGGGTCAGCAGTAGCCCGGTGCCTTCCCCATTCGGCAAAATTGGGAATGGGTGTGTAACCATAATCAATATTGATGGGGTTGCAATATGTTTTTTGTTTTTGCTGTGCCGCTGATTGTACAGCAAAAACAGCAAATACAATTAAAAATTTAAATCTCATTCAATTCATTTTCAATTTTCAAATTGCAGATCATTTCAACCATGGGCTTTCAAACCCAAGCTTTTTTAAGCCTCTTTGTATTTCAGGGCAACTCATAAATAATTTCCACAACAAGCCGCTGCGATAATTTTCTATCATCACGATTATGGGCCCCTGGTCGATCGCTAAATGTGATTTGGCATACCAGTTCTTTGTTTCATTGAAAGCATCCACGAATCCATATTCACTCCAGATCTTATCGCCAAGGTCATAATAAAAATGACGCAGGGCCTTCATCGAATATTCGGGTGTATAAGGAAAAGCAGAAAGAGCCGCAGTCGGGGAAATCGTTCCGAAATCATTCGTCGGTGAATGTGCATTATACCCATCATAGGTGTCGCTGGCTGTTAGTCCCCAGCAATTCTCTCCATAACCTTTGAATTTTTTTGGATTGTCAACACAGTATGCATGATTGATAAGCGTATGATTTTTATTTTGTTCCCAGTAATCAGCATAATGATCTTTCAAATCATGAGGATCAAGACCGAGAAAAGAATAATGCGAGAAAAATAACGGCCCGCCATAATCAAATCCCAATGGCAATTTATAGCCATAAAAAGTTTTTCCATTAATAAAAAAATTACTCTGCGCCCATCCGCGATGATAGACCGCATCAGTAACAGGGTAGTGCTCACCTGATGCAGCCAGCACATAGGTGATCAAACATTCATTAAAACCACGAATCGGGAAATTCATACTCCATCCATTGTTCGGGCTCCAATGCCAGTATAACACTTCTTCTCCTCCTTTTGTAAACCAGTTCCATTCAATATCATTCCACATCCAGCCAATACGGTTGCGAAGATCTCTTTCCGCTCTGCTATCGCCATTAAAATATTGTCTTGCACAAAGTAACCCTTCAAATAAATAAGAAGTTTCAACCAGGTCTGCTCCATCATCTTTTCGGCTGAATGGAATTGTTTTGCCTGTTGATCCATTCATCCAATGAGGGAAAACACCGTGATAAGAATCTGCCTTTAATAAAAATTTCACCAGCTTCAGTAAATGTTTCGTTGCGGTATCTCTTGTTATCCATCCACGTTCAACTGCAACAATGATCGCCATTATACCGAAACCTGTGCCTCCTGTTGTCACCACTTCATTTCCATAATCATAAGCGATATTACTTCGTTCTCTTGCCATTCCACTAACAGGATGAGCAAAGTCCCAGAAGTAACGAATGGTTTGCCGTTGTACTACATTCAGCAATGCTGAATCAGAAAGATCCGGAATAATGCCGGCAACAGGAATTGTTTTTTGGGCAAAGGAAATTGAAGCAAAAAAGAGAAATCCGGCCAGGGTGATCTTATAAAATTTCATTGTTATCCTTTTAGCTCCTATTGATCTTAATTTTATAAATAGGGTGCAGAAAACCCGAGAGCAAGCATTCCTGTTTTTACTTCCGGGCAACTGGTAAATAAATTCCATAATAAACCAGTGCGATAGTTTTCGATCATCACAATGATCGGTCCCTGGTCAATGGCAAGATAAGAATCAGCGAACCATGTAGTATGCAAACTCAATGCGTCTGCAAATCCATACTGCCCCCAGATTTTATTTCCCAGCTTATAATAAAAAAATTTCAATGCCTGCATGGATTCAACCGGCGTATAAGGAAAAGAAGATAATGCAGCGGTAGGCGCTATCACCCCAACATCATTTGTTGGTGAGCTTGCAGTATATCCTGAAGGAATGTCGCTGGCAGTAAGACCCCAGCATAGATTACTGTAGCCATAATATCCATGAGGGTTGGCCTTGCAATATTCATAATTGATCTTTGTATGATTAATAGCCTGTGTCTGATAATTAGCATACGCATCCGTTAACCCATTCGGGTTGATGCCTGAAAAAGAATAATGTTCGAAAAATAAAGGCCCCCCATAGGAAGGACCCAGTGGTAAACTGTAACCATAGTAAACATTGTTGTTCAGCATCGCGCCATTTCTTGCAAACCCGCTATCATAAACAGGTTCAGGAATTCCATGTGTAGCTGAAGAAGCTGCCAGCACATAGGTAATAAGACATTCATTCCAACCCTGTACGGGAACATTCACTGCCCAGTTATAATTCGGACTCCAGTTCCAGTACAAAACTTTTTTTCCATTCTGCCTGAACCAATCCCATTCCACCGCATTCCACAATGAATTTATATCGTTGCGCAAGGTTGTTTCAGCAGCATCTGCGGTATTAAAATATTGTCTTGCGGTTAATAAACCCATCATCATGAATGAGGTTTCAACCAGGTCCGCTCCGTCATCGTTGGCTGCAAAAGGAACGACTGCACCTGTTGTTCCGTTCATCCAGTGTGAAAAAGCTCCATGAAAACGAGGAGGACTATTTTTCAGGAAGCTGACGATCTTTTGTACTCTCTGCAAACCTTCTGTTCTGCTGATAAAAGAACGATTAATCGCTACAGGTATCGACATCACTCCAAAACCTGAGCCGCCGGTTGTCACTACTTCACCCGAAGTATTTCTTTCCCTTGCCATGCCACTTACAGGATGACCAAAATCCCAGAAATATTTAAAAGTTTGTTGTTGCACCAGCGTTAAAAGAGCATCGTCGGAAATAAGAGGAAATTTATCAGATGAATCAATTGCAGTAATAAAATTTACAGAGACCCCTGAAAGAAGCGAACCACCGCTTTGCGATTTCAAATTGGTGGTCACCTGCAATTCATATTTCGAAATATAATTGAGAGGAGAAGAGGGTTGAATGATGATTGTACTGTCGTTGTTCTCATACGAAACAACATAGGACAGGATGCCTGCCGAATTATCCCGCAATGTAACTGCGGTATTTACTGTGCCCCGGCTTATCGCCGAGGAGAAAGAAAATTTAACTATGGGTGAAGTATTGATGCCATAATAATTAAAGCCGTTAAACGCTCCATTTACTTTTAATGAATTAAAACTAAATGAAGAAGGAGGTGGCGGCGGAGGTACGGGATCGTTTCCATGATTTTTTTTACAACCGCAGATCAATACTGCAATAAAGATTACAACAGTATAGACTCTAAGACCCATATAATAATTTTAAATTCAAACCGGATGCCATGGCCCGGTTTTTAAAATAAAGAGGCTGCCGGAAAGCAACCTCTTTATTTGCACAGATATTATTTATTTGCCTCTGCCCTCGAGCAATACAAGTGCATTGACTTCTGCATCGCTGAGCGCTTTATTATAAATCCTGACCTCATCCATCTGTCCTGTCATAAAACTAGCCCAGGGCTCTGAGCCATGGCTGGATGTAAGACTGGGTGTGGTTTGAAACTGAACAGTGCCAAAGACGAGTTTTCCGCTGTTTGTAAAATGAAGCGTTCCAAAACCGGCATCAACTTCATTGACAATAACGGAACCATTTACATATAATTTGAATCGGTTTGCGGCTCCATCAAGTGAAATAGCAATGTTTGTCCACTTTGTAAAAACATTCGGTATTCCGTCTTTTGATATCCAATGTTCGGGGCTGCTGCCGTTGTTTGTAATATGACCTCTGAACTTAGCTGCATCGAGTGTACTTCCGTTTTCAAAGAACATATCGATATTGCCCCAGAAATTACTGGTATTCGAAAGATTTACCAGGCCGGCAATTCCCGCAGTATTTACCGGGGTGTTTACCCAGCAAGTAATGGTAAAGCTTGTCATGCCGGTTATTGCAGCACCGGGCGTAAATAACACATAGGCATTATTACCACCCTGCATTGCCTGTCCTTTAAAGCCAGCCGTGAAACTCGTGTTGGTTCCTGTTCCTGCGTTACCTGAAACGCTATCGATATAACTGCCGTCAAAGGACCAGTAACCAACGAGGTTTGCCGGAGAAATTTCTTTTGAACTGGTAAACCCGCCGATACTCAATGGAGGTGCGTAGCTCTTGGGATCAAACTTTTTATAGCAGGATGAAAACAGTAAGCTGCCAACTGCGATAACCAGCCATTGATTAAGAATTATTTTTTTCATGATCATGATTTTAATTTTTAAAATTAATACCCGGGGTTTTGCGTCAACACACCGCCGCTCAGTTGTATTTCTCCCTGCGGAATCGGCCATACTTCATTCTTTGCCTGCCATCCTTTGGAAGCAAACAATGTAGCAGCTCGTCCCTGGCGTATCACATCAAAATAGCGATCAAATTCCATGGCCAGTTCTACTCTTCGTTCATGCCAGATAGCATTCCGCAATGCCGTCTGGTCTGTTGTAGTAACCGGGGGTAACACGGTGATGGGATTGGCTCCTCTTGCGCGGGTCCTTACCGCATTTAATGATGAAAGAGCAAGAGTAATATTTGTTGCCCCACCTACTTCGTTAGCCGCTTCTGCATTCATTAGTAAAACTTCTGCATACCTGATCACACGAACATTCTGTTGTGCTCCTTCGTTATAGCCCGAAACGTATTGGCTGAATGGTACGTATGATTTCTGATTATACATCGGGTTGTCGCCAACCAGTGGTATAGCATCACCTTCGGGGGTTGTTTCACCCCTGAAAATAATAGTAGCATCCTTGCGTGGATCATTCGCCTCGTATTCGGCTACCAGGCTTGGAGTGGGTATATTGAAACCCCAGCCGCCACCGGTTGAACCTCTTACACCCTGCACCTGTGAATACTGGGAATTGGAAGCGCTTGCATTTCCCGGTATGATCGCACACTGCAATTCAAAAACGGATTCGGAGGAATTTTCATTCTGCACACGGAAGAGTTGCTCATAATTGGGAAATAATGAATACACATTTAATGCAATGACCTGGTTAGTGTAGTTTAAAACATCAGGCCATTTTTTCTGATACATCGCCACCTTTGCATGAAGAGCAAGTGCGGCCCCTTTTGTTGCGCGTCCTAAATCGCTGGCCGGGTAATTAGCAGGCAATGCAGATGCTGCATCGGTAAGATCCTGTTCCATGGCAGCCCATACTTCCGCCTTTGGAGTTCTTGCTATATTATATTCAGATGGATCTGCCGGCACATGCAATCGCAACGGAACATCGCCGAAGGCTCTCACTAATCTGAAATAGCAATAAGCGCGGATGAATTTTGCTTCAGCAAGGAATCTCTCTTTTAACGCAGCATCCATGCTGATGTTCGGCACATTGTCCAGCACCTGATTACAAAAATTGATGGACTGGTACATGCCGGACCAAAAATCAGCGATCTGTCCTTCATTGGCAGAAGCTGAAAAATTGTCGAAATTGTTCATGAATGCGGCATCAGTAGGATTACTTCCTTTTTCAGCGTCATCGGAACCCATACTTTCAACAGCGATGGGTGCAAAGGCAATATTTTTCCACTCATGAAGATTCGCATACATGGCATTGACCGCTTTTGCTGCATCGTCAGCATTTGCCCAGAATTGTGTAGCGGGCTGCTGACCCTGGGTAGGGACTTCCAGGAATTTTTTACTGCAGCCTGTTGACAGGAGCAATGCACCAAACCCCATTAATACATAAAGTTTATGCCTGTGAAAAAAAATATTAATCCGGTTCATATAAATCTGATTTAAATGATTAGAAAGTTACGTTTACACCTACCCTGTATGTCGCAGCGAGAGGATATACATCTACATCCACACCAGCCTTTGTAGGACCGCCGCCTATCTCAGGACTGAGTCCTTTATATTTAAAGAAATTAAAAGGATTCTGCGCATCAACATAGGCTCTCAATTTTTTTATTTTAAATCGCTCCGTTAATGACTGGTTCAGTGTATATCCGAGTTGTAAATTTCTTATCCGTAAATAACTTCCGCTCTCCACATAGAATGAATTCGCCAGGTAATTCTGACCACCGCCAATTCTCACAGAAGGATAGGTTGTGGAAGTTCCTTGTCCGTGCCAGCGGTTATCATAAAAATCCCGGGTGAAATTTTCACTCCCGTAGCGCAAACCATAGTTGGCATTGTATACATCTACTCCCCCCACCCCCTGGAAATCGACAGTAAGGTCAAATTGTTTGTAGCTCCAGTTTGTATTCACACCATATGTATATTTCGGATTTGGATTGCCGATCGGTACTTTATCAAAATCATTGATCGTTCCATCCGGTTTCCCTGAAGGTCCGCTGATATCTTTGAATATAAAATCACCGGCTTTTGCACCGGAAGCGCCCTGAGGAGAAGCTGTAGCCGCTGCATCGGTTTGAAAAATTCCGTCTACGAGATAGCCGAAGAATTCGCCAATCGGCCGACCAACCACGGTTTTTGTATTGAAATTATTTGAACCGGTTGTTCCCACCGCCTGATAGATCGGGTTAGCACCTGTTGAAACAGATAAGACCTTATTATCATTGATCCCGAGATTAGCGTTGATATTATACGATACTGTTTTTTTGATATTGTCGTTCCAGGTGATAGAAAATTCAAAGCCACGGTTCTGATAAGTAGCCTGGTTGCCGATAAGCTGGTTACCACTCATACCCAGTGAACCCAGGATCGGAATTGCGAAAATTGCATTCTCTGTTCTTTTATCATAAAAATCAATATCGAGTGAAAGTTTGTTGTTCATCAGGCCTGCTTCTAAACCGATATCCGTTCCTACACCTTTTTCCCAGGAGATCACCGGAGGAACAATGGTGTTGATGCCGGCACCCGGATTAGGATTATTATTCCAGATGGCTGTGAGGTAAGCATCGGTGGAAACTTTTTGAATGGCAAGATTACCGGGCACTGAAGCGTTTCCGATCTTCCCCCAGCTTGCACGCAGTTTCAGATTATTAAAAATATCCTGGCCATTCATAAATGATTCGCTACTGATCACCCAGGCTGCGCCTACTGAAGGAAAATAACCCCACCTGTCATTGCCTGAGAATTTCGAAGAACCATCAGCCCGCATGGTAGCATTCAGCATGTACCTGTTTTTATACGAATAATTCAACCTTCCGAAATAAGAAGCGACAGTATAATAGATCGGGAAGTCAGGAAGCTGAGTGTTGTTAATATCCACATCCACGAGACGGTAATTATTTCCAAGAGCGAAATAATATTTTCCATCGGTAGTTACAGGAACGTTTTCAGCGGATTCAATTGTTTTTGTATATCTGTAAGATTGAGCGGACTGTCCCACGAGGAATCGCACATTATGATTCCTGAATTTGTTCTCGTAGGTAACTGTATTTTCCAATATCCAGTTGCGTACATGATCATCTGTTACTGTCAGGCGACTGGTTGTATTTTTAAACGTAGCTGATCCATTGAATACGCCAACATAATTTATCACATCGGCATCGTTATATTCTCCTCCAAGACTTGAATGCAATGTAAAATGACGGGCGAATTTCAGATCTGCATAGATATTTCCCGTTCCCCTGTATCTTTTTGTGGTTTGGTTAAACAGGTCCAGTGTTGCCTGCGGATTAAATTTTGCACCATCGCCCAATGGGTAATCGCCAGGGTCTCCATAACTACCATCAGCATAATAAACAGGAAGCACAGGGTAAGCAGAATAGATCTGGTGAAAGATAGAACCCGGTATATCATTTGAAAAACTATAGGCGCCCGTAAGAGTATAACCGATTTTCAGTGGTCTGGCAATTTCAAAATCATTTTGCAAACGGGCTGTGTATCGTTTATAATCGTTCTGCTCTACGATACCCTGCTGGTATAAATATCCCAATGAAAAATTATAAGTAACCTTATCACCGCCTCCGCCAAGAGAAACCTGGTGATTGGTGACAAGTGCATCGCGGAGTATCTGGTGGTACCAGTCGGTGCCTTTACCATAATTCGCAGGGTTCAAAACCTGGAAGCCATATAATTCATTCATCATGATCGCATATTCGTTAGCGTTGGCCATTTTAATTTCGTTGGTTACTTTTTGATAACCAACATAACCATTATAATTTACAGCAAGCTGACCCTTTTTTCCTTTTTTTGTTGTTACCAGCACCACTCCATTCGCAGCGCGTATGCCGTAGATCGCTTCACTGGATGCATCTTTCAGAATGGAAATATTTTCTATATCCGCCGGGTTGAGAAAACTGATATCATCAAACCAAACACCATCCACAACATATAGTGGATTCGCATTTCCATAAATAGTGCCCACACCTCTGATCCTTATTTGCGGTGATGTACCCGGACCCCCCAAATTCGTTATCTGCACACCGGCAACTTTTCCCTGCAATGCGCTGACAGGATTGATCGAGGCCTGTTTTGATATATCATCTCCTTTGACCTGCGAAATAGCCCCTGTAACATCAATTTTACGTTGCGTACCATAACCGACGACTATCACCTGGTCAATTGTGCGGGTTGATAATTGCAGAGTTACATTAACAGTTGTTTTACCTGCAACGGCTACTTCAACTGTTTCATAACCTACATAGCTGAACACCAGCGTAGCATCATCCGGAACGGTTATTGAAAAATTACCATTGGCATCGGTGACCGCGCCGCTTCTGGATCCTTTTACAGTTATCGAAACGCCGATCAGCGGTTCGTTCGTAGAAGAGGTGACTTTACCGCTCACCCGAACCTCCTGCAAATTTTCAAGTCCTGGAGTGCCGGATTCTTTTAAAACCACCAACTTGTTTTCAAGAAGTTTATATCCTATACCTGTGTTGTGGAGGATATAATCGAGCACTTCGATGATCGGTTTATCTATAGCTTCGACATCGATCTTAGGTTGATGAGCCAATAGTGCCTCATTAAATAAAAAGCGATAGTCGCTTTTCTTTTCAATGGTAAGCAACACTTTCCGAAGCTCAACCGATTTTAACTTCAGTGTTATCTTATCCTGGGCATGACCGGCGGCAGCTACATGTAAGCAAGCAAGGAACAGAAAAGCGAAGATTAATCTCATGACCCTCGTTAATTTTTTTAAAATGCGTTTTCGTGTAAAAGCATGCCGAATTGAATTTTTATTCATACTTTTCAATTGAAAGGTTAGATAATGTCCCGTCGCAAAGACGGGAAGTTCCTGTTGTTTAACCTTGCGGGAAATGTTGCAGCATTTCCCGTTTTTTTAAGAAGTGTTGTGAAGCAGCATAAGCAATCGTTTTAATATGGTTATTTTGTTATGGTAATATCATTCCCCTCTATTTTATAGTTGAATTTGAATCCGAAATGCAGAGCCTCTAATGCCTGGCTGATCGTTTCTTTTGTAAAGCTTCCATATATTCTGTAGCCGGCCACTTCTTCGTCTGCAAAATGGATTGTAACCCCATACCAGCGTTCCATCTTTAGTGCTACTTCTCCAAACGTTTCATTTTCCTGGAATCGCAGGATATTATTTACCCAGGCAGTTTCGGTGATGGCACTGTCGGTAGGATAATAAGTTAAAGGCTGAAGGAAAACAAGAGCCTGTGCAACGGGTGCTTTTTCTTCGGAACCAGCGACGATCATATTGTTAGTGACAACAATTTTTTGATTCGGTTTCAAATTCATCTTTTGATTGTTCCGGTTTTTGATCGTCACTTCCACGCTTCCTTTTAACAGGCTGGTTTCTGTAGTAGCTTCATCGGGATAAGCTTTGATATTGAATCGCGTACCCAGCACTTTCACATCAATTGTTTTTGTATGAATAATAAACGGACGAGAAGCATCTTTAACTACATCAAAAAAAGCTTCTCCCGTAAGATTCACTTCGCGGATCGTTCTCCCAAATTCCTGGCCGTAGCTAAGATAACTGCTCGCATTCAGCCAGACAGAAGAGCCATCCGGCAATTGCACCCGCATTCTTGAACCAGCCTTTGTTGTAACCTGGCTGATGGCTGATACATTTGTTTCGATGCCCGTTTTACTTGTTTTGACACCCGCCGTGGTGCTTTGCAGATTTCTCATTATCAGAAAGAGTGATACGGTTGCTGCAATTCCGGTTACCGGCAGCCACCATTTTTTCAACCAATGACGCCTGATTTCCCTTGATATTAATTCGGGGCTATATGGTTTTGATTCTTCCGGGTCAATGCCGGCTTTTTTCATTCTTTCAATATGCTTATCAAAAGCCAGGAGGGCTTCTGCGTTTTCAGTCAGAGGAGATTGCTGCCAAAGAGCGTGTAAAGAATCAGCCGACGCTTTGCAATCGTTGCTG
>Ga0184636_1000257_pt1 | contig 12982 bp, 4 predicted proteins | sample PLM3_60_b2_FD_133164 | JGI IMG/M metagenome (GOLD analysis project Ga0184636, IMG submission 133164) | Groundwater sediment microbial communities from an aquifer in East River, Colorado, USA - PLM4_90_b2 | ecosystem: Environmental > Terrestrial > Soil > Riparian zone | place: USA: East River... | reverse complement strand
TATGCATCTGGCAGATACGCAGAGCCTTCTTTGTTCAGTATGTTTACTTTGCCTTTTGCACAAGGCAATGCAAAGACTGCTTTTACACAATTGCGCTCCATTGTAATTACAGAAAAAACGGCAAAGAAGTTTTTTGGCGATGATAAGAATGTTGTTGGTAAAAGAGTAAGGATTGATAATAAGCAGGATTATGTGGTTACGGGTGTTTTAAAAGATTTGCCGGAAAATTCTTCTTTACAATTTGAATGGTTAACGCCTTTTGAAATTTATTATCAGCAGAGTCCCTGGGCACAAAAATGGGGGAATTTTTGTCTCAGTACTTATGTTGAATTGAAACCCGGGACCAATCCGGCAATTACAAATAAGCAATTATATAATTACATCCAACAGAAACAAGGGGCGAAGACCGGTACAGCACATGCTTTTTTATTTAGCATGAACAACTGGCACCTCTATGATCAATTTGACAATGGCAAACAAACCGGTGGCGGAAGAATACAATATGTACACTTGTTTTCTACTATTGCATGGATCATTCTTTTTATTGCTTGTATAAACTTTATGAACCTTGCCACTGCGCGCAGTGAGAAACGTGCAAGAGAAGTAGGTGTAAGAAAAGTTTTGGGTGCCGGAAAGAAAAGATTAATCGTTCAGTTTATCGGCGAAGCATTGTTTATGGCAATGTGGGCCGCTGTTGCTGCAGTGGTTATTATGTCTTTTGCATTACCTGCGTTTAATACACTCGTTCAAAAAAATCTTTCATTGGGTTTAGAGAATCCTCTTCATTTAACTTCCTTATTGCTACTTACAATTATTTGCGGTTTTGTTGCGGGAAGTTACCCTTCATTGTATTTATCATCCTTCAATCCTGTATTTGTCTTAAAAGGTATAAAACTAAAAACAGGCAGTGCAGCATTCATAAGAAAGGGATTGGTGGTGCTGCAGTTTACTGTTTCTATCATACTCATCATCGGTACAATTATTATTTACCAGCAGATACAGCATATAAAGAGCAGGAATCTTGGTTTTAATAAAGACAACCTGATACAGATGAGTTTGCAGGGAGATATGTTGAAAAACTTTTCTGTAATTAAACAGGATTTAATAAACACCGGCGCAGTGGAAAATGTTGCTGTTACAGATCATGAAACAATTTATGGAGGAAATAATACCAGCGGTATTACATGGCAGGGTAAAGGCGCCAATAGTAATATTCTTATTTCACAACGAGTAGTAAGTCCTGAATTTATTTCTACTGCGGGCATGCATATAACAGAAGGCAGAGATTTTCAGGCAACTGATGTAATTGAAACGGGAGATGATTTTCAACCAAAAGATTCGGCACAAATTTTCAATATTATTATTACTGAATCTCTTGAAAAATTGATGGGTAAACAAAGCGCATTAGGTAAAATCCTGCAGGTTGGAGGTTCAAAAGAAAATCAATATTTCAATTTAAAAGTAACAGGTATCGTAAAGGATTATGTATATGGCAATATGTATGGCAAATCAGATCCTGTGATATTTTATTGTATACCACAGGCAACAAGCCTGGTGTATGTGCGTACCAAAGCGCAAAGCAATCCTGAGCAGGCATTAGCAAAGATGGAATCAGTGATGAAAAAAGATAACCCTGCTTATCCTTTCGAATACAAATTCGTAGATGAGCAGTTCAACGAAATGTTTATGAGTGAAATGCTGATCAGCAAATTATCACGTGTGTTTGCAACATTGGCAATCATCATCTCCTGTTTGGGTTTGTTTGGTCTTGCAGCATATACCGCAGAACGCAGAACAAAAGAAATAGGTGTACGCAAAGTATTGGGTGCAACTGCTACAGAACTTGCGGGCTTACTCTCAAAAGATTTCCTGAAACTGGTTGGTATATCCTGCATCGTTGCATTTCCTGCTGCCTGGTGGATAATGCATAACTGGCTGCAGGGCTATGCATACAGAATAGATATAAGCTGGTTGATATTTATCGCTGCCGGTTTTTTAGCCATTCTCATTGCACTCGTTACAGTCAGTTTCCAGGCAATCAAAGCTGCTATTGCGAATCCTGTTAAAAGTTTGAGAACGGAGTAGTGAAATCAATGGTGAATGGTGAATAGTGGAGAGGGCGGCCATCCCCTCCCCGGAGGGGTAGGGGTGGGTTGCTGAATAGAATTCAGAACGCTGAAGTGAGTGACACAACAGGCGATGATCAGAATTACTGATGCTGGTAACATAAAACTTAGAAATCTAAAACCACTTTATGTTCAAAAATTATATAAAGACCGCATGGAGAAACATGTTGCGCAACAAAACCAGCAGCTTCATTAATATTTCCGGATTGAGTATTGGAATTGCATGTGCCTTGCTGATCGTGATCTTTATAAAAAATGAACTGAGTTATGATCGTTTTCATAAAGATTCCAACCGCATTTTCCAGGTGGTGTTGAATGGCAATATGAACGGCCAGGAATTTTGGGCGGGGAATACGCCGCCGCCTGTTGGTGCAGCACTGACCAGCAATATCCCCGAGATCGAAAGCTATACAAGATTTTACAAACCCAATGATATCGTTGTCCGCTATGAGGAAAATGCAGCCACGGAAAAATTTTTCACCGAAAAAAATGTTTTGGCTGTTGATTCTAATTTTTTGCAGGTCTTCGATTTTAAAATAATTGAAGGCGATGCCGCTACTGCTTTGATGAAGCCGGGTTCAGTTGTAATAACCGAAGACATGGCCAAAAAATATTTTGGTAATGATCCCGATAGCTATCGGGAAGCAATTGGCAAAACTGTTTTGATGAAGCAAAGCAAAAAGCCATTTGCTATTACCGCAGTTGTAAAAAATGTTCCTTCACAATCTTCCATTCAATTTGATTTTCTGGCCCCTGTTGATGATTTTCCCGTTGTAAAACAATTTAGCTGGAGCTGGGTTTGGCAGCAAATGGTTTGCTATGTGAAATTAAAACCGAATGTGCCAACGGATGATGCAGCTATTCAAAAATTGGAAGCAAAGTTTCCTTCTGTGGTCAGGGTGCAGGCAGCAAATGGGTTTAAACGCATTGGGAAACCATTTGATGAATTCATTAAAAGCGGCGGCAAATGGGATTTTCATTTGATGCCTCTTGCTGATGTTCACCTCCGTTCTGCAACTGTCAGCATGCCGTGGATCAATCACATCAGCAATATAAAATACATCTACATCTTCGCCAGCATTGCTTTATTCATCATTCTTCTTGCCTGTGTCAATTTCATGAACCTTTCTACTGCAAGAGCATCAAACAGGGCCAAGGAAGTGGGTATACGCAAAGTTACCGGCTCGACAAAGACTCAATTGGTCAAACAGTTTCTCTCCGAAGCATTTTTATATAGTTTCATTTCTTCTGCGATCGCTGCCGCTTTAGTGTTGTTGCTGTTAAAAGGATTTTCAGTAATTATTGATGAGCCGATCAGTTTTCAATCTGCTTTCACGCCTGCTATTTGGCTTTCTTTAATTGGTCTAACAATAGTGGTCGCTCTGTTTGCAGGCAGCTATCCTGCATTTTATCTTACTTCATTCAAACCTGTTTTGGTATTGAAAGGAAAAAACTTATTAGCGGGAAGCAGGAAAAATTTATTGATCAGGAACGGGCTGGTTGTTTTTCAATTTACCATTTCAACTATTATGATTGTGGGCACGTTGGTTGTTTTGAAACAACTTAGGTTCTTCCGCAGTACAGACCTTGGCTTCGACAAAGAAAATGTCCTGGTTATTTCATCCACTAACCGTCTGAAACAAAGTGAAGAAAGTTTTCGTCAGTCAATATCCCCAATGCCAGGAGTTTTAAATGCAAGCATCACCACAAGCATTCCTTCGGGTGGAGTTTTTGGAGATTCTTATCAACCTGAGCCGGAAGGAAATGAGAAAGCTGCTGAGACCAATTTGAATTCATTCATGGTGGATGAAGCATTTGTTCCGACGTTGAATATTAAAATATTGAGGGGAAGAAATTTCTCAAAAGATTTTTCAGATTCTGCTTCAGTGATCCTTAATGAAGAAGCGGTGAAACAAATAGGGTGGAAGGATCCTGTAGGAAAATGGTTGGATTATCCCGGTGGTGACAATGTTCGTTTTAAGGTTATTGGCGTCGTCAAAAATTTCAATGTTGAATCCCTGCAGGCAGTGATCCTTCCCTTTGCACTTTTCCATTCTTCTTCTAAAACTTATGATCTGGGTGTTACCAATATCGTTGCTAAAATCAGATCAGGCGATCTTCCTCATGTGATAGATCAGCTGCAAAGCAAATGGAAAAGTTTTGTTTCCGGGGAGCCATTTGATTATAATTTTTTGGATGCAGAGTTTGATGCGCAATACCGATCAGAGCAAAGGTTGGGGAGCATCTTTAGCATCTTTGCAACGCTTTCCATTTTCATTGCTTGTCTCGGTCTGTTTGGATTAAGTGCTTTTATGGCAGAAAGGAGAAAGAAAGAAATCGGTGTGCGAAAAGTTTTGGGCGCATCTGTACAGAGCGTTGTGGCTTTGTTGTCAAAAAATTTTCTCAAGCTAACCTTTATTGCCGCGATCATCGCCTTTCCCGTTGCCTGGTATTTTATGAACAAATGGCTGGAGGATTTTGCTTACAGGATAAATATCGGCTGGACCATATTTCTGATTGCCGGGCTGAGCACATTATCCATTACTCTGTTAACGATCAGTTTTCAGGCGATCAGTGCTGCCGTTGCGAACCCTGTAAAATCACTGAGAACAGAATAAAAATATAGCTATGATCAAAAATTATTTCAAGATCGCCCTTCGCAGCCTGATCAAAAACAGGACATACTCATTAATTAATGTTTTCGGTTTAACATTCGGTCTAACCTGTTTCATGCTGATCGGTCTCTACCTGTTTGACGAACTCACATTCGATCGGCAACACAAAAATTCAGGAAGGATATACCGGGTGATCGAACACAAAAAAAATAATAACGAAGACCTCACTATTGCAGCAGGCAGTTTTATGCTGGCAGAGAACGCAAAGAAAACGATACCTGAAATAGAAAATGTTGCGAGGTTTACCCGCACTGGCAGAGCGAACCTTGAAAACCCTGAAAACAAAAACTCATTCTATCAAACGGTGACCATTGCGAACAACGGTTTCATGGAGCTTTTTGATTTCGCTCCCATTGCAGGAGATCCAAAGACAGCGCTGAAAGAACCCAATTCGATCGTGTTAGTGGAGGATCTGGCCAGGCAGCTTTTTAACAGTGTTGATGTTGTTGGCAAGACAGTGAAATGGGCTTTCATGGAAACGCCACTGAAAATAACTGCGGTTATAAAAAATCATCCACGCAATTCAAGTTTTGATTTTGCCTCGGTGTACTCAGAAGCAACCATCTTGAGTGACACAGGCTTTGCTAACCGGGCGATCCGCGATTGGACATCTGATGACTTCACAATATTCACTTTATTGAAAGATCATTCAGATCCTTCCGCTGTTTCTCAAAAGATCACCCAGTTGGTTAAATCGAATGCTAATTTCCAGGCTGGTTCATCGGTCGCATTCAGCCTGCAAGCCTTAAAAGATATTCACCTGCGATCAGAAGGCATTGTCGATGGCGCTCGCAATTCTAATGTCGATGCAATGAACAATGGTTCCATTTTCTACATAAAAATATTTGGATTGGTTGCCATTTTTGTTTTGTTCATCGCCTGCATCAATTATATGAATCTTACTACCGCCAAAGCTTCCAGTCGCAGTAAAGAAATAGGCATAAGGAAAACCAGTGGTGCTTACAGGGGCCAGCTCATCCGTCAATTCATGCTGGAATCGGTTTTGATCACGCTGGTTTCATTTTTTCTCGCGGCTTGCCTGGTGAATTTATTGTTGCCGGCCTTCAACCAGTTTACCAATAAACAACTGACATTGGGGTATCACACAGATTACCGCATTTGGATGTTTGCCTTCCTCGCAGCATTGGTTACAGGTATCCTTTCGGGATCCTACCCGGCTTTTCTTTTATCTGGTTTTAACCCCGTGCTCCTGGTAAAGGGTGCCAGGCTTCAAAGCAAGAATGATCTTTCATTGAGGAAAGGGTTGGTGATCCTCCAGTTTTCCATTTCAGTGATCATGATCTTCGCGACACTTGTTCTTTTTCTGCAAATAAGATATATCAATAACAAAGACCTTGGTTTTAATAAAGATCTGCTGCTGGTCGTGGATATTAACAGCGGTAAAGTTCGGAATGCTGCTGCCGTGATCAATTCAGAGTTCTCAAAAATTCCGCATGTAAAAAATACATCTACTACATCAAGAGTTCCCGGCGAATGGAAGATCATTCCGACTGTTAAAGTCAGGAATGAGGGCAACACGGAAGATTATAAGATATCTTATTTTCTCGGTGTAGATGAACATTTCACTAACACGTTCGAGGTGAAGATCCTGAAAGGCAGAAACTTTAGCGGAATGAATGATACCACCTCCGTAATCCTCAATGAGTCTGCCGCAAAAATTCTAAATATCACTGAACCATCGGAACAGTTGGTGGAAGTACCCATGATGGCATTCGGCGGCAGCTATTCGAATTTGAGAGGCAACAAAGTTTTCAAAGCAAAAGTTATCGGGATCGCAAAAGATTTCAACTTCCAGTCATTAAAAGAGAAAATTGCTCCTTTGGTGATGGGTTATCAATACAATCCAGTTCACGTGATAGATTATTTCACATCAAAGATCGATGGCAGGGATCCTAACGCCACGTTAGAAAAAATGAAAGAAGTGCTGGCAAAGATTGATATGAATCATTTGTTCGAATATCATTATCTCGATCAGCAGCTGGCCATTTTTTACCAGGAGGATGTCCGCCGCCAAAAAATATTGATCTGGGCGGCCCTGGCAGCAGTGTTCATTGCCTGCATGGGTTTGTTTGGCCTGGCTACTTACGCTGCTGAACAAAGAGTGAAGGAGATCGGTGTGCGCAAAGTTTTGGGGGCAAGTGTGCGAAACATTACCACTCTTTTGTCAAAAGATTTTATCAAGTTGGTAATAATTTCCATCGTCATCGCATCGCCGGTTGCCTATTTATTAATGAACAAGTGGCTGCGCGAATTTGCTTACCGGATAAGGATCGAGTGGTGGATTTTTGTAGTGTCGGGATTTGCGGCCTTAGCGATAGCGCTGCTGACAGTTAGCTTCCAGGCGATCAAAGCAGCAGTGGCAAATCCTATTAAAAGTCTGAGAACAGAATAAATTTTTTTTATGCTTAAAAATTATTTAAAGATCGCCCTTCGCCATTTCAAAAAAAATAAAGGGTATGCCTTTATCAACATGGTCGGTCTTTCCCTGGGAATGGCTTGTGCCGTGTTGATCCTGCTTTGGGTAAATGATGAACTGCAGTATAATAAATTTCATAAAAATTACTCCCGTCTTTACCAGGTTATGGAAACCCAGACCTACGATGGTAAAGCATTTACTTTTTCAGCGATGCCCGGTTTGTTTGTTCCTGCTATTAAAGAAGAGATGCCTGAAATAAAATATGCAGTGAGGACCGACTGGGGAACCCGTGCTTTGTTTACACTTGGTGAAAAAGCGATTTATGAAGTGGGCTATTTTACCGACCCCGATTTTTTGCGCATGTTCTCTTTTAAATTATTAAAAGGGGATCCCGAATCATTGAAAGATCCTAAGTCGGTTATCATTACCGATAAGATGGCCGAAAAATTTTTTGGAAAAGAAAACCCCATCGGTAAAACTTTAAAAGTAAACAGCGACGAGGTTACAACTGTAGCGGGAATTGTAAAAGAGCCTCCTGCAAACAGCACACTTAAATTTTCATGGCTGGCATGTTTTAAAATCTACGAGGAAAAGAATAAATGGCTTCAGCAATGGGGTAATAATGGCATTCAGACCTTTGTTCAATTAAAAGACAATGCCAGCCTCGCCCGGGTTAATAAAAAATTCTACAATTTTATTCAAACGAAGGATACAACGGCACTGGCCCGCCCTTTTCTTTTTTCCATCAATGACTGGCGTCTGCGCAACAATTTTGAAGATGGAAAGCAATCCGGTGGGAGAATTCAATATGTAAATCTTTTCAGCATCATTGCGCTACTCATTATTATTATCGCATGTATCAATTTTATGAACCTTGCTACAGCCCGGTCGGAGCAACGAGCCAAAGAAGTGGGAGTAAGAAAAGTAATGGGTGCCGGCAGAGGAATACTGATAAAACAATTTTTTGGCGAATCTGTCGTGATGTCATTTGCAGCCATGGTGATTGCGGCTTTAATTGTGGTGGCTGTACTCCCGCTATTTAACAAACTGGTCGACAAAAAACTGGTGCTTGATTTTTCAAATCCTGTTTGCTGGGCCGGTCTCCCGTTAATGGCACTGACCTGCGGAGTACTGGCAGGCAGTTATCCTTCGCTGTATCTTTCTTCGTTCAATCCTTCTACTGTATTTCGTGGATTAAGAGTCGGTAAAAATTCAATTATAACCTATGTCCGGAAAGGATTAGTAGTAACACAATTTGTGATCACCATCGTGCTCATCATCAGCACGATCATTATATACAAACAGATACAGCATGTAAAGGGCCGGCAGTTAGGTTACAATAAAGAAAATGTCATTTACTCCGGTTTGCGGGGAAAAATGAATGAACATTTTCCTGCTGTTCGTCAGGACCTTCTGGCAACAGGGGTTGTTGAAAATGCCGCCGTTTCAAATAGCAGGGTTTTGGAATTAGGAAGCAGCAGCGCAGATTTTAGCTGGGAAGGAAAAGATCCGAATTCAAAAGTATTAGTGACCATGGAATGGGTGAGCCCGCAATACATCTCCACCATGCAAATGCAGATAAAACAGGGAAGGGATTTTTATACTGACGGAGTGAGTGATAGCTCCAATGTGATAGTGAATGAAACTTTTGCTAAGATCATGGGAAAAGACAATCCTGTGGGTGAAACGTTAAAGAGGGGTGACGGCACCCAATTACACGTAGTGGGTACGGTAAAAGATTTTGTATTTACTGACATGTATAAAGCGCCGGAACCATTGATAATTTTTTGCCAACCCGGTTCAGTAAATGTTCTGCTCATCCGGTTAAAAGCTCAGCAGGATATGGCGAAAGCAATTTCAAAAGTAGAAGCTGTAATAAAATCCCATGCCCCGGGCTATCCATTTGAGTACAAGTTTATGGATGAAGAGTTTAATAACCGGTTTAAAAGCGAAATGCTGATCGGTAAACTCTCGCGGCTGTTTGCCTTTCTTACCATTCTTATTTCCTGTCTTGGTTTGTTTGGATTAGCGGCTTACACGGCAGAGCGTCGTACAAAAGAGATCGGCATCCGAAAAGTGCTTGGCGCCACCATTTCAAATGTGATCACATTATTGTCAAAAGATTTTTTGCGGTTGGTGGGCATTGCTGCATTGATCGCTTTTCCACTTGCCTGGTGGTTCATGCATAGATTCTTAGAAGATTTTGCTTATCGCATACATATACAATGGTGGGTATTTGCTATTGCAGGAGTGTTATCTGTAACCATTGCATTGTTTACAGTAAGCTTCCAGGCCGTCAAGGCAGCGATCGCAAACCCGGTGAAAAGTTTGAGAACGGAGTAATGAACGTACCTGCCGGCAGGCAGTGAATAGGAAGAGGTGAATTAAGGATGATTTTTATTGACAATTGACAAAATAAAATAGCTATATGTTCCGAAATTTTTTTCTCACAGGCTATCGGAATCTTTTGAAAAATAAAGGCTACACTTTTTTAAATATTGCCGGTCTTGCCACCGGCCTCACCTGTTTTGCATTTATCGTTGCATGGATAACAGATGAACTCAGCTATGACCGCTTTAATGAAAAAGGAGAAAGGATCGTAAGAGTTGTAGGAAAAGTGACCACGGAGGCTGAATCGTTCGAGCATGCAGTAACTGCTGTGCCGATGGCCGGCGCATTAAAACGGGATTTTCCTGAAGTGGAAAATACCGTCCGTTTCGATAAAAATGATGCGATCGTTGTAAGAAACGGCGCCAAACAATTTTTTGAAGATAATATCCTGTTGACCGATCCTTCCTTTTTTGATGTGTTCAGTTATAAATTATCAAAGGGTGATGAAAAAACAGCGCTGAATGATCCTTACAATATCATTCTTACAGAATCGATGGCAAAAAAATATTTCGGGCATGAAAATCCTCTTGGTAAATCCCTCCTTATCTTATTATATGACAGTACCCGTGCCGGCGCTTTATACAAGATCACGGGTGTAATACCCGATCCGCCTAAGAATGCGCATTTTGGTTTTAATTTTCTCGCCTCATTCAAAACACTGGAAGTCGCAGAGCCGGAATCATTAACTGAAAGTGGGTGGGGAAGCAATGGCTATTATACATATATCCTTTTAAAAAATAAAAACGATATCGATAAGTTGCAGGCAAAACTTCCGGCCTTTGCAGAACGGCATATGGGAAAGAAAATGAAGGAATGGAAAATGAAGTATGACTTTATCCTTCAGCCTTTAACTTCTATACATCTTAATTCAAACAGGCGGTACGAAATAGAGCCGACGGGAAGCAGGCAATACATTTTTATATTCGGTACCATTGGCATTTTCATTTTATTGATCGCCGGCATCAATTATATGAATCTTGCAACAGCAAGATCGGCGCAACGTGCAAAAGAAGTGGGCGTTAAAAAAGTACTGGGTGCACAAAAAGGGCAATTGGTCATGCAGTATATTGTTGAAGCCATCCTTGTTTCCATGGCATCTTTTCTTGTTGCACTACTGCTCTGCCAGTTATTGCAACCGGTGATGGAGGAATTGACAGGAAAAACGATTTTAATATTCCGTTTGAAGGGACTACTCTTTTTTCTTGCCGGCATTGCCTTTTTATTGGGAATTCTCTCTGGTTTGTATCCTGCTTTTTTTCTTACTGCATACAAACCGATCAATGTACTTAAAGGAATAATGCAAAAATCAGCTGGCGGTGTGTGGTTGCGAAAAGCGCTGGTGATCACCCAATTTACCATTTCAGTTGTCCTGATCACGGGGATCCTGGTTGTTAATTCCCAATTATCGTATATACAGCACAAAGACCTTGGCTATAAAAAAGATGCCCTGTTGGCGTTGAAAGTAAATGGCTCACCGGATGTGGTGAAAAATTTCGAATCCTTTAAAAATGCCATTTTAGCAAGTCCATTAATTTCTGGTGTTACTACATCCAACTCGCTGCTGGGTGCGGGGTTGGGAAACAGCGGTGCAACGACGGTGAATGGAGAAGGCAAATCAATTGTTACGAGCATCTATCGTCTTAAAGTCGACCAGGATTATATGGATGTTCATCAAATGAAAATGATCGCCGGGAGAAATTTTTCAAAAAATATTATCACCGATACTTCTTCTTATATTTTGAATGAAGCCGCTGTAAAAGCTCTTGGATGGGGCAACCCTGAAAATGCGATCAACAAACCGTTCAGCATGGGTGGAGATGGAGGAATTGTAGTGGGTGTTGTAAAAGATTTTCATTTTAATTCATTGCAGCATGCAGTTGAACCTCTGGTCATTTTGCCCCGCATGCCGCGTAATGGCTTTTCCCAGGTCACGATGCGGATCGACATGAGCAGGCCGGCAGAAGCAATAAAACTGGTGGAAGAAAACTGGAAAAAATATTTTCCGGCATATTCCCTTGAATATAGTTTCATCGATAAAAAATTACAGGAGCAATATGCATCGGAAGAAAAGTTCGGAAAGTTCTTCTTATACTTTTCTGTTCTTTCCCTGTTGATCGCCTGCCTTGGCTTATTCGGACTGACTGCCTATGCAACGCAGCAACGCACGAAAGAGATCGGGGTTCGAAAAGTACTAGGTGCAAGCGTAAAGGGAATTGTAACGATCATTTCAAAAGATTTTCTCAGGCTTGTATTGATCGCCGCGTTTATTGCATTTCCGCTTGCCTGGTGGGTAATGAACAAATGGCTTGATGATTTTGCTTACCGCGTGCATATCGGGTGGTGGGTATTTGTCATTGCGGGTAGTATCGCATTACTGATAGCATTGCTTACCGTCTGTTCCCAGGCAATCAAAGCAGCCATTGCAAACCCGGTGAAGAGTTTGAGAACGGAATAGTGGATGGTGAATCGTGAATTTTTAGATCATTTAAAATAAGAGCCATGAAAAAATATTTTTTGATTTCCCTGATCGCAGCTTTTGGTTTTTCGGCATCAGCACAATTTAAAGCTGATAAGGAACCGTTCCTGGTAAAATCTTTAAGTAATGAGTCCATAAAGAATATAGAAGTGCAAACTTCGGGTGGAAGCATCTCGGTTTCGGGAGTGGGTGCCCCGGAAGCCCGCATTGAAGTGTATGTAACTCCGAATAATAACAAAAACGATCTTTCTAAAGAAGAGATTCAGCAACGACTGAACGAACGATACGATCTGAATATTTCTGTTAAGAATAATAAACTTACTGCTACAGCAAAACCAAAAGAAAAAATAACAGACTGGAAAAAGGCATTGAGTATTTCATTCAGGGTCTTTGTTCCTAAAAATGTTTCTACTGATCTCTCCACCAGCGGTGGCAGCATAAGTTTAACAGATCTGTCGGGCACGCAGGATTTTTCTACAAGTGGAGGAAGCCTGAATATTGATAAGTTAAGTGGTAAGGTAAATGGAAGAACGAGTGGAGGAAGTATCAATGTAGAAAATTCATCCGACGACATCGATCTTACTACCAGCGGTGGCAGCATTGACGCAAGAAACTGTGATGGGAAACTCAGGCTAAGTACTTCGGGCGGTTCTTTAAATCTCAATAATCTGAAAGGCGATATCAGGGCCACTACGAGCGGCGGAAGCATTCAAGGCGGAAATATTTTCGGTGAACTGGTAACGCATACTTCCGGCGGAAGCATTCATCTCTCCGATCTTTCCTGCAGTCTTGAAACTTCTACCAGCGGTGGCAATATCGATGTAGCGATCAAAGAACTGGGAAAATATATCAGGATCAGTAATTCTGCAGGCAATAT
>Ga0184636_1000256_pt1 | contig 12992 bp, 10 predicted proteins | sample PLM3_60_b2_FD_133164 | JGI IMG/M metagenome (GOLD analysis project Ga0184636, IMG submission 133164) | Groundwater sediment microbial communities from an aquifer in East River, Colorado, USA - PLM4_90_b2 | ecosystem: Environmental > Terrestrial > Soil > Riparian zone | place: USA: East River... | reverse complement strand
TGCAGCGATTAAATCACGAGTTCCTGGAAAAAGTGTTTGTTGCAGATCAGAATATAGATAATAACAGTCTTATTTATCACAGTGATATAGTAGTTGGTTTTTTTTCAAGCTATTTACTTGAGGCCGGTATCATGGGCAAAAAAGTTCTGAGGTGTTTGCCGGCCTCCAGTAAGAATGATCCGATGAAAGATCGTAGTGTCGGGCAAATTGTGAGTATAGATCAATTCCTGGATTTAGTCACCTAATTATAATTTAATTTTTATGAAAAGGTTTTTAGTTGGAAAAAGAATTTCTTTGCATGGTCTTACGCCTGATATGCTCGATATAAATTCCCCATACTATAGCTGGCTTGAAGATTTATCCTTGGATATTTATACGGAAAGAAGCTATTTCCCAAATAACCCTGAACGAATGATGAGTTATTATAAACAGGCCGGCGAAAACCAAAGTTTAATATTATTAGGCATTTTTGATAATGCTACTGATAAGCATATCGGGAATATTTCATTTCAGGAAATAAGCTGGCTTAGCCGGCGTGCTTCTGTTGCTTACCTGCTTGGCGATAATAGTTATGCAAACAAAGGAATTATAACTGATGCGGTAATGATGATGCTTTATTACGGGTTTAATAAACTCAATTTCCAAAGAATTTTTGCAGGAGTTTCAGATCTTCATGAGGCTTCAAAGAAAGTGTGTTTTAAAGCCGGGCTAAAACAGGAAGGCAGGTTGCGGAATGATTTATTCAGAAATGGCGAATTTACTGATTCTATTCTGTACGCTGCAATCAGGGATGAATGGATGAAAGAACACGGCAAAAAAGCACTTGAATTATTCGACATAAACCCCTCTTATTAAATTTATATACGTACCATTAAAAGAATAAACGATTGCTTTTTAACTAAATGAGAATACTTGTTATTGTAGAACCGGCAAGATTTGATTTTTATAATTACTTATCAAAGGAAGATACATACGAATACATATTGCTGTGGCATGAAAAGGCTTCAAAAATGGATTTGCCATTAGCATCATTGCCGCTGAAATTCACTAAGGTGATATTTTGGAATGATTATATTTCTCCACGGAAATTATTAAGTGAAATAAAACCCGATAAGATTATTTTTTTTGAAATAATCGACTTAAGGCAAATAGCCCTGATTGTTACTGGCAATAAACTTAGGATAACTACTTTTTACCTGGAGCATGGTGCGGCCGGCGACAGAGAAGCCGCGATAACACTATGGTGGGATAAAAAACTATATAAAGAATATAAACTGCCTTACTTTTCTAAAAGAATAAAAACAGGATTTAAAGACATTATCCGGTCAAAAATCTTTTATTACTCTGTTACAAAAGGGTTTAACTCCCTCGCATCGTACATTAAGTATCTGAAATTACCGTTTGTCATGTTGCGAATGCTTCCAAATAAAGCTCTTGCCTATAATAAATTTCCGGAAAGGACTCCTGCTTATTCAATCATTTTTAATGAAATAAATTTTGAGCAATTTGAATTGTACACAGGTATACCAAGGAGTAAAGCATTATTTACAGGAGTGCCTGCATTTGATAAATTCTATACCGCCGATTGTAAGGAAGAGGAGCATCTGGTTTATATTGATCATCCATATTACGAAGAAAGGATGTTGAATTGGAATAAGGATCATCATCGTATGATCGCAGAAAAACTTTTTGCTTTTGCAGAATTGAATAATATAAAACTTTATGTAAAACTTCACCCCGTTTCAAACAGAAAAAATTGGGAGCAATACAGTTTTAATAAGCAATATATTGAGATATTACAAAATGGAGATTTTAATGATCTGTATTTGAAAAGCAAATTAATATTGGGATTTAGTTCAAGCCTTATGACTGGGTTTCTCTGTGCCAGGAAGAATATAGTGTTGCTCGGCTGGCATCCTCAACCTCATATTTTCGGAGTTGATTTTTCAAAAACAGGTATTTGTCATTTGTCATTTTCACCCGATGACCTTGAAAACAACTATTCATATTGGGTTAACAATAATCTCACGTTGGAAAATAATGGCCTATATATGAATTTTTTGAAAAAATTTAATTCCCCATTCGATGGACAAGCGCGGGAAAGAATCATCGGGCTAATAAATAAATTGTAATTGTTACTATTGGTTTCATTAGCAGACTTGTTCAAAATGCAGGCCATTGCATTACGAATAATCTAATCAATTTAATTAAAACATGCTGATCTATATAAACTTTAATATTCTGACCCTTGTTTTGCCTGTCCATAACTTGATCTATGAAATTCATTAGGCACATTTCAATTTATACTTTTGTAAGTTTTTTCGGCGCTGGTATTAATTTCTTTTTAATGCCATACCTTTCTCACTTTATAGAACCGGCTGAGTACGGCATTCTTTCTATTCTGAATTCCTATATTACCATTTTAATTCCACTGCTTGGTCTGGTAGCTTCGGGACTTATTACGGTTGAGTATTATCGTATAAAAGATAAAAAGGAATTTGCCTCTTTATTTTCTTCTATTCAGGTCATTCCTTTAATCCCTGCCGTTTTTTTCCTGATTATTACTCTCTTTTTTTCGAAAAGCATAACCAGATTCCTGGAAATCCCGGAAGAAAAAAGTTTTTGGCTGAGTATTTCTATTGCTCTCGGGGTTTTTACTATTTATTTTGAAACCCTGACCATGTATAACATTATTGAAAAAAAACCGTTTCAGTATGCGATTTTCACCACTCTTAAAATATTGATTGAGGTAAGTCTTACAATTTGGTTTGTTTCGGGTTTGCATTTGGGATGGGAAGGCCGAATGTGGGCTTGGGTAATAAGTACAGCAGTCTTAGGTATTATAGCTTTTTGCTATTTTAAAAAACAGCTGATTTTTCCGGCCAGTATTTCATTAAAATATATAATGGCGGGAATTACATTCGGCCTGCCGCTGATTATGCATACAATTGGAAAATTCGTTATTAATCAATCTAACAGAATATTTATTGCTAAAATGGTATCAATTGAGCAGGCGGGTATTTACAATATTGGGGCCCAGGTAGGCATTGTTATTCTTTTAGTTGCCAGCTCTGTAGGAAACTTTTACCAGCCTTTTTTGTATGAACGCCTGGCAAATCCGACACCTCGGGCGCAGGATCAAATTGTAAAATTCAATTATGCAGTGATCATTGGATTATTTATATGCCTTATTCTGATGACATTATTTACCCCGCTATTTTTCGATCTTTTCATCAGTAAAAAATATCAAAAAGCGACTACCTATGTTTTTTGGGTAGGGCTTGGATATTTTTTCTGGGGAATTTATTTGTTATACACCGGTGTGATCTTTTATTATAAAAAGACTAATTTTTTGGGTATTGTCGCACTGTTCAATGTATTGATAAGCATCTTGCTGAATTTTGTTTTAATCAAATCTTTCGGCGCATTGGGAGCAGCATATGCCAGTTGCATTTCCTATTTCATAGTAGCATTCTTTGTTACCTGGAAGGCAAATGCATTAAGCAAATTGAACGGAGTAAACATAATGAAAATCAGCACTTCGGGTTTATGGAGAAGAAACTGATCATTCACATAATAGATTCTTTAAGCCTGGGAGGAGCAGAAATTCTTTTAAGAAACACGCTTGATTTATTGACTGAATATGATCACCTTGTTATTTATTTTCAAGAAGGCAATGATATCCGGCCCGGGTTTCCATCGACAACCAGGTTCGTTCAAATCAGGTATAAAGGCTGGGGAGATGTTTTTAAAACAGTTATGAGATTGCGGGCAATCATCAGAAATGAAAATCCGCTCCTTGTTCATTCCCACCTTTTACTTAGTTCTGTTCTTGCCAGACTCGCCACTCCCCGCAACATTTCCCTGGTAAATACACTCCACAGCATTTATAGTATTGATGCGTTCAGAAAAAATAGAAAAAGCCTATGGGTGGAACGAAAAACCTTAAAAAAACACCACTCCCTGGTTGGTGTTTCCCGCTTTGTATTGGATGATTATTTATCATTCGTTCCTTTCAAAGGCAAACGATATGTACTCTACAATTTTCTGCCCGATCGGTTTTTTCAAACCACGAAAAATACACGAAATGAACATGAAGATTTAAAATGCATTGCCGTTGGCAACCTGAAAGAGGCGAAAAACTATCAGTACCTGTTAGAAATAATGGCTGCCATCAGTAGCTCGCCTGTAACCCTGGATATTTACGGGGATGGAAGCTTAAAAAAAATCCTCCAGGAAGAAATTGATAAAAAAAAACTGAGGGTCCGCTTATGCGGTACCTCGGATGATACTCCGGCCATCTTTTCTGAATACGATCTTTTTATCCAGGCTTCTTCGCATGAAGGATTTGGTCTTTCAGTAATCGAAGCTATAGCTGCAAAACTGCCTCTTTTCGTTTCAGATATACCGATTTTCAGAGAAATAACATCAGAGCTTGCTCATTTTTTTCCATTAAATGACAGCGGTAGAGCTGTTGCGATTTTACATTCCTTGATAAAGAATACAGAAATGAGAAACCTTTACATTGACGAGGCATACAAAATGGCAAAGGAAAAATATTCCCAGGCCGGATATCATAGCCAGCTATTAAAAATTTATACTTCTGCTCTAAGTGAAAAAATTAATTAAAAGATTATACGGCATGGTCCCTTTCAAAAAAGCGCTGTTTGGGTTTGTAAAAATATTGGGGGCCCCACCTGAACGTATTTATAAACATCTTTATTTTAAAGGTATTTTCAATATCCGTGTAAATGGTATTAGCTTCAAAATGTATCATTACGGGTATCAATTGGAAAATGATATATTCTGGAATGGCCTGGAAGGATGGGAAAAAAATTCTCTACAACTATGGAAGGAAATCTGCAGGAACTCAGCTATCATTTTTGATATTGGTTCAAATACCGGGATCTATTCTCTTTTAGCCAAAACTATTAATAAGGATGCGAAAGTATATGCTTTTGAACCTGTAAAAAGAGTTTATGATAAATTGCTCAAAAATATCAGCCTGAATCAATATCAGATAGAGGCTTTTGAAATGGCAATATCAAATTATTCAGGCAAGGCCATTATATATGACCCTGAATCGGAACATACTTATACTGTAACGGTAAACAAGAATATATTACCGGACTCCATAAAAGTCAGGCCCGTAGAAATTACCACAAAAACCCTGGATGATTTTATCAGGGAAAATGACATTAAGAATATTGATCTTATAAAACTGGATGTTGAGACACATGAACCGGAGGTCCTGGAAGGATTCAGTCAAAATATCAGCATGATGAAGCCTTCCATCTTAATTGAGATACTTAATGATGAGATAGCAGTAAGGATAGAGGCATTGGTTAAAGACCTGGGATATCTGTACTATGCTATCGATGAAGAGAAAGGAATAAAGAAAGTAGCTGTATTAAAGCAATCTCCGTCGTACAATTATTTGTTGTGCCAAAAAAACATAGCCGATATGCTGGCTATATAAATTTATGGACAGCGCTGTTATCCTGCCAATTGAAGATGGAGTTTACCAGCCCGTAAAAATCATAAGAATATTCTCACATACATTGCAGCGAGGAGGCATATAAAAAAATTGTTGGATATTTACGTGATATTACCCTTAACCAAATTTGCTAACCCCGTCTATGAAAAAAATAAACTGGCTAAGAATATTTTTTCTTTTAGCTATTTCATTTGCCCTGCAGATTGTATTCCATGAACTATGGGATTTTTTTGTTCATAAAGAAAAACCTCATATTGTTATTGATAATAACGGGGAATATTTTGATCCTTCCCTGATGAGTCTTAATTCGATTTCAAAATTTGTTGCCCATTGTGATTCTGTTTATGGAGGCAGCCGCATCAATGCACCGGATACTGAATACTATGCAACGATCATTGCCCTGACCTTACGAAGCCGGTTTTATCATGGTTATTCCTATTATAAGCTTGGCCAGAATTTTATGGCGTATATGCTGGCCCCTTTTATCAAAAAAGATCTTAGCGCCATTGTAATACCTGACGATATCCTGAAGCATCCGAATGCGGCCTGCAGTCAGCAATCGATTACAGGCATGGAAGTATTCAAAAGAAAAGGCTTTGCTGTAAGAAAAGTGGGGTTTTATAATAAAAATTACGGGGGTCATTTTTGCTTTGAAGTTTTTTATGAAGACAGGTGGCATTTTTTTGATCCTGACCTGGAGCCGTCAATTAATATAATGATAGCATTGCATCATCCATCCGTAGAAGAGCTCAGCCGTGATCATGTGCTTATAAAAAAGTTATACGCCAGGCATGAAACCAATTACATGACAGATGCAGTGACAACATTCGGGTATGGCCAAATCAATAAATTTCCTGCGCCCTATGCCATGATTTATCAATATGCCACCAAATATCTTTCCTATACCCTTTGGTTTTGGCTGATCTTATTATACTTTTTTATCCGTAAAAGAATAAATCGCCCGGCTGGTAAAAAATATCCGGAATTACAGGGTTGGGCTGTTTCAAAAACGCAGGCTTAAAGGAATAGCTGAAACTTTATCGGGCATGATGCCGCAGCAGGATAAAAGAGACAAACTATTTTAAACAAATTATGGTACTGCGATATTTTTTCGAACCCGTTGAGAATTGCGAGATGTGCGGAGATAGTTCAATGAAACATAAATTACTGGGTCAAAGATTAAACCGGTCACAGGGTTTATCTCCTAAAAAGAAAGCAGGCATCAGTGTCTCTGTAAAAAAATGCGCTCAATGTGGTTTAATCTATTCTTTTCCACAACCCATTCCGTTTGAGATACAGGATCATTATGAAATCTCTCCGGAAAATTACTGGAGACCAGAGTACTTTGAACTGGAAGCAGGTTATTTTTCTGATCAATTAGCTGTAGCTAAGAATTTGTTGTCTTTTCAAAAAGGAATGTCCGCTTTAGATGTAGGATCAGGGCTTGGTAAGTGTATGATTGCTTTGGAAAAGGAAGGATTTGATGCTTATGGTTTTGAACCATCGAAACCATTTTATGAACGATCGATCTCGAAAATGAATATTAACCCTTTGAAACTGAAGCTGGGGGCAATAGAAGAAGTAGACTATCAAAATAGTTTCTTTGATTTTATCACCTTTGGTGCCGTATTTGAGCATTTATACCATCCGGCAAGAAGTCTTGAGAAAACTATGAAATGGCTGAAACCAAATGGCATTATCCATATTGAAGTTCCCTCCTCCAAATGGTTTATTGCGAAACTTATTAACTTCTATTATCGGTTAAAAGGTACCAACTTTGTAACCAATTTAAGCCCTATGCATATACCGTTTCACTTATATGAATTTGATATAAAATCATTTAAATTATTAGGCGAACGACTGGGTTTTACTATTGAAAAATATAAATATGATGTTTGCGAGGTTTTTTTTGTTCCTAAACTATTTCGTCCATTGTTCAGAAAATACATGGAGTGGACAAATACAGGCATGCAATTAACGGTTTATTTAAGAAAGAAATAATCACGTTTTTTCAATCAGAAACCCATATTGATTCAGTATACGTCATTATATATTTTAATAGCATTCAAAATTCTCTGATTAGAATTCCTGGTATGACAGAACCCGATTGATTATTGAAATAAGTACGTTTTATTTTAATTGACTGTCCGTATATATGAACCATGATTGAATTATAGTTCGCCCTTTGCGTCCTCCTATGTGTGTATTTTCTCTGTGTTCTCTGCGGTTTCTGTATTTTTTTTTACCGCAGAGCCGCTGAGTTCCGCAGAGAAACGAAGAGATGAAAACAAGGTTGCGATAAGCAGATAGTCAAATTATTTTATACTATGTGTGGAATTACAGGATTTGCAGATTTTAAAAAAAGAAGCAGTGAAGAGTTACTGGAAACGATGACCTTTGCGGTTTCACACCGCGGACCGGATGGACAAGGAGTTTATTTTAAAGAAACTTCCGGGGCAGTATTAGGTCTTGGCCACAGGCGTCTTTCCATTATTGATCTTAGTGCTTCAGCCAATCAGCCGATGCATTACGAGGGTCTTCACATTATTTTTAACGGAGAAATTTATAATTACGAAGAAATACGCAGGGAATTAATTTCCCTCGGTCATCATTTCTTAACACATTCTGACACCGAAGTGATTTTGCATGGCTGGAAGCAATGGGGTGAAAAAAGTATAGAAAAGTGGAAAGGAATGTTTACCATCGCATTATTTGATGAAAATGCAAATGAACTTATCTGTATCCGCGACCGGGCAGGTGTAAAACCATTTTTTTATTATTGGAAAAATGGTTTGTTTTTATTCGGCTCCGAATTAAAATCTCTGTTGGCTCATCCGCATTTCGATAAAAAAATAAATAAAAATGCTGTTGCTACTTTTCTCCAGTATGGCTATGTTTCCCAGCCGCATTGCATTTACCAGGATGTTTATAAGCTGCCCGCCGGACATATCCTGAAATTAAATTTAACTGGACAGCAAATTCACTGCAGGCAATATTGGAACGTGTATGATCAGTATAATCAACCGAAAAGAAACATTCCATTTTCAGAAGCATTAACCGAAACAGAGGCTATTTTAGAAAAATCATTTCAATACCGGATGGTGGCCGATGTGCCGGTCGGTGTTTTCCTGAGCGGAGGTTTTGACAGTTCCTGCGTTACAGCCTTACTCCAAAAAAATAATACGGAAAAGATCAAAACATTTACAATAGGGTCCACGGATAAAACCCTGGATGAAGCGCCTTTTGCAAAACAAATAGCGGCACATTTAGGTACTGAGCATACGGAATATTACTGTACACCTAACGAAGCCCTGGACATCATACCGGAACTTCCCTACTATTATGATGAACCTTTTGCAGACAGTAGCGCCATACCCACCATTTTAGTCAGCAGAATGGCCCGAAAAAATGTCACTGTGGCCTTATCGGCTGATGCAGGAGATGAGATCTTTGCCGGTTATAATCGTTACGATTATTTAATGAAGTATGGAAAAAGATTAAGGACCATGCCCGGTATAATTAGAAAGGCAGCAGCCGAAGTGATGGAAGCCGTTCCCTCAGAAAATATTCCCTATTTTAATAAACAATATAATTTTCACAGCCGTTACCAAAAGCTTCGCAATTTATTGAGAGACCCTTCGTCATTTCAAATGCTGAGAAGCTTAAGCCAGGTATTTACGAATGAGGAAATCAACCAGCTATTTGAAACAGGTATCAATGAACTGCCGACAGCTCACAGCAGTATTGAACTGAAGCCTGAGTTCTATGACCCATTGTCATATATGATGGCCATCGATTATCAAACCTATATGGTTGACGATATTTTGCAGAAGGTAGACAGGGCAACTATGTCTGTAAGCCTTGAAGGCCGTGAACCTTTCCTGGATCAATCCATCATTGAATGGGCAGCCCGGCTTCCGAACGATTATAAATATCATAACGGGAGTAAAAAATATATTCTAAAACAAATTGTTTATAAATACATACCAAAAGAAATGATGGACAGGAAGAAAATGGGTTTTGGCATTCCTGTTGAAAAATGGCTGAGCAATGAATTGAAAGGGCTTGTAAAAGAATATCTTTCTGAAAAGGCCCTGAATGATCATAAATTATTTAAAGCAGAATCTATTCACCAGCTTACTCTTTCTTTTTTTAATGGCAGAACCGATCTCTATTTAAAGATCTGGCATTTATTAATGTTCCAGATGTGGTATCAACGATGGATGCAATAAGGTGAAATCATTGAAAAAAGTATTGTACATAAGTTATGACGGTCTTACTGACCCGCTGGGCCAATCACAAATACTTCCTTACCTCGAAGGTTTATCCGGCTTTGGTTATGAGTTTACAGTTTTAAGTTTTGAGAAAAAAGACAAGTTTAGGAGAGACTATGAATATATTAAACACCTCACCTCATCATCGGGTATAAAATGGGTTCCCTTATCGTTTACAAAATACCCTCCCCTCTTATCAAAATTCTATGATGCCCTCCGGATGAGATCAAGAGCGTTTGCACTGCAGCGGAGGTTTAAATTTGATCTGGTTCATTGCCGCAGTTATATTGCTGCTGATATCGGCTTACAAATGAAAAAAAGGTCAGGAGTAAAGTTTTTGTTTGATATGAGAGGTTTTTGGCCCGATGAAAAAAAGGATGGGGGATCCTGGAATATATCCCACCCTTTTTACAAAAAGGTTTACAGGTATTATAAAAATAAAGAAGCTGATTATTTACAAAATGCAGATTGTATTATTTCATTAACAGAAGCAGGGAAAAGAGAAATGATGCAATGGCTCTGCTACAATAAGCATATACCTCTCCAGGTTATACCTTGTTGTGCCGACATGGATCTTTTTTCTTTAGTCAATGCCCGGGAAAAAAAAATAAGCAGGGAGAAGCTCAAACTGGGAGGCAATGAATTTGTACTAAGTTATCTCGGATCAGTGGGTACATGGTATATGCTTGACGAGATGCTGAAATTTTTTAAGCAGTTAAAAAAGCATTATTCGGATGCAAAATTCCTTTTTGTAACCCCAACACCCCGCTCCATCATTGACAAAAAAATTTCTGAATTAAACCTGGAACAAAAGGATTTTATCATTGTTTCTGTCTCACGGCAGCAGGTTCCTTTCATGATCAGGGCCTCCGATATCAATATTTCTTTTATTAAACCGGTTTATTCAAAAATATCCAGCTCTCCTACCAAATTGGGAGAAGTATTATCCATGGGAATACCTGTCATCTGCAACAGCGGAGTAGGCGATGTCGAAGACATTGTGAAAAAAGCTGATGCAGGGTTTGTGGTACAAAATTTTGCAGAAGGGGATTTTGAAAAAGCTATTGATCATATTCCCTATTTATTAAAAAAGAATGCCGAAGATATTCGCAATGCTGTGAAAGAAACATATAGTCTTAGCAGGGGCATCGGGCTGTATGCTGACTGTTACAGGAAGATTCTGCCATGAAAAAGAAAAAGATTCTTGTTATTTGCCCATACCCGATGGGTGTTGCACCCAGTCAGCGTTTAAAATTTGAACAATATTATCCCTATTTCCGCGAAGCGGGATATGACATTGATGTTAGTCCTTTTATCAGCAAGGCGTTCTGGGATATTATTTATAAGAAGGGTTTTTTTTTTAAAAAAGTTTTTTACACAATCACCGGGTATGTGAAAAGAATCCGGGATCTAATCAGGGCCGGTAAATATGATCTTATTTATATTCATCTCTGGGCCACTCCTTTTGGTCCCCCCGTTTTTGAAAGATTATTCCGGCTTTTGGGGAAAAAAATTATTTATGATATAGACGATCTGGTTTACCTGGGAAACGTAAAAAGCAAGGCACATCCATTGGTAAACTGGATAAAAGGCAGGCAAAAACCTGTTTATTTAATGCAATCAGCTAATCATGTAATTACCTGCACTCCCTATCTTGATGAATTTGTACGAAAATATAATTCCAGCACAACTGATATTTCCTCAACAGTCGATACAAATCAGTATTTGCCTGCAAATGATTATTCGAATACAAAAAAATTAACCATTGGCTGGAGTGGAAGTCTCAGTACTTCAAAATATTTTTATCTGTTAACCAATGTTTTAAAAATAGTAAAAGAGAAGTTTGATTTTAGAATTTTAGTTATCGGGGATAAAAATATTCAGATCGATGGATTAGAAATAGAAGCTGTTGACTGGAAAGAAGAAAAAGAAATTTATTATTTACAGCAATTGGATATTGGTTTATATCCTCTGCCTTTTGAACAATGGGCGTATGGTAAAAGTGGTTTAAAAGCCATTCAATACATGGCATTAGGAATTCCGACGGTTGCTACCGCGATTGGTGCGAATTTCCGTGTAATTGAAAATGGAATTTCCGGTTTTTTAGTAACGGAGGAAGCTGAATGGATACTGGCCCTTACAAAACTTTTAAACGATCCCGGCTTACGAAGCAAAATTGGAATGGAAGGAAGAAAAAGGGTAGAAAAAATGTTCTCTGTGCAATCAACTATTCCTGTTTATCTGAACATTTTAAAGCAGCTGACAAATTAATTGGCCGGCTTAATCTGAATCTAAAAGAAAGGAAGCAATTTTTTCTTGACCGGTTTATTCTTATAGTAGATTAATATTATTGCCAGGGCATAAAATGGAAGACAGGGTATTTTGTATCTTGATAAGGACCCAAAATTGTAGGAGGAGATACCCACCGCAAATGCAAAAATGATTGAAAAAACCAGGCAGAATTGAATGGTCGGATCATTACTGACCGTTTTCCAGATTTTGGCCGGACCGATTGTAAAAAGGACTTTTAAAGTAAGAAATAGGAATATAATGGCTTCGAGGCCGGACAGAGCCACTATTATTTTTTTTGCTTCCCAGAGATACGGCCTGAATAAAGTTACATTTACAGCAAGAGGAAATTTTGAAAGCATCCCCGTAATGGTAGGATCAAAATCACCCAGATTATAGGAAGATCCTTCATCACCGGATATCCAGTAAATATAACCCCTGGTGATATAGGATGTCTGGGCGACTTTTTCCAAAGAATATTTTCCCAGTTCATTGGCAAATCGCTGCATAAAAAACAGAAATCCCCCGACAACAATTACAATAAAAAAAAACTTTGCCAATAATTTCTGGGATCTGTTTTTAATTTTCTGTGAGTAATTAAAAAATATCCACATCAATAAGGCCGGAACGAAGCCAAGCAAGATATACAGTTTTATTTTAGCAATCAGGATAAAGCACAAAACAGACAGGATAATGTTTCGGAAACTAAAATCTTTTTGAACAAGAAATCTGAAAGTGCCATACGTAAGCCAACCAAGGGCAAACAAACAGATGGTATCTTTAAAAATCCCTGAGCCCCAGACAAACACACTGGGAATAAACAAAATGGCAATGGCAACAGGACGGGTAAGATGTGGGTATAAAGAAGTAAAAGTTCTGAATAGGGCCCAGACTCCGCTAAAAGAAACAAAGGCAAACAATACCGCTGTAGG
>Ga0184636_1000255_pt1 | contig 12995 bp, 13 predicted proteins | sample PLM3_60_b2_FD_133164 | JGI IMG/M metagenome (GOLD analysis project Ga0184636, IMG submission 133164) | Groundwater sediment microbial communities from an aquifer in East River, Colorado, USA - PLM4_90_b2 | ecosystem: Environmental > Terrestrial > Soil > Riparian zone | place: USA: East River... | reverse complement strand
GGAATCAATAAAGACTTTTATATCAGGATTCCATAACATCGACAGGTCGTTACTTGATAAGGCAATTTATGTATATGATGATGTAGATGCAGTAAGACACATCTTCCGTGTTGCCTCAAGCCTAGACTCCATGGTCATTGGTGAACCCCAGATCTTGGGGCAATTGAAAGAGGCCTTTGAGTTAGCCCTCGAAAAAAAGACTACAGGCATCCTTCTGAATAAGTTGATGAAGAAAGCCATTTCTGTTGCTAAGAGGGTGAGGAGTGAGACGAGGATAGCAGAGAATGCCGTCTCAATAAGCTTTGCTGCTGTGGAACTAGCAAAAAAGATCTTTACTGACATCTCGGAGAAGGTATTTATGCTTTTGGGTGCAGGAGAGATGGCTGAACTTACAGCAAGGCATTTATTGAGCAATGGCGTAAAAGAAGTTATTGTAGCAAACAGGACATACGAGAGGGCTTGTGCGCTTGCCAAGGAATTCAATGGTAGACCCGTTAAATTCGAAGATTTTCTGCATGAGATGGTGCACTCTGACATAGTCATATGTCAAACAGCTGCCTCAAACTATATTTTGCTCAAAGAGCAAATGCAGAAGGTGATGAAGGAAAGAAAGCAAAGGCCTATATTTATTATTGATATCACCGCCGAGCCAAGAAATATTGATCCTAAGATAGGTGATCTTGACAATGTCTACCTGTACAATATAGATGACCTGCAGGGGATTGTTGACGAAAATATGTTCGAAAGGAAGAAAGAAGCAGAGAAGGCAGAAAGGATAATCGAAGAAGAAATCGAACCCTTCTTTCAGTGGCTTTCATCACTCGATTCAGTTCCAACTATTGTTGCACTCAGGGAGAAGATGGAGAAGATTAAAAACGATGAGATTGAAAAGCTTTTGAACAGGTTCCCCGATTTGGACGAAAAACAGAGAAAGGCCATCGAATATATGGCTTCTTCCATTGTCAATAAACTTATTCATCCACCAACGATTGCACTTAAAAAAGATTCAGAGGATCGAGACCTCATGGTAGCAATTATAAAAAAGCTCTACGGGATTGATGATGAAGAAAAAGAATAGGATAAGCATTGGTACCCGGGGCAGTAAACTTGCACTCTGGCAGGCAGAATGGGTTAAGTCAGAGATTCAACATCTGCACTCGGAGATTGAAATAAGTCTTATAAAAATAAAGACAACCGGAGACATGATCCTTGATGTGCCCCTTGCAAAGATAGGCGGGAAAGGGCTTTTTGTCAAGGAGATAGAGGAGGCCATCCTCAGGCATAAGGTTGATATGGCAGTACACAGCATGAAGGATGTACCGACAGAACTTCCGGAGGGACTCCACCTCGCTGCTATATGCAGAAGGGAAGATCCAAGGGACGCTTTAATAAGTAAAGTTCAAAGTTCAGAGTTCAAAGTTCAAAGTTATAAAGACTTGCCTCATGGTGCAACTGTAGGGACGAGTAGTCTCAGGCGCTTATGCCAGTTGAGGAATATCAGGCCGGATTTAAAAATTGTACAACTCAGGGGAAACCTTGATACGAGGATCAGGAAGCTTGATGAAGGTCAGTTTGATGCAATCATTGTGGCTGTTGCGGGCGTTAAGAGATTAGGGTTGGCTTATAGGATAACAGAAATCCTTGAGCCTGAGATATGCCTTCCTGCAATAGGTCAGGGTGCTATAGGGATAGAGTGTAGGGTTAATGATAAAGTCATAAATACTATCCTTGGTGATTTAAACTATCAAGAGACATCGATATCTGTAAGGGCAGAAAGGGCTCTTCTCAGGAGACTCGGGGGAGGATGCCAGGTTCCCATAGCCGCTTATGCGAGGATTGAGGATGGAAGGGTTATTATGGATGGTCTTGTTGGAAGTATTACAGGAGAAAGGGTTATAAAGAGCCATGCAGAAGGAAAGCTCGAAGATCATGAAAGACTCGGCACAAACCTCGCTGAAGATTTACTATCAAGGGGAGCAAAAGAGATACTGGCTGAGGTATACCAGATCTCCTGAATTTACCCTGTTAGAAAGCTCAGTCCTTTCTAACGGAGTTACTACATCCTCTCTTTCCTCTCTATTGCCTCAAGGAATTCTATTTTTTCCTGGCAGTCTCTGCAATAGATTGCAAAGGGAAGGACCTTCAGTCTTTCCTCACTAATTTCCTCTCCGCAGTCCTCGCATTTTCCATAGGTACCTTCCTTGAGTTTTCTCAATGCCTCATCTATCTTGAGGAGTGTCTCCCTGTGAGAGCTTAACTTTTGAAGACTGATATCTTCAGACAGGTCAACAACAGACCAGTCCCCGTCATCCAAAGCAGTATCCACAAGTTGTCTCGTCTCGCCTCTTATATATTTGGATATTTCAGACTTTGCCTCTTTAACGATCTCCTCTCTTCTCTTGACGAGGGCAATCCTCAGTGCAGACTTTCTTTCCTCTTCCGGTTTTTTACTCAAAGAAACCTTTGTTGCTGACTTCCGGGGCATAAGCCTTTCAGGCGTCTTGATCTTTTTGAGAATTTTAACTTTTTTAGGAACCTTGACCTTTTTGGCGGTTTTAAGCTTTGCAATTTTTTTGGGGGTCTGGACCTTTCTGGTCTTTTTTAATGTTTTAACCTGTTTAAGAGTCTTAACCTTTTGCTTCCCTTTTGTCTTACTCTTCTGAAGGGTCTTTTTGGTAACCTTTTTGGAAGATTTCTTTGCTGGTTTCTTTATAATTTTTTTCTTTGTCATTGCTTTAGTTTTTTTGATATTAAACCTCCATTATTTCTTTTTCCTTATGATTCAAAATTTCATCCACTTTCGATATGTAAGAGTCTGTGAGCTTCTGTATCTCATCATGAAATCTCTTGACGTTGTCTTCACTGAGATGTTTTTCTTTCTCGAGTTTTTTCATCTCCTCGTTTGTGTCCCGTCTGATATTTCTTACTGCCACCTTTGCTTCTTCTGCCTTTTTCTTTGCGACTTTGACAAGCTGCTTCCGTCTTTCTTCTGTTAGGAGAGGTATATGTATCCTGATTATCCTACCGTCATTTACGGGTGTTATGCCGAGATCCGATTTCATAATGGCCTTTTCTATATCGGGGATAATTTTGGGATCCCAGGGTTGTATTGCGATCTGCCTGCTTTCGGGTATGCTTAAGCTTGAAAGTTGCTGGAGGGGAGTTATCGAACCGTAATAATTCACCATGATTCCGTCAAGGAGTGCGAGAGAAGCCCTTCCTGTCCTGATTGAAGAGAATTCCTTTTTCAGGGAGTCGATGGCAACAGCCATGCGCTCATTGGTCTTTCTTTTTAACTCTTGTTCCATTGCTCCCCCTCACAAGAGTTCCTATTTTTTTTCCTTCTATAATCTTTTTAATATTGCTCTCACCCCTGAGATTAAAAACCACAATGGGGAGGTTGTTATCCATGCAAAGGGATACAGCAGCCGAATCCATAACACTGAGTCCTTTTTTTAAAACATCGATGTACGTAACGGTATCATATTTTTTTGCTGTAGGATCTTTTACAGGGTCTGAGGTATAGATGCCATCCACCTTTGTTGCTTTGAGTATTACATCAGCACCAATCTCCATTGCCCTGAGAGCTGCAGCAGTGTCAGTCGTAAAGTAAGGATTTCCTGTACCAGCAGCAAAGATGACAGTTCTTCCCTTTTCCAGATGTCTAATTGCCTTTCGCCTTATGTACGGTTCTGCCAGTTCCTTCATCTCTATGGCTGTCTGAACTCTCGTGGGGATATTCTGTTTTTCAAGGGAGTTCTGGAGAGCAAGGGCATTAATAACGGTTGCGAGCATTCCCATATAATCTGCGGATGCCCTTTCTATTCCTTTCACGCTTGCTTCAACTCCCCTGAAGAGGTTCCCTCCGCCAATCACTATTGCTATCTCAATCCCTGTAGAGACGGCTTTCTTTATCTCCCTGGCTATATAATCAACCGTGGAAGGATCAATCCCGAAGCCTTTATCTCCTACCATGGCTTCACCACTGATCTTCAAGAGTATCCTTTTGAATTTTAATTCTTTCATGCCTTAGCTGACTCTCCAAGTTGGAACCTGACGAACCTCCTTATGACAATGTTCTCACCTAATCGTGCAATATTGTCAGAAATGAGGTCTTTAATCTTCTTCTTCTGTTCAGTGTCCTTGATAAATATCTGGTCAACAAGGCACGTATCTGTGTAGAATTTGTCAAGCTTGCCTTCAACAATCTTTTCAATAACATGTTGTGGTTTGTCTTTAATCTGAACCCTGTATATCTCCTTTTCGCTCTCTATAACATCCTGAGGAACTTCATCTCTTGAAATATATGAAGGGTTTGCAGCGGCTATGTGCATGGAGATATCCTTGACAAGTTCCTTGAAATCTTCTGTCCTCGCAACGAAGTCTGTCTCGCAGTTAATCTCGACCATTGTCCCAATTTTTCCCATATGAATATAAGAGCCGATGATGCCTTCTGATGTCACCCTACCAGCCTTTTTCTCTGCGCTCGCAAGGCCTTTCTGCCTGAGGAGGCTCACAGCCCTTTCTAAATCTCCGTTGCTCTCTGTAAGTGCTTTTTTACACTCCATCATGCCAGCGCCTGTTTTTTCTCTGAGTGTTCTGACCATCTCCGATGTGATCATTGTCATTATGTTGCTTTGGTTTCTTCCTGCTTTATCTTATCTTCGGCCTTGAGCTTTTCTGCTTCCTCTACTATCGTCTTCGAGTAGGTTTCTCTTCCTTCAATGACAGCCTCCGCTATCTTGGAAGTTATGAGTTTTATTGCCCTTATAGCATCATCATTGCCAGGAATCACATAGTCAATCTCATCAGGGTCACAGTTTGTATCAACAATAGCAACGATTGGTATGGAAAGCTTTCTTGCCTCGGCTACAGCAATCCTCTCTTTCTTCGGGTCTACGATAAATACAGCTCCTGGTAGGGATGGCATATCTTTGATACCCAACAGATTTTTGTCCAATTTCGACCTCTCCTTTTCGAGAGATGCAACCTCTTTTTTGGGTAGAAGCTCTAATGTGTTGTCTTCCTTCATAGCCTCAATCTTTTTGAGTTTTTCAATGCTCTTTTTTATTGTGTAGAAATTGGTAAGCATCCCGCCGAGCCAGCGCTGATTTATAAAAAAGGATCCTGAGCGGTTTGCCTCTTCCTGGATAGCGTCCTGTGACTGTTTCTTTGTACCAACAAAGAGTACAGGCGCTCCTGTTGAGGTTGTATCTTTTATGAAATTATAGGCATCTTCAAGCCCTTTCAGTGTTTTCTGGAGATCAATTATATAGATACCGTTCTTTTCTCCGAAGATGTATTTCTTCATCTTGGGATGCCATCTCTTTACCTGGTGACCAAAGTGTACACCCGCCTCAAGGAGCTCCTTAATTGTGGCTACCATAACTTTTCCTTTCTCCTTCTATTCCTTTTGCATCTTTCCTACTTGTTTCTGATTGATGTCTTAACAAGACTAACGCCCACTCTTTACGTGAATCTTTAAGACTAAAAGCCTAACACAAAAGTATCTTTTTTTCAAGGGGGGTGACTTCCAATGAAGTTCCTGCCCTTAGCTTTTGATTGCTATAAAAAATAACATGATAGTTTATGATTTTGGTCACAAAAGACCAAAATAAATCTTGACTTTTATTTTTCATTAATATAAAAGTATAGAATTAATTTAAAGGATGAACCTATGAAATTAAACTCCATAAGGAGGTGATGATTTTTAAAAAGTAAAGAGAAAGTTTGAACAATGAATGTGCATCACTTAGAAGGAGGTGAAGCAATGACACAAGAAGATATTCTAAGTAAAAAGCTTGAACGTGAATTAGAACTTCACGGGATAAGTAGAAGAGACTTCCTTAAGTACTGTGCTACAACTGCAGCAGTCCTTGGAATTTCAGAATTTGAATTCACGTCTGGGGTCGCCCATGCATTAGAAAAACCCACCTCCGGTAAACCGGCTGTGTTGTGGATTGAGGGTCAAGCCTGCGCTGGTTGTACCATTGCACTTACTCAAGTTTCATACCCCCCTATTGCTTCGGTCATTCTTGATAAGATATCGATTAGATATGACCATACTATCATGGCAGCAGCAGGGCATTTAGCTGAAAAAGTTTATGAAGACACAGTTAAACAGGGTGGCTATATATTAATTGTAGAAGGAGCAACTCCTGCAGCCGATGACCGCTTCCATATGGGAGGCGGGATGCCCTTCAGAAAAAGATTGGAAGAATCCGCGAAAAATTCGACAGCAGTACTCGCTGTTGGGGCCTGTTCTGCCTATGGTGGTATCCCGAGAGCATGCCCAACTAAAGGGATGAGCGTTAGCGACGTTCTCAAGAAGGCAAGTATCAACAAGCCTGTTATCAACATTTCCACTTGTCCGGTTCATCCTGATCATCTGATAGGAACAATTCTCTATGTCCTCGTTACCGGAAAGCCACCGGAACTCGATTCAAAAGGCCGTCCTGCAATGTATTTTGGTGAGGTATCTATGCATGATAACTGCAGGCGCCGCGCTCACTTTGATGCTGGTGAATTTCTCAAGGATTGGAACGATCCCAAACAGAAAAACTGGTGTCTCTTTGAAAAAGGATGTAAAGGGCCTGTTTCCTATATTGACTGTACGGTGCGGAGATGGAATGATGGAATAAGTTTCTGTCTCGATTGTGGTGGTTTGTGTCAGGCATGCGGTGAACCCATATTCTATGACAAAGTGACCCCTCTTTATACTGCTGAGAGCGAGACCTCTAAAAAGATATTTGCTAAGAGACAGACAGAACATTTAAAGAGAAAAAATAGTTAGAAGGAGGTGAGAATAAATGGCTAAGAAAATTACAATTGATCCAATTACAAGGATAGAAGGGCACCTGAAGATTGAAGTAGAGATAGAGAATGGAAAAGTGAAAGATGCATGGAGCAGCGGTACGATGGCGCGCGGATTTGAAGCCATGCTCACCGGGAAAGACCCGCGTGACGCCCCCTATATAACCAGTCGCTTCTGTGGGGTCTGCTACAGTGTTCATCAGTTAGCTTCAGCACGTGCCCTGGATGCAGCTTTTGGAGCAAAGGTCCCCTGGGGAGGGAATCTCATCAGAAACCTTGTTATGGCTGCCGAATATATCTATGATCATCCACTTCATTTTTATCAGCTCAGTGCACTCGATTATATTGATATCATGGCTATCGCCAATTACAAAGGTAAAGATAAAGACTTACTTGCTGTTAAAGACAAGATTGTCGGTCTGGTAAAGGCAAAAGACACCTATCCTTTAACACCACGATATGAGCCAGACGATTTTACTGTCAAGGACCCAGATATAGTAATTTCTGCAGTCAGTCATTATTTAAAAGCCCTGAAAATGCATGCCAAAGCCAGGAATATGGGAGCTATATGGGGCGGAAGGACACCTCATTACCAGAATATCGTAGTTGGAGGTGTGACGTCCTATCCTGATTTAAACCAATGGGCTCGTTTCCGCACAATGCTCGATGAGCAGAAAAAGTTTATCGAAGAGGTCTATATACCTGATGTCCTCGCTTTCGGAACTGGTCCTCTGTGGCCATTAGCCAAGATGGGAGTAGGTGGCGGCCACTACAATTATCTTTCTTACGGCGACTTTCCGAAAGATCCGGAGGGCAAAAACCTCGTTTTCCCGGCAGGTGTCATTATCGGTCTTAATCCTGCGAATATAAAGGTTGATACTGTTAACACAAATATAATCACCGAATCAGTGAAACACGCTTGGTATAGGGATAAAAAGCCGATGCACCCCTATGATGGTGAGCAGGTATTTGATCTTGACAAAAAAGGTGCATACTCCTTTGTCAAAGCTCCCCGCTATGATGGTAAAGCAATGGAGGTTGGCCCATTAGCAAGGATGATTGTAGCGAAAAATCCTGATGTCCTTGGATTGGTTCAAAAGGGAGCTAAACCGGGTGCTGTAGCACGCCATGCTGCCCGGGCGATTGAAACCAAACTTATTGTGGATGCCGCTTATGTATGGTTAGATCAACTTCTCACTGAAATGACCAAGCCAGGATTCAAAATTCATGATACTGCGCACTGGGATCCACCAGAAAGTGGTATGGGTGCTGGATTCCATGAGGCACCTCGAGGCGCATTAGGACATTGGATCAAGATTAAAAACAAGAAGATTGAGAATTATCAGGCAGTTGTTCCTTCGACCTGGAATGCTTCGCCTCGATGCGAGAATAAAGTCCGTGGGCAATATGAAGAATCTCTTATTGGCGCTCCCGTTCCTGATCCTGAGAACCCGATCAATGTGGTCCGGATCATCCGTTCCTTTGATCCCTGTCTCGCCTGTGCAGTTCACATTATCGATCCCCAGACAAACGAGATTAGGAAGTTCATTATAGAATGAGTAAAACTACTGCGCCTTCTGCGGTAGATTCAAAGGGGGGAGAGACAATCTCCCCCCAAAAAATTGTCATTCTTGGAGTTGGAAACCTCCTCCTGTCTGATGAAGGAGTTGGAGTTCATGTAGCCAATGAGCTAATGAAGATGGACCTGCCACCAGAGGTTTCGGTTGTCGAAGGAGGGACGGATGGCTTCCGTCTTTTAAACGTTATCACAGAGGCTGATCGCTTAATTGTTATAGATGCGGTTAAAGGAGACGCTGAGCCGGGTTCTATCTATTGTTTCGACATTGATGAAGTTAAAAGTTGTCCGTCAGGCTTTAAGACATCTGTCCATCAGATTGGTATCTTAGAAGTTATAGACTTATCAGGACTGATTGGAAAGACACCCCGTACAACAGTATTTGGCATAGAACCGAAATCTCTTGAAATGAGTATGGAATTGTCTCCCAAGGTTAAATCAAAGATACCAAGATTAATTGAGTTGATATTCGAAGAGCTGAATAAGTATAATAAAATTAATTAAAACTGGTTGGTTTTATTAAGAAATGTGTGTAGCAGTCCCTACCAAAGTAGTTAGTGTTCAGGATGACGAGGCAGTTGTGGATCTTTCCGGGGCAAGGAGGGCAGTCAGCCTTCTACTAATGCAGGACCCGGTCAAGGTTGGCGACTACCTGCTTGTTCATGCTGGTTTTGCAATCCAGAAGGTTCAAGAAGATTATGCGAAAGAAACTCTCAGACTTTTCAATAAAATGATGGGAACTGAGGAAAAATTAGATTAAGATGTTTCTTTTCTGACATTTTCCTTACCGATTGACTTATATATCAATAGCCTTTCCAGCCGTAATAGTTCCTCTATAGGACAAATGCTGACATAATAATGGTCAAAATCTTAGAGAAAAATCAGAATTATACCTAATTTCTTCATTGATTGTTAAAATGTATAAAAAGGAAAGGAGGTGTATTATAAAAAAGTTGACTTTTGTTTTAGTTCTTATTCTTTCCATAGTTAGCAGTTCTTTTGCAATCGCAGCTAATCTGAAAACTGAGGAAGTAAAGAAAGAAGACGTTAAGGGTGTATTTACCTTAATCCTCTATGGTGGAAGAGACGTGAATGACATTGAAAGACTGGCCATTCTTGATCTTGAAGGAGACAAATACACGTTTGAGCCTTACGCACCAGAGTTCGACTATAGGATAAAGAAAAGTCTTTCTGAGAAAGAGGCCCTCGAAATGGCATATGAATTTGTCAGCTCTCACAATGCCTTTTATCGTTCTCAGTTAAGCAGGATCATTGATGATAAGGGTAATACCATTGGTTATGAATTGAGGCCACTCTATATGCCCTTTATCTATGGTGTAAGCGATGTTCTTGATGTCTATTACTCCTTAAAAGGCGAAAAGGTGAGAGCATATATAAGAATTATTCCATCTGTAGAAAGGGCTTTGCCTGAAAGGACACTTGTTTCTTGAAATAAAAGACTTATCAGATAACGCTTACTTTTTCTTTCTTTATGCCCTTGCCATGAAAAAACCATAAAAAAATTAAAAATTTCCAAGATGCTGTAATCTCCCTTTATGGTTCAAAGTTCTTAAAATTATAATTGAACATATTTTCAGTAAAATCTTTAACTGTAGGGGAAGGAATGTAGAAATTCTTATGTGTGATACAAATCACTTAAGAAATTTAGCGAATTTTTCAAAATTAACTTGGAAAGTTTTAAAAAGATTTTGCTTATGATATCCAGATAGGATTATAGATATGATAGAAAAGGTAAGTATGTATTGCCCAATCTGTGATAAACAGATAGAGAAATATGGCAGAAGAAAAAACGACCCAAAGATACTCGGCTGGATATTTTGTCCTAAACATGGATGGATAAAAGAAGCTGTTGATGAGGCAGAAATGGGAGCAGAGAAAACAGTAGGATTTACAGAAGAAGCTTCTAAAAAGCATATAGAACAGGAAAAGCCCTCAGAGGAAAAGGATTTTAGGACACCTTCTGAAATAAAGAACCCGGAAGCATCACACATACCAGAGGAAGAACAACTGAGCACAGACTTATCCGGCGAAACAGAAGTAAAAATTGCAGATTTGTCTACAAGGAAGATAAATGTTTTGAGGCTTCCCCTTATTGTTGTTATCATTTCAATTATTTTTGGCACCATCATACTTGTCTTTCTTCTTAATTTCTTTTTCTGGGAAAGTTCAACAGATAAAAATCTTGAGATAAAATCCTCTGAAGTGATAGTTCCTGCAGAGACTTCTGATGAACAGTTTCAATCACAAGCTTCTGCTCTGCCTGAAAAAGCATCATCTCAAAGTAAAACAGCGGAAATCCAAAAAGAAATATCTTTGCGGCCTTCGATATCCTCAAAGGCTGTATTTACTGTTCAAGTAGGTGCCTTTGAAGATGCCTCTTATGCAGAGGTTCTCAAAAAAGAGCTTAATAAAAAAGGGTATAAGGTATATATAACCACTTTAGAATCAAAAGGGAATGAAAAACTCCATAAGGTATGTATAGGAAGATTCAGTAGCAGAGAGAAGGCTGAGGTGTTGTCCACAAAAATTAAAAAGAAAGAAGGCCTCCGGACATTTGTAACTTTTGGGATAGTATAAAATAGATCTTTTTGTCGGTTTTACATCTCATGTTTATGCTGTATGCATTTTAAAAATTTAGTCCCGAAAGAAAGATAAGTTTCTTTTTTTCGTTTTGTCAAGGGGTTGGGGGGAATGACGTTTAAAACCCTGTTAGTGCTGCCTTAGCAAGCTTTATGAGGCACGTTGGGTAAACACCAATCGCAAGAACCATAACAGCTGCTACTCCAAGGGCAACTCCCAGTGTCCCAGACTGAGAGGTGACAACCTCAACTTTTGGTTCCCTCATATACATGTACATGACGATCCTCAGATAGAAGTATGCAGATATAACGCTGAAGACAACAGCCACAAGAACAAGCCAAGTATATCCTGCATTGATTGCGCTCATGAATACATATAACTTACCGATAAAGCCTGCTGTGGGCGGAATTCCCGTAAGTGAAAACATGAATATCAGCATAAGCGCAGATAGGAACGGATGGGTCTTGGCAAGACCTTCATAATCTGTAATGGAATCACCCTTGAAACCCTCTGTCCTGAGCATGATGATAACTGCAAAAGCACCCATATTCATGAAGGCATATATCATAAGATAGTTCATCATACTGGCGAGTCCGTCTGTATTTGCTACAATAATTCCGATAAGGGCATATCCAGCATGGGCGATAGATGAATAAGCGAGCATCCTTTTGATGTTGGTCTGTGCTAAAGCCACAATATTCCCAACACCCATAGACAGGATTGAAAGAGGTATGAGAACAGATATCCATTGGGGTTTGATTGTTGCAAATGCAATCATGAAGACCCTTCCGAGAACTGCAAAACCTGCGGCCTTCGGGCCTACGGACATGAAGGCTGTAATTGAAGTTGGTGCTCCTTCGTATACATCAGGCGCCCACATGTGGAATGGTACCGCAGCAATCTTAAAACCAAAGGCAGCAGCAAAGAGTGTCATGGAGAGGGTGAGAGCAGGATTACCAACAAGACCTTTTTCGCTGATGTATGACGCTATTGCTTTAATATCGGTTGTGCCTGTCAAGCCATAGATTATGGATATTCCGTAGAGCAGGAATGCCGATGAAAAGGCACCAAGGAGAAAATATTTTAATGCTGCCTCATTTGATTTAATATCATGCCTTATGAAACCTGCCAGGATATATGTGCTGAGAGCCATTAGTTCAAGACCGAGATAAAGTACAATGAGGTCAGCAGCAGAAGCCATGATCATCATGCCGAGGGTTGAAAGGGCAATGAGGCTATAATATTCTCCGAAATTGACTCTCTCTATGCCAATGTATTTAATGGATATCAGAACAGATAGGATGAGATTTATAAAAAAGATGGTTTTAAAGAAGGAGCTATAGCCGTCAGAGATGAACATTCCTCCGAAGGTTACGCCAGAAGAGCCAATCAGAGTGAATGCAACAACACCCACACCCACGATACTTAATGCTGCAAGCGCTTCCTTTTTCTTGAGGAAGAGGTCAGCTAAAAGCAGAACAAGGGCAAGTATGGTCATATAAAGCTCAGGCATTATAGGTCCAAGATCCGGGAGTTGGAGATTCATCTGATTACCTCCATGAGGAGTTTTAGAATGTTTGTCTCTTGCGCAACACTTGTTACATTAACCCTTTCCAAGAGGTGTTGAACTGAAGGATGCATGAAGTCAAGAAATTGAACCGGGTAGACACCAATCCATAAGACGAAAATAATGAGAGGTGCAAGAGCTACCATCTCTCTCAAATCCATGTCAGGAAGACCAATAACCTTTGGATTGACCTTCATGAAGAATACCTTCTGATAAAGCAAGAGCATATAGCCGGCGCCTATGATGACCCCTGTTGATGCAAGCACGCCAACTAATTTATTCGCTGTAAAGCCGCCAAGGAGGGTGAGGAATTCGCCTATGAAGCCGTTCGTGCCTGGTAGTCCAACAGCAGCGAGGGTGAATACCATAAAGAATGCTGCATAGGTGGGCATGTGTGTTGCAAGTCCGCCATAATCTGCAATCTTCCTTGAATGTGTC
>Ga0184636_1000254_pt1 | contig 13000 bp, 13 predicted proteins | sample PLM3_60_b2_FD_133164 | JGI IMG/M metagenome (GOLD analysis project Ga0184636, IMG submission 133164) | Groundwater sediment microbial communities from an aquifer in East River, Colorado, USA - PLM4_90_b2 | ecosystem: Environmental > Terrestrial > Soil > Riparian zone | place: USA: East River... | reverse complement strand
TGTATAATGCACTGCCGCTGGAAAGCGTAAAGGCCCTGACCAACTTAATGAAGGATTTTGCAATGAAGAAAGGATAATGCTTACTACTTAATGTCAAATCTCCGGGTCAGCCGCGGTTTAAACCGTGAGCAAGTCTAAATTAATGGAGGATATTTATGAAGAAAGGATAAAGTTCAATAATTAATTTTCAATGACACAGATCAAACCCTTTAAAGCATTACGGCCAGCACCTCAACTTGTAAAAGAAGTCGCATCAAGACCTTATGATGTTTTGAACAGTGAAGAAGCAAGGATTGAAGCTAAGGACAATCCTCATTCATTTCTGCATGTAACCAAATCGGAGATCGATCTGCCTGCTGATGTGGATATTCATAGCACGGCAGTTTATAAAAAAGCAAAAGAAAACCTTGAACAATTCATTAGCCGTAATACTTTAACCAGGGAAGAAAAACCCTGTTACTATATTTATCAATTGGTAATGAATGGAAGAAGCCAGACAGGATTGGTTTGTCTTTCATCTGTTAAAGATTATTTTACAGGCTCCATAAAAAAACATGAATTTACCCGGCCCGAAAAAGAAAAGGACAGGATTGAACACATGCTTGTCGCCAGGGCACAGACCGGAAATGTTTTCCTGGCCTACCGGGATGTAAAGAAAGTAAATGAATTGCTCAGCGAATGGAAAAATGCCAACCAACCTGTTTATGATTTCGTTGCTGATGATGGTATTCAGCATACAGTCTGGATCATTGATAAGGATAGTGCGATTCAATCGATCACCGATCTGTTTCAGAAAAATGTTCCCAACACTTATATTGCAGATGGGCATCACCGGGCTGCATCCGCAGCAAAAGTGAGTCAGCAGTTACCCGGCAGTGGGGAGGCAAAATATTTTTTAACTACCATTTTTCCCGAAAGCCAGCTGGCAATCCTGGATTACAATCGGGTAGTTAAAGACCTGGATGGCTTATCAACAAACGAATTTTTAAAAAAGCTGGAAACTGATTTTACAATTGAAAGAACCAACACGCCCTTTTCTCCCCCAAAACCTCATCAATACGGAATGTATCACAGCAGCCAATGGTACATTCTTACTTCCAAAAATGGAACATATACAAATGACCCGATAGGAATTCTCGATATAACTATTTTGGCGAACAATATCCTTGATAAAATACTCGGTATAAAAGATCAGCGAACAGATGAGCGAATTGATTTTGTCGGCGGCATCAGGGGTTTGCAGGAATTGGAAGAAAGAGTGAATAGCGGAGAAATGGAAGTGGCATTCAGTTTGCATCCCGTCAGCATTCAGCAGTTATTTGATATTGCAGATAGCGGGAATGTAATGCCACCCAAAAGCACCTGGTTTGAACCCAAGTTAAGAGATGGCTTACTGACACACCTGATCTAGGCCCTGTTGAATAATTGTTATTTTATAACTGTCTTGTTTACAAAAGACCTCTTTTACTTTACTTTGCATGTATGAAAAAATATTTCATCTTTTTTTGCAGTTTTCTTTTAATAAATAGTGCAGCTATAGCCCAGCCTGATGATCCTAAAACCTTGTATGAAAATGCAAAAACTTTCATGAGGCAGGGAGATTTTGATAATGCGATCATCATTCTTATCCGTGCATTGCAAATAGATAAGAATAATCTCGGGATGCAGAAGGACCTGATAATGTCGTATTACTATAAAAGGGATTACGAAAAAGCCTTAAATGGTGCAAAAGCATTACTTGACCGTGATGATGCGGACGTGGTAACCTATCAGATAGCCGGTAATGTGTACAAGGCCCTGGAAGAAGTGAAAGAATGTGAAAAGGTTTATAAGAAAGGATTGAAAAGGTTTCCTGACAGTGGCCCTTTATATAGCGAATACGGGGAATTGCTTTGGGCCAGGAAAGATTATGATGCTATACAGCTTTGGGAAAAAGGTATACAGGCTGATCCGTCTTACTCAGGCAACTATTATAATGCGGCTCTTTTTTATTTCTATACAAAGGATAAAGTGTGGAGTTTGATCTATGGAGAGATCTTTGTAAACATGGAAAGCCTTTATGAACGTGCCACTGCCATGAAACAGTTATTGCTGCAGAGCTATAAAGAAAAATTATTTGCTGAAGCCAACCTGAAGGAAGGCCAGGAAAAAAATAAAAACGAATTCTCAAAAGCATTTTTGGATTGTATGAGCAAGCAATCTTCGCTGGTTAACCAGGGCATAACCATTGAAACACTTACTATGATCCGCAGCCGGTTTATCCTGGAATGGTTTGATAAGTATGCTTCAAAATTTCCTTATAAATTATTCGATTATCAGCGGCAATTATTACAGGAAGGAATGTTTCCTGCTTATAATCAATGGCTTTTTGGAACAGTTGAGAATTTAACCGCTTTTGATAACTGGACCAAAACGCATGATGAAGAATATAAAAATTTCACGGCTTTTCAAAAAACAAGAGTATTTAAAATGCCTGCCGGTCAATACTACCAGGAAAAATAAGCCTCTCTGATTCACACGATTGGGGAGAAAAGCCACCTCACGAACCCCTGCATGATGCAGGGTTTTTTTATTGTTTTGTTTTTTGGCTAAATTGGGCAGAGAGAAAAAGTTGCTGGTTACTTACTATTAGCCGTATTGTATTTTTAAATTGTAAGAAAAAACCAGTAACCAACGACCAGAAACCCCGTCCGACCGGGCCATCCGGGTGGGCAGCAACTAATAAACGATTGTAACATGAACGAACCACGAAGATTATTTGATTGCATTCAATATCATTTGGAAAAAGAACCGCTGGATGATATGCTGGCAGGTAAAGAAGGCGGCCAATATAAAAAATATAGTACACAACAGGTTTCAGATATAGTGAATGAGCTAAGCGCGGGTTTATTGGCTCTTGGAATCGGGCCCGGAGATATGAGTATTGAAGGAAGGGATAAAGTAGCCATACTCAGCAAAAACCGCCCCGAATGGATAATGCTTGATTTGGCGATACAACAGGTTGGCGCGATACTTACTCCTATTTATCCCACAATTAATATAAATGAATTAGAATTTGTGTTGAATGATGCGCAGGTAAAAATGGTTTTTGTAAATGATGAGGATCTTTTTTTAAAACTGCTTAGTTTGAAAGACCGGGTACCGTCTTTGAAAGAGATATATACATTTGAACATGTTGCCAACGCGAAACATTGGAAAGAAATTCTTGGTCTTAGCACCCAGGCAATGAAAGACGGGGTAAAACAAATCGCTGATAAAATTGATTATGAGGACCTGGCTACGATTATTTACACATCTGGAACGACCGGTACACCAAAAGGAGTAATGCTGTCGCATAAAAATATCCTTTCCAATGTAATGGCCTGTATCCCTTGTTTTCCACCGGGAGAAAAAATGCGTACATTAAGTTTTCTTCCTCTTAATCATATTTTTGAAAGGATGGTGACCTATCTCTATCTTTTCAGGGGCACATCTGTTTATTATGCTGAAAATTTGGAAACCATTGGCGACAACCTGAAAGAAGTGCAGCCAAGTATGTTTACTACGGTGCCCCGGTTGCTTGAAAAAGTGTATGACCGCATTATGCAAAAGGGAAGTGAGCTCAGCGGGATGAAGAGAAAATTATTTTTTTGGGCCCATGGACTGGCTGAAAGATTTGAGATCAATAAAAAGAAAAGCTTTTGGTATAATTTTCAATTAGGTCTTGCTAATAAAATTGTTTTCAGCAAGTGGAGGGAAGGATTGGGAAATCATATTAAATGTATTGTAACAGGCGGGGCTGCCTGCCAGGTGAGGCTGATACAAATCTTCACAGCAGCAAAGATCATTATTATGGAAGGATATGGCTTAACGGAAACGTCACCCGTTATTGCAGTTAACCGGTTTAATGAAAAAGACCGGAAATTTGGCACAGTAGGTCCGTTGATAGAAGGCGTAGAGGTAAAAATTGCAGAGGATGGAGAAATATTATGCAAGGGCCCGAATGTAATGATGGGTTATTATAAACGGCCCGACCTGACTGCCCGGGAATTGACCGGGGGCTGGTATCATACCGGTGATGTTGGGATGATGATTGAAAACCCTCAGGATGCTGCGCATAAATTTTTAAAGATCACTGATCGCAAAAAAGAATTATTTAAAACAAGCGGAGGCAAATATGTAGCACCACTGCCGATAGAAAACAAATTAAAAGAATCTCCATTTATTGAACAGGTGATGTTGCTGGGAGCGGAGAAAAGATTTGTCGGCGCACTTATTGTACCTTCATTCGCCAATTTACGTGACTGGAGCCGTAAAAATAATATTAACATCAACAGTAATGAAGAACTGATCCGCCATCCCAAAGTGATTGAAATGTTTAAAGATCTGATCGAAAGCTTTAATAAATATTTTAACCATGTTGAACAGGTAAAAAAGTTTGAATTGCTGTCTCACGAATGGAGTATCGATACCGGTGAAATGACCCCGAAACTTTCTTTAAAAAGGAAAGTGATCCTGGAAAAATACAGAGATGCTATTGAGAGGATCTATCAATAATACTCAGTCTTTAATCGAACAAGGGTATGTTAACAACAGGAAGCTTTAAAGTAAAATCGGCCTACTTAACAGCCTTCCTGCTTTTGTTGATTTCTTACTCTCTTATTTTTTATACACTGCAGGAATTTTTGAACCAATCCAGGTGGATCGAAGAAACAGACCTGGTGATCAATAATCTTGAAACCCTTTTATCAAATGTAAACGAAGCCGAAAGCGGCTCAAGAGGTTATGTTCTTTTAAATGACAATGATCATCTTGAAACATTTTACTCCAGTACACGAAAAATCGATTCTTTATTAAAAAATGTCGACAGCTTAACCTTCCATGACATTATTGAACAGAAAAAATCAGATACCCTCAAAATGTTGGTGCAGGAAAAATTAGGCAGGATGTACACAGGTGTGATATTATTTCAGCAGGCGGGTTATGTAATTACTGATGAAATGAAGACAAGGGGAGAAGCGAGTAAAATACTGATGAATAACATAAAAAATATTATTCATCAGATGGAGAAACGTGAAAAAGATGTTTTGCTGTTAAGAAAGGAAAGATTAAGAGGCTTTTCCACATCTATCAAGGTCATTACGATTACTTCCCTGGTTATTTCAATCTTATTATCCGTGTATTCATTTATTACTTACAGCAGGGAAAGTAATGCTAAATTAAAAGCGAATGAGCAGGCCAGCTCATACTGGGATCAACTGGAAAACAAACTGCGGGAATTGCAGGAAGTGAATGCAGAATTGCTTGAATTGCGAAGTATTGAAAAATTTGCCGCTACGGGTCGCATAGCCAGAACAATAGCTCATGAAATAAGAAATCCATTAACTAATATAGCTCTTGCTTCAGAACAGATCAAGGCAGCCGCAGAACAAAACGAAGAAACAATCATGTTGCTTGATATGGTCAACCGGAATGCAAATCGCATCAATCAAATGATCTCTGAACTTCTTACCTCTACAAAATTTGCACAGTTACAATATTCAAGGGTTAATATAAATGCATTAATGGAAGAAACACTTGAGCTGGCAATGGACAGGCTCGAATTGAAACATATAAAGCTGGAAAAGAAATATGCAGTTCCTGGCTGCGATGTGATAGTCGATATTGATAAAATGAAGATCGCTTTTTTAAATGTGATTGTAAATGCCATAGAAGCGATGAAACAGGATAGCGGAGTTTTAGAAATTAAAACAGCAGCGATGGACGGGAAATGTGTCATTGACATCATAGACAATGGCATCGGTATGAATGAAGAAACCCTGCAAAAATTATTTGAACCCTATTTTACTAATAAAACCAGGGGAGCGGGTTTAGGGTTAACCAATACACAAAATATCATTTTGAATCACAAGGGCAATATTTATGTAAAGAGCATTTTAGACCAGGGAACTACCTTCACTATAACGCTTACTATTGCTACGGATTGATTAGTATTAATTTTTTTCTTCAATTATCAACTTTTACAAAGCGTAAAATAACAGCAAGAAAAGCCATAACCAATAATAAATGAATCAGGCCGGAAGCCCTGTAGGCAAAGAACCCGATTGCCCACGCAATAACCAGTATAACTGCAATTATATAAAGCAATTTGCCCATTTTCTCCAATAATTAGCTTCTGATACACGCGAAAAACCTGCCAAACTCAGGTATTGGTTATTTAAAAATTAATAAATGCCTGAAACCGGGATTTACCGCTGAATAGCATATTGGGGAAATAATTCTACAGTTGCAGGCGTAAAACTAATTGAGAAGATTTTCGAGGGTCCGAAATACCATCTCTCTTGTAAATGGTTTTCCCATGAACTGATCCACCCCCTGCATATAGGCCTTAGCTCTGTCAGCAGTCGTATCATGAGCTGTGATCATGACGATTTTAGCCTTAGGGTGCAGCAATTTAATTTCTTTTATAAAATTTATTCCAAATCCATCAGGTAAGTGATTATCAAGAAAGATGATGGAAGGATTATCCTCCAGCAATACCCGTTTGGCATCCCTGATTGAATTCACATAACTTGCCTGCAGGTTTTTATGTTTCAATATCTCACTTAATAAGTGACACATATCTACTTCATCATCTACAATTAAAGCTTTTAACCGCGCTTCCATTAAAAATCTCATATTCTGATCCGATTAAAAAATTGGTCTGCTTTTTTATAGAATCAATTTTATTACCAAATTAAAAGAAACTTAAAAGGCTTATAATCAAAAAATATTATTTGTTACGTCTTTTAATCCAGACATCGGCAAGAAAATTGAATATATAACGTCTCTGATTGATTCAGGTCAACCGGTTTTTTATTAATTTCATTAAAACAAGCTGTTAGCTTATGAAGAAAAGAGTTTTGATCATAGATGATGACATGGATATGTGCACCTTACTGTCCAGGTTTCTTACACGTAATGGTTACGACACAGGGGTGGCCTACTCCGGGCCAAAGGGCATAGCAAAATTTGAAGAAGAAAATTTCGATATCGTTTTATGTGATTACAGGCTGGGAAATATGGATGGGAAGGAAGTATTGCTGGCTGTTAAAAAAACCAGGCCCGATACAATTGTCCTGATCATTACAGGCTACTCTGATATCAAGACCGCCATTGATGTAATTAAGCTGGGTGCTTACGATTATATTACCAAGCCCCTGATACCTGACGAGGTTTTATCAGTTCTCAATAAAGCATTGAATCAACCCGGTAATGCTGCTTCAGAAAAAAATGATGCAGCGGCAAAGAGAAAACCTGTTCCGGGTAAATTTATAAAACAGGAATTTTTAGTCGGGGAAGCTCCCGCCACAAAAGACCTCTACCAGCAAATTGAAATCGTATCTCCTACTAATTACAGCATTATTCTTTATGGAGAAAGCGGGACAGGAAAAGAAGTGATCGCAAAAACGATCCATAAACTAAGCAGCAGAAAGGACAAACCCTTTGTTGCCATGGACTGTGGAACTCTTTCAAAGGAACTTGCCGGCAGTGAATTGTTTGGTCATGTAAAGGGAGCGTTCACCGGCGCCATGCAGGACAAAGAAGGTCATTTTGAATTGGCAAACGGGGGTACTTTATTCCTTGACGAAGTGGGTAATCTTTCAATCGATATACAGGCTACCTTATTGCGTGTGATACAGGAAAGAAAATTCAAGCGGGTAGGTGGCAATAAAGAAATGGATGTAGACGTGCGCATCATCGTAGCGTCTAATGAAAATTTACAGGATGCTTATCAAAAAGGAAAATTCAGGGAAGACCTTTATCACCGGTTTAATGAATTCTCCATTAACCTGCCGCCATTACGTAACCGCAGGCAGGATATTCCTCCGTTTGCAGACTTTTTTTTACAAAAAACCAATGAGGAACTTGCCAAAGATGTTTCGGGTTTTGAAGAAGAAGTAATACGGATGTTCATGAATTATAGCTGGCCCGGTAACTTAAGAGAATTCAGAAATGTTGTGCGACGTGCCGTGTTGCTGACTCAAGGCGACCTGATCACTCCAAAAACCTTACCCTGGGAAATTACAAACACCAACCCTCTCACGGCTATCCCCGAGCCTTTTAAAAAAGAAGAAACAACAACTACAACCCTGAAAAAAGACATTGGTTTAAAAGGTGCAGCCAGCAAGGCCGAATATGAAGCGATCATGAATGTTTTGAAAGAAGTAAAATTCAATAAGAAAAAAGCGGCTGAAGTTTTAAACATTGACAGGAAAACGCTCTATAATAAGCTCAAGAGTTATGAAGAATTTTTTGAGCAATAATATTTTTGAAAATGAAAACAAGAAGCCTTTATCAAACCGATAAAGGCTTCTTAATTACTTTTGCCCGAAGATTTTTTTCTTCCACCCCTTTTTTTTGACGTGGATTTTTTTGATGAAGAAAAACTCTTTTTGGGAACTTTTGCCCCGCTTTTACGAGCTTCGGAAAGACCAATTGCAATTGCCTGTTTACGGTTTTTAACTTTTTTACCGCCGCCCCCGCTTTTTAAACTGCCATGTTTTCTTTCGTGCATAGCTTTTTTTACTTTATCCTGCGCGCCTTTTGAATAGTTGGCCATAACGAAAATTTATTAACTACTTTAATTTCTATGCTGATAATAAATTATGAATGCTGAAAATTTCTTCGTGGCATGCTTTTTCCTGCATTAGTAATAACTAAAATAGCCGGATCAGATCAATCAGTAAATTGGAATGATAAATAAACAAATTTGTGATTTTTTTTCTACAAAATTGATTGATTCAAAACAGTATTTAAGAAGGCATGGTTTTAAATTATTTGTTATATAAAAATAATTTTTATGGAAAGAAATGAAAAAACAGTAGAAGTTCTTAACGATCTTATCAGGATTAATAATGATCGCATAGAAGGTTATGAAAAAGCTATCAGTGAAATCAAAGAAGAAGATGTTGATCTGAGAAATGTTTTTAACCGCATGGCAGATGAAAGCCGGAGATATAGCGGGGAACTTACCGACCAGGTAAGAAAACTTGGTGGGGATCCTGCAGGCAACACAACCCAATCGGGAAAAATTTATCGTGTATGGATGGATCTGAAAGCCGGGTTTACCGGTCATGGCAGACATTCTGTATTGGAATCCTGCGAGTTTGGAGAGGATGCTGCGCAAAAAGCCTATGAAAAAGCCCTGGAGAAGGACCAGTATCTGCCATCTGGTATTCGCACACTTATTAAAAATGAAAGAGACAGTTTAAGAAGTTCGCATGATGCTATTAAACAATACAGGGACATGCAGCTTAATAAGAATAAGAGGTAGTTCTTAAAATTTATACGTGGAGCTTAAAATGTTTGTGACAAAACTATACGAATAACTGGTTTGCTATGAAGGATTAGAATAATATTCTCTATTCTTAATAAAGCATTGAATAGCCGGTCATATTTGCCGGCTATTTGTCAAATAAAAAAAATAATCATGGAAGATATGAAAACACTTGCATCCTGTCTGAATAAAGTGGTGAGAGATGGATATACAGAAAATTTTAAAGTGACTGAGGAAGGGTTGCAATCTCTTGAAACGGAGAAATTGTATAAGCCTGACGAGGTTCATATCGTTAATTTTTTTCGTTTCGAAGGAGCCAGTGACCCATCCGACAGCGCAATATTATATATTATCGAAACGAATAATGGAGCCAAAGGAACACTGACAGATGCGTACGGTATGTATGGAGACGCTGACATCGATAAGTTTATAAAAGAAGTCGAAGACATATCAAAAAAACATACCACGGAGGTAAGTCATTAATGGGTAGCGGCTCAGTTTGGTTATCAGAGGCCGTCTCAAAAGATCGAAAAAAGGGAGCACAAAGGTCTTATGTAGAACACAACGTGTTGAAAGTTAATAATAGTTTCTTTGTGAAAAACCTTGTGCTTTTTGTGATCAAATCAGTTTTGACAACCTCTTGCATTCAAAATTTTCAAACTGACTGCTACCCATTAACGCCGGATCATACCTTCTTAAATATTTCCTCATCAGAAAAAACTAAGGCAGATTTTTTGTTGCATTTTTTCATCGTCTCTCTATTTTAAAACTTTTAAATTTAACCGTTATGGCAATTAACAGAAACAAAAGCCGTCAGGAATATTCTGACAAGGATGAAAACCGCCGGAGAAGATCATTTAACAGAGGGATGGGGGATAATGATTTAAATCGCGATGAACAAAGAAGCGGAAATACAACAGGAAGAACATCCCACTCATCCAACCGGAATTCTTCATTCTCCGGTCGTTCAAAGGAAAGAAGCCGGGGAAGCAACAATACTGATTATAACCAGGGTGGCTACAGGAGTGCTTCAGGCAGAAGAGGCTATGGTGGGGCCAGGCGTTCAGGAATTAATCCGGACAGGTGGTAAACAAAGAACCGAAAACTTATTTATTCTATTCAACACTTAAAAAATTTTTTATGAAACAAAATTCAAAAAATAAAAGCCAGGCTGCAACAAACGGAGGTAATAAACCCGCCACAACCAACGGTAACGGATCAGGAAGTTCTTTACTGGAAAAATTTTTCATTGATCAATTGAAAGATATTTATTATGCTGAGCAACAGTTGCTCAAAGCAATTCCAAAAATGGCCCAGGCCTGCACTACTGAAGAATTGGAAGATGCATTTAATGATCATTTAAGACAAACAGAAAGACATGTGAAAAGACTGGAAAAAGTTTTCCAGGTTATAGGGCAAAAAGCAGAAGGTAAGAAATGTGAAGCCATTGAAGGCATCATAAAAGAAGCTGAAACCATTATAAAAGAAACAAAAAAAGGCACAATGACCAGGGATGCTGCGCTTATCATAGCTGCGCAAAAAGTGGAGCACTATGAAATTGCAACCTATGGCGGATTGGTTCAGGTTGCCATTACCATGGGTTTGCATCGCGCTGCAGGTATTTTAGATAAAACGCTGATCGAAGAAGAAGCGACAGACGCATTGCTTACCGAAATTGCAGAAAATGACATCAATCTGGAAGCAGAACAAGAAGGCAGCTATTCTTGGGAAAGAGGAACTGAAACTTCCGGTTCGCCTGCAACCTACACTATGTAGATGCCAGGGTTAGTATCAATAATAAAAAATGCTGTTCAGTTTGAACAGCATTTTTTTGTGAGTAGCTTGCTCGCGCTCCCGGTTGAACCATTTCAACCGGGAATTCGATGAAAAATTTATTTCTCTAAAAAATAAAAATATGAAGCACCAGGGTATATGTTGCCTTCCTCTTAGTGCTTTACTGAATTTTTAAGTTTATTCAATAATTTTTCATCTGCTTCTATTACTACTGTTGTATAGTTCTCAATAAGTGATAGTATGGCTTCTCTCGGGCCCTTCTTCCATTCATCGCTACCGTAAAATGCATCCTGGCTTTGTTGCCGTTCCGGTAAATCATTATAGGCTCTCATCAGTAAATAGGAATTTGAGTCGTGTAAGGAAGGACCATGAGCTATTACATCCACTCCCCATCTTTTTAACATCGGAATAGCCTCTTCACTCACAAGCTTATGAAATGCGGAGCGCGAATTTTCTTTTAAGTTATACGATCTTATCTCCACTAATTTATCAGCCTGGCGGCTGAAGTACATATACCAGTTCCATTCCCATGTTTTTCCATTGTCTGCTGAGAATGCCTGGCTCCATACAGGATGATCGATATCTGTTTTATCCCAGATAAACTGCATAATTATTTCCTTCCCATTGAAGATATCTTTACAAAAAAAATTTCCAATATTATTATCAAAAGAACCAATAACCGGCACATCCAGTACACCTGTATTGCTATCTGCCCAGTAAATACTCCATAACCTTGTTTTCGGATCAAAAAGACGAACCGTCATTCCTTCAAAAGGCTTACCATTGAAACGGGTTAAAAAATTATCGGTATTGCCAATTCCATTTAACGTCTTATGCATTTCACCAGTGGCATCAAACTCTTCCCATTCTGTACAATTATTCAGTCTTGTTTTAAGCTTCCGGTTATGTATTTTCCATTCGCCCGCAAAAAAATCAAAATCAGTTTGTGAAGAATTTGCTGAAGGAAAGATTTCCAACCTCCCTTGTTGATCAAATTTTAATGATTCCATCCGGTCTTTGTTTTATAGTTTGTTTGAAAACGATATATGCAGCAGGCTGTATAATTAATACAGACAGCCGGGAAATATTTCCTGTTTAGTTTTTTTTACCAGCTGGTGATTTGCTCAGGGAATAAAGAACCAGGCGGTCCCTGCTCCTGGTTAATTTTTTCAGCGTTGTGTTTATTTCAGCAAGGGGCTCCATCATTTGTGCTGATTTCATCTGGTAATCATCCTCAGTATTAAATGTTCTTATTATCACTAATAAATTCCTCTCCTGGATCACAGGATGCCTGAATTCACTTGGTCTTGTTTCAGTAACCCAAAGGGTAGCATCAATATTGAATGAGTTGAGAAAAGGAATGTACTCCTTGTTGCAGAGATCAATCAATTCATCCAGACTGTTGTCATGAGCGGTAAAAAAATCAATTACAATAACGCCTCTTTCAGCAGAAAAAAGATTGATATTGATTCCTTTGCTTTTTTCTGTGAAACTGGTGATACCATTTAATGGCCTTAAAAGATGCACCCGGTCGGAATCCAGGATCATTTCATTCGCCCCGGCACCAAATTCTTTCCAGGCAGTTCCCTCATCATAAAATGCGCGCAAAAATTGAATCCTTGTGTGCATGTTTTGAAAACCACGGATCCAAAAAAACCTGTTGGGAATTCCTTCAACCCGGTACCGGCCTAAAATATATCCGCCCGATTTCTCCTGCGGTTCTGTAAGATGTTCCTCGAAATAATCAGCAAACCGGTCAAGGCTGTTTTCTTTTAATAAATAATTCCGGAGTTCAATTACTTCTAAATTTGGATCAGCATTCATGTTTTTTGATTTATGAGCAAAGAGTTGCAGGGTGAGCAACCTGAGACAAAATTAGATGGCTGCGTTTCGATCTTCCCTTAGTTT